>Ga0302275_10001330_pt1 | contig 26642 bp, 26 predicted proteins | sample III_Bog_N2_2_FD_200229 | JGI IMG/M metagenome (GOLD analysis project Ga0302275, IMG submission 200229) | Peat permafrost microbial communities from Stordalen Mire near Abisko, Sweden - III_Bog_N2_2 | ecosystem: Environmental > Terrestrial > Soil > Wetlands > Peat | place: Sweden: Abisko... | reverse complement strand
TGCGGCCTTTCAGGCCTGCTCTTTGCGGCGTCATTCTGGATGAAGAAAGCCATGGATTTTCCGTTGACGGAACGGCTCAGGGGTTGCGATACGGCAGGCGGGGAAGCCTGCGCTAGAATGGTTTGCCATGGTTTTGCCGGTTTCACTATGAAATATCCGGGCGAGCGCCGTTACCCAAATGTCACTTTCAAATCCGGCCTGGGGCGGCTATAGTTTCCGTTCCACTTGCATGGCAAACCATCGCGAACCAAAACATTTTCTGAATCGGGAATTGAGCTGGCTGGAATTCAACCAGCGGGTGTTGGAGGAGGCCTTGGATCCCACCAACCCGTTGCTGGAGCGCCTCAAATTCCTGACCATCGTCAGCTCCAACCTGGATGAGTTCTTCGAGGTGCGCGTGGCGGGGCTGAAACAGCAGATCGAAAGCGGCAACCAGACGCGCACGGTCGATGGGCTCACGCCGACGGAATGTTTCGAGGCCATCACCCACCGCGTGCGCCAGATGGTGGCCGACAAATACACCTGCTGGCGCAGGGAAATCCAGCCGGCGCTGGCCCTTTCCAAAATCCGCATCCTCGAACTCAACGAACTGCAAGCGGCGGACCTGCCATGGCTGGGGGAATTTTATCACAGCCAGGTCCGCCCCGTGCTGACTCCGCTGGCGCTTGATCCGGCCCATCCCTTCCCGCAACTCCTGAACAAATCCCTCAATTTGATTGTCCAGCTGGAGATGCCCAAGGACGGCGCGCCCCAGGAACACCTGGCCGTCGTGCAATGTCCGTCCATTCTGCCCCGGCTCATCCAGCTTCCCCGGGACAACGGATTTCGCGATTACTTTTTTCTGGGCAATCTCATCGGCCATTTCCTGGCGGATTTGTTTCCCGGCACCCGGATTCTGGGCTATTGGGGGTTCCGCCTGACCCGCAACAGCGAACTCTACGTGGACGAAGGCGACACGCCGAACCTGCTCAAGGCGGTCGAGGAGGAATTGCACAAACGCCGGCGCGGCCACGCCGTGCGGCTGGAAATCGCCCAGGACTGCCCGGAAGCCATCCGCGAAACCCTGCTGCAACATCTGAACCTCGCCCCCCAGGACATGTATCTGGTGAGCGGACCGGTGAATCCCACGCGCCTGATGATGTTATACCAGGGAAATCATTCCCCGGAACTGCGGGATCCGCCATTTCTGGCGCCCATCACCCCGGCGCTGGCGGGCCGGAAGGATATTTTTGCCACCATCCGCGAGCGGGACATCCTGCTGCATCATCCCTACGAAAGTTTTTCCAGCGTCGTGGATTTTCTGGAGACCGCCGCGCGGGACCCGGATGCGCTGGCCATCAAAATGACGCTGTATCGCACCGGCGGCGATTCGCGCATCGTCGGCGCCCTGATGAATGCGGTGAAGAACGGCAAGCAGGTCACCGCCGTGGTGGAATTGCGGGCGCGCTTTGACGAGGCGAACAACATCGAGTGGGCGCGCAAGCTGGAGGAGAACGGCGTGCATGTGGTCTATGGCCTGGTGGGCTACAAAATTCACGCCAAGGTGACCCTGGTGGTGCGGCGCGAAGCCGAGCGCATCCGCCGCTACGTCCATTTGGGGACCGGCAATTACAACCCGACCACCGCCAAACTGTACACGGATCTCAGCCTGCTCACCTGCCGGCCGGAATTCGGCGAGGACGCGACGAACCTGTTCAACCTGCTGACGGGCATCTGCCAGTTTCCCGGCATGAACAAGCTGGTGATCGCGCCGTTTGACCTGCACCGCCGGCTGCTGCAACTCGTTGCCCGCGAAACCGAACACGCCCGGCGCGGCCTGCCCGCGCGGGTGATTGCCAAGTTCAATTCCCTGGTGGAACCCGAACTGATCGAGGCGATGTACTCCGCCTCGCAGGCAGGGGTGAAGATTGACTTGATCATCCGCGGCATCTGCTGCCTGCGGCCCGGCCAGCCCGGCTTGAGCGAAAACATCACCGTGCGCAGCATTGTGGATCGGTTTCTGGAGCACAGCCGGATTTATTATTTTGAAAACGCCTGCCAGCCGGAAATCTTCGTGGGCAGCGCCGACTGGATGCCCCGCAATTTGTTCCGGCGCATTGAAGTGGTGTTTCCCATTGAAGACGGCGGATTATGCGACCGGATCATGCGCGAAATTCTGCGGGTGGCCCTGGCGGACAACACCAAGGCGCGCTGGCTGGGACCGGACGGCATTTATCGCCGGGCGCAAGCCGAGCCCGGCGAACCACCCCGCCGCAGCCAGACGGAATTCATGGCCCTGGCCACGCCCAAAGCCGGTCGCAAAGAAAAGAACAAATATCCCCGGGTGGAACTGGCGGACTCCCCGTTTCCCAAGGGCGCGAGAAAGCCCAAGAACGCCATCTGAAATCGGGGCTCCGGCAACTTCGAGAAATGCCGTGGTCGGCAACGGGTTGGGAAGGCGACGTCGGGGATAACTTGCTCTCCCTGGTTGCAGGCGCGGCGCGCACGGAGTGACGCGCCCCACCACCTTGGGCTCGCGACAAGACCTTTCGATCTCATGGCCCACTTCGGAATTCGGGCTAACGCGTTATCGAGCAATTGCAAACAAGAGTGGCACTGGCCTCTGGCCCGTACTGTCCGGCGACCCGCCGGACGGAACGCCCCGCAACGCCCCGCAACGCCCAGGGGCCAAAAAATAGTTGACCGGTCATATAACTTGGCTTAGACTTTGGCCGTGCTCGCCCGCCAACCGGGCGGCGGAATTGCAACCTCTTATGGGCCGAACCAGTGATGCGCGCGAAAAGCTGCTGGCCGTGGCGTTTGATCTCATTTATGAGAACAGCTACGGCACGGTGAGCGTCGCCCATATTTGCACCCGCGCCGGCGTCAACAAGGGCAGCTTCTACTATTTTTTCAAGACCAAGACCGATCTGGTGGCGGCCGCCTACGAGGAGCATTGGCGGCTGAAACTGCCGGAATACGAGCGGATTTTTTCCCCGGCGCATCCGCCCCTGCAACGCCTCCGGCTCTGGTGCGAATATTTTCGCGACGTCCAGGAAAAGCGCCGCGCCAAGTACCGCCATTGCTGCGGCTGCCCCTACACCAGCGTCGGCGGCGAACTCGCCAACAGCGACCCGGTCATCCGCCGCAAAGCCCAAGACCTGGTGGAGCGCCACATCCAATATCTCGCAACCGCCATTGCCGACGCCCAACGCGCCGGCCTGGCGCAGCCCGGCGAGGCCCGGGTGAAGGCGGAACTGGTGCATTCGCTGGTCATCGGCATGTCGTTGCGCACCAAGATTTACAATGACTTGAGCGTGCTGCGGCACGCCGAATCCGCCATTTTCGCCCTGGTTGGGGCCAAACCTTAGTTTTGCGGCGGTGAATCACTGGAGGTTATCAGCACAATATTATGTGGATCGTTCGTCTCGCCTTGCGCCGGCCCTACACCTTTGTGGTGGCCGCACTGCTCCTGCTTTTGCTCACGCCGTTCATTCTGCAGCGCACCCCCACGGATATTTTTCCGGCCATCAACATTCCCGTGGTCAGCATCATCTGGGGCTACGCGGGGCTGGACGCGCAGGAAGTGGAACAGCGCATCGTTTACGCCAATGAGCGCGCCCTGAGCGTCACGGTCAACGACATTGAGCACATCGAGTCCACCTCCTACAGCGGCATTGGCGTGATCAAGGTCTTCCTGCAGCCCGGGGCGTCGGTGCCCGCCGCCATCGCCCAAATCACGGCCGTGGCGCAAACGGTGCTGCGCCAGATGCCGCCCGGGCAGACCCCGCCGCTCATCATCCAGTACAACGCCTCCACCGTGCCCATTTTGCAATACTGCTTCAGCAGCCCGAAATTGTCCGAGCAGGAATTGTTCGACGTCACGGCCAACCAGGTGCGCATCGGCCTCTCCACCTTGCGGGGGGCGGTGGTGCCCTGGCCCTATGGCGGCAAGTCGCGCGTCATTTCGGTGGATATCAACCTCCCCGCGCTCAAGGCGAAAAACCTGGAACCGCAGGACGTCATCAACGCCATCAACGCCCAGAACCTCATCCTGCCCGGCGGCACCGCCAAGGTGGGGGCCACCGAGTACGACATCGGCATGAACGCCACCGTCGGCCCGATTGACGACCTCAACAACCTTCCCGTCAAGGTGGTCAACGGCGCGACCATCCGCCTGCGGGACGTCGCCCAGGTGCATGACGGCTATAATCCGCAAGTCAACGCCGTGCGGTTGGACGGGGTGCGCGGCGCGCTGCTCACGGCGATGAAAAGCGGCTCGGCTTCCACGCTGGAGGTGGTGGCCCATGCCAAGGCCGCCATGCCCGGCATCATGGCCGGGGTCACCAACAATCCCCAGTACAAGGATTTACAGTACAAGGAATTCGCCGACCAATCCCTCTTCGTGCGCGCCGCCGTCAATGGCGTGGTGCGCGAGGGCATCACGGCGGCCGCCCTGACCGCCCTGATGATTTTGCTGTTCCTGGGCTCCTGGCGCAGCACCCTGATCATTGCCATCTCCATCCCCTTGTCGGTGCTGAGTTCCCTTGCCGTGCTGAGCGCGCTCGGCGAAACCATCAACCTGATGACGCTGGGCGGCCTCGCGCTCGCGGTGGGCATCCTCGTGGACGACGCCACCGTGGCGATTGAAAACATCCATCGCCACATGGTCAGTGGCAAGCCGCTGGATGACGCCATTCTCGAAGGCGCGCAGGAGATCGCCCTGCCGGCCTTCGTTTCCACCCTGTGCATCTGCATTGTGTTTGTGCCGATGTTTTTCCTGACCGGCGTGGCGCATTACCTGTTTGTGCCGCTGGCCGAGGCGGTGGTGTTCGCCATGCTGGCGAGTTATGTCATTTCCCGGACGCTCGTCCCGACCCTGGTCATGTGGTTTTACCGCAACGTGCAACTCCACGGGGAACACGAGGACGACGCCCATGCGCCGGCCTGGCTGCGCCCGGGCATCCGCCTGCAACGGGCGTTTGAAAGCGGCTTCGAGCGTTTCCGCGAAAGCTATCGCGCGCTGCTGGCCACCTGCCTGGAACATCGCGCGCCCTTCGCCCTGATCTTTCTGGCGCTCTGCGCCGGCTCGTGGCTGCTGATCCCCCTGTTGGGCGAGGACTTTTTCCCCGGCGTGGACGCCGGCCAGTTCCTGCTGCACGTGCGCGCCCGCACCGGCACGCGCATGGAGGAGACCATCCGCCTCACCGCCCGGATTGACGCCGCCATCCGCCGCGAGATTCCCGCGGCGGAAATCCGCGGCATCATGGACAACATCGGCATTCCCAATTCGAGCATCAATTTGAGCTACAACACCAGCGGCGTCATCGGTGCGGGCGACGCGGACATCCTGGTCTCGCTCAATCCCGGCCATGCCCCGACGGAAGCGCACATCCGCCGGCTGCGGGAGGTGTTGAACCGCGATTTCCCCGGGAACATGTTTTATTTCCTGCCCGCCGACATCGTCAGCCAGACGCTGAACTTCGGTTTGCCGGCCCCGTTTGACATTCAAATTGTCGGCAACAACCAGGCGGCCAACCGGCAGGTGGCCGCGCGGCTGGTCGAGCAAATCCGCCGCGTGCCCGGCGCGGTGGATCTGCGGGTGCATCAGCCGGATGACCTGCCGAAGTTCGACATCAAGGTGGATCGCGACAAGGCCGCCACCCTGGGCATGACCGAGCAAACCGTGGCCAACTCGGTCTTGTTGAGCCTGAGCGGCAGCGGCCAGGTTTCCCCCTCGTACTGGATGGACCGGCGGTTTGGCGTGCAATATCTCATCAACGCCCGGGTGCCGGAATATGCCATGGACTCCGCCGAGACCCTCGACTCCGCGCCGCTCAACAACGGGGCCGTCAGCGGCGGGCAGATCCTCGCCAACGTCGCCACGCTCTCCCGCACCACGGTGCCCCCGGTGTTCACGCATTACAACGTGAAGCCCGTCATTGATGTTTACGGCAACGTGGATGGCCGCGACCTCGGCAGCGTGCTGGAAGACATCCAGCCGCTGGTGGCCCAAGCCAGCCGGGAACTCCCGCCCGGCAGCACCATTGTGCTGCGCGGCCAGGCCGATACCATGCACAAGAGCTTTGTCGGCCTGGGCGTGGGGCTGGTCATGGCCATTGTGCTGATCTATCTCCTGCTGGTCGTCAATTTCCAGAGCTGGCTGGATCCCTTCATCATCATCACCGCGCTGCCCGGCGCGCTGGCGGGCGTGGTCTGGGCGCTGTTCCTCACGCAAACCACGCTGAGCGTCCCGGCGCTGATGGGCGCCATCATGAGCCTGGGCGTGGCCACGGCCAACTCCGTGCTGGTGGTCAGCTTCGCCCGCGACAATTTGCGGCGCGGCATGGAGCCCCTGGCCGCCGCGCTGGATGCGGGCGTGAGTCGCATCCGCCCGGTGTTGATGACGGCGGCGGCCATGCTGATTGGCATGCTGCCCATGAGCCTGGGGCTGGGTGAAGGGGGCGAGCAAAACGCGCCGCTCGGCCGCGCGGTCATCGGCGGCTTGTTTGTCGCCACCATCGCGACGCTGCTGTTCGTTCCGGTGGTTTTCAGTTTCATGCACCACCGTCTGGCGGCCGCGGCCGCCGCCCAGGACAGGCCAAACCCGGGGGACACGCCCCCTGCCCTGCCGGCCCAAACTCATTGATGCACCCATGATTCACGTAATTCTTATCTGGTTATGAACGCCCCACTCGCCCCCTCCCCTGCCCCCTCCGTGCGCCTGCTGCGTGTCCTGGCGGTCACGCTCGTCATCCTGCTGGCCGGCCTGGTCCTCGGCTTCGCCCCGCGCTGGCTGGCCCGGCGCGCCCTTGCCCAGACCACCAAAACATTGGACGTCACCACCGTGGCCGTCGTCTCCCCCGTGCCCGGCCAGGGCAACTCCGGCGTGCCGCTGCCCGCCGAAGTGCAGGCGTATGTGGAAGCCCCCATTTACGCGCGCGCCAGCGGCTATTTGAAACGCTGGCTGGTGGATATCGGGGCCCAAGTCAAGGCCGGCCAATTGCTCGCCGAAATCGACACGCCGGAACTCGATCAGCAACTGGCGCAAGCCCGGGCCGAGGTGGCCCAAAACCAGGCCGCCCTCGACCTGGCCAAAATCACCGCCGCCCGCTGGACCGATCTCCTCAAGACCGCGAGCGTCAGCGAACAGGAAACCGCCGAAAAATTATCCGACCAGGAACTCAAACAGGCCAACCTCGACGCCGCCCAGGCCAATCTGCACCGGCTGCAGGAAATGAAAGGGTTCGCCAGCGTCACCGCGCCGTTTGACGGCACGATCACGATGCGCCAGACGGATGTCGGCCAGCTCATCGCCGCCGGCAGCGGCCGCGAACTGTTCCATTTGGCCCAGTTGAACCCCTTGCGCGTTTATGTCCGCGTGCCGCAAAACCTCGCGCCGGCCATCCAGCCGGGGCAAACCGCCGACCTGACGCTGGATCAGTTGCCCGGCAGGAAAATCGCCGCCAAAGTCGTGCGCACCGCCGGAGCCATGGACCCCGCCTCCCGCACGCTTCTGACCGAGCTGGAGGTGGACAACGCCAGCGGCGAGATCCTTTCCGGCAGCTACGCCCAGGTGCGCTTCACGGATATCACCGCCAACCCCGTGCTCACCCTGTCCGCCAACACCCTGCTGTTTCGCTCCGAAGGCATCTGTGTGGGGGTGGTCGATACGAATAACCAGGTCGAGTTGCGCACCGTGAAATTGGGCCGTGATTTTGGCCAGACCGTGGAGATCCTGCAAGGGATCACCGCCACCGACCGCGTCATCATCAATCCGCCGGACTCCCTGGCCGGCGGCTTGACCGTGCAAATTGTCGAACCCGCCAAAACCATGGCTGCCAAATGAAACCCCACCGACCGCCGTCCCCCGCCAACGGTCCCGCCCGGATTTTTCCCGGCGAAATGACCCCGGGCATTGCAAATCAATGGACCGGTTTCCAAACCTGCGTGCCGGCGCCTTGCAAAAAAGCAGGCGAACGATTTTGCCCGCGTCTTTTCATTCGGGCTTCGGCATTCATTCGTCATTTGCCATTGGGCATTCGGCATTGTCCGGGCCTTCTGCTCACCGCCCTGGCCCTGCTCACGGGCTGTTCGGTCGGCCCTGACTACCACCGCGCCGCCGCCCTGCCCGCGCAGCCCATGCCCACGGCTTTCACTTCGGTTGACGACCACCAGCCCACCAACACCACGCTCTGGAAGGTGGCGGAACCCTCCGCCAGTCTGCCCCGCGGACAATGGTGGCAGATCTTCCACGATCCCGAACTGGCCCGGTTGGAAAGCCTCGCCCTGACCAATAATCAAAATCTCGTTGCCGCCGCCGCCCGCATGGCCGAGGCCCGCGAGGCCGCCGCCGCGGCGCGCTCGGAATATTTCCCGCAAGTGAGCGCCGGCGGCACCCCCAACGGGGATTTCACCCGCCAGCGCACCAGCGTGAATGAACCGCAAAACGGCAATCCCGCCGGGGCCGCGCACACCTACGACACCTTCACCGCCCCGCTTTATCTGGGCTGGGAAGCCGACTTGTGGGGCCGCGTGCGCCGGTTGTCCGAAAGCGCCCGCGCCCAGGCCGCCGCCAGCGCCGATGACTTGGAATCCGCCCGGCTGGCCTTGACCGCGGAGGTCGCCAGCGATTATTTCTCCGCGCTCACCCTGACGGCGGACTACGCGCTGGTCACCAACACCATTGAAACCTATCGTCGCTCGCTGGCACTCACGCAAAACCGCCGGCGCGGCGGCGTGGTCTCTGATCTGGACGTGGCCCAGGCCGCCACCCAGTTGCACAGTGCCGAAGCCCAATTACCCGACATCCAATTGCGCCGCGCGCAGACCCTCCACGCGCTTGCCATCCTGTGCGGCCAGTCGCCCATCGGCTTTTCCGCCAGCCTGGAAAGTGCGGATTCCGCCCCCGCCACCGTGCCCGCCATCCCGCCGGGATTGCCCGCCGCCCTGCTGGAGCACCGGCCGGATGTGGCCGCGGCCGAACGCCGCATGGCCGCCGCCAACGCCCAGATCGGCGTGGCCAAAGCCGCCTTCTATCCGGCCATCAAATTAAACGGCGTGGCCGGATTCCAATCCCTCAGCGCCAGCTCCTGGTTCGATTGGCCGAGCCGCTTCTGGTCCGTGGGCCCCAACGTGGAACTGCCGCTGTTCACCGGGGGGTTGAACCGGGCCAACCTGGCCCGCGCCCGCGCCGCTTATGACGAAACCCTGGCCAATTATCGGCTGACGGTGCTCACCGCCTTTGGGGAGGTGGAGGATTCCCTCGCCGCCCAGCAATGGCTGGCCGAGGAATGGAGCGCCGAAAACGCGGCCGTGGCCGCCGCCCGCCAGGCGTTGGCGATCGCCAACAACCGTTATCGGGCCGGCTTGGTCACCTACCTGGACGTCGCCACCGCGCAAACGCAGGCCCTGAGCGAGGAACGCAGCGCCGTCGAACTCCAAGGCGCGCGGCAGACCGCCTGCATCAACCTCATCAAAGCCCTCGGCAGCGTCTGGCCCGAATAAATCGTTTCAACCCAAATCCCGCATCCCCGCCGGTGCGGCGAAGCGCGGCGGAATAGCGGAATAGACGAGGTTCAGATGGCCGACCGGCCCCGAAACCGGACAAAAAAATTCATTTTGGACCGATGCAAGGCGCAACTTGCAAAACCAAAGTTGTGCGATTAAGTTTGCGGGGCATGGCGAGCATCACTTTGAAAAGCATTCCGATGGAGCTGCACGCGCAGTTGAAAAACGAGGCGGCGGCGAATTTCCGCAGTATCCCCCAGGAAGCCATGAGCCGGATTGAACGGACCTTTCAGATGGACGCGGCTTTGACGACGAAGCGAGATCAACAATGGATTGATGAGGCCATCGCCAGTGGACCGGAAACACCCTTGACCCAAAAGGAAATGGACGCCATCCGGGACGGTATTTTGAAGGGTAAAAAATGAGGGCGGTCCGGCGTCCGCGTTTCCTGCTGGATTTGGCTGAGGAATTGACCTGGCTGCGTGATCACGCCGGGGCTGACGTGGCGGAACGATGGTTTGATGCCCTGATTGCCACGATCCATTTCATCGAGAAAAACCCTTATGTCGGACGCGAGCGTAAAGATTTGAAGCCGGATGGCATTCGTTCCTGGCGGGTGCATGACTTTCCTCGCTGGCTGATTTTTTTTGCCGTCACTTCCCAAAAGGAGATTGTTTTTTACCGCCTCCGCTCCGGCACCATGAATCTGGCGGCGCTGAAAATGGGGGCTTGAGGGGGCTTGAGGTGGGTTTGAATCTGGAGCAAGTTAATTTTTGCAGGTGAAATAGATCAGCTCTGTTCCAAATTCAATCGGCAAGTCAAGCCAAAGGTCCGCTTGACCTGGTGGTCCGTTTTCGACTACCCTGAGCCCAGTAACGCATTATCTTTTATTGGTGAAAGCCGGCAGATGGAACGCGTGCCAAATTTTATAAATCAGGCATTGACAGTTCCGGCTTTTCTGTTTTAATGGTCAACCCTTTGCGGGAAAATTTTATGTACGCCGTTTTAGAAACTGGTAGCAAACAATATCGTGTCGCCGCTGGCGACAAGTTGGAAATCGAACGTCTTGAAATCGAGGCGGGGCAGCCGGTTACGTTTGACCACGTGCTGCTCGTCAACAACGAAGGCAAGGTCTCCGTTGGCGCGCCCAACGTGGCTGGCGCCACCGTCACGGCCGATGTCGTCGAGCACAAGCGGGGCGAAAAGAAGCTGACGTTCAAAATGAAGCGCCGCAAGGGCTACCATAAGAGCATCGGCCACCGCCAGGAGCTGACCGTGGTGAAAATCACCGCCATCAACGCCTGAGCCGGCCACCCACCCCAACCCCATTTAACCCCTACTTTCTATGGCACATAAAAAAGGTCAAGGTTCCGTAAAGAACGGCCGCGACAGCGTCAGCAAACGCCTCGGCGTGAAGGAATTCGGCGGCGAAGTCGTCACCGCCGGCAGCATCATCATCCGCCAGCGCGGCAGCAAGTTCATTGCGGGCGTGAATGTCGGCATCGGCCGGGACTGGACCCTGTTCGCCCTCAAGGCGGGCTCGGTGAAGTTCGATCAAAATGGCCGCCGCGTGAACATCGTGGCCACGCCGGCCCCCGCCCCGGCTCCGGCTCCGGCCCCCGCCGCGAACTGAACGGCACTTAAAATTTCCAGGCGAGGCCCCGCGCCTCGCCTTTTTGCTTTTGGCTGTCCAAGCGCGGGAAAGCATGCCAGTATTCAGGGGTGCCGCAGGATTGACAACCTGCGCCGCGTCGGTTGGCAACGTTTTTGCCGGTTTCACAGGGAATTATCCGGGCAGGGACACGAGCTGGAAAATTTCCTTTGCGCCCGCCGCACCTTTGTGCGATTAAACAACTCCATTCATGTTCGTTGACGAAATTAAAATTTACGCGCACGCCGGCCACGGTGGCCGCGGCTGTGTGGCCTTTCATCGGGAAGCCTTTGTGACCAAGGGCGGCCCGAGTGGCGGCAACGGCGGACGCGGCGGCAGCGTGATCCTGCAGGCCGACCACGACCTGAACAACCTGATCCAGCAGTATTATGTGCCCCGCCTGATCGCCGAGGATGGCGAGGCGGGCATGGGCAAGGGCATGGACGGGCATGCCGGCAAGGATCTCATCATCAAAGTCCCCTGCGGCACGCTGGTCTGGCTGCTCAAGAACACCACGCCGCCCATTGAGACCAAAATGCGGTCTCCGGACGATGAGGAAGAGGAAGAGGTGACCAATCCCGTGCTGTCCAGCAGCACCGGGCACCGGCCAGTGATCCGCAGCAACCGGGGCCAGCCGGCCGTGGAAATTGATTTGAGCGCGGGCGACGAGAACGCCAAGGGCCCCAAAACGGAAACCAAGGGCGAACTCGTGGCTGATTTGACGCTGCATGGCCAGCAGTTTGTGCTGTGCAAGGGTGGACGCGGCGGGCTGGGCAACCGCAATTTCGCCACCGCGCGCCACCAGACGCCGCGCTTTGCGCAACCCGGCGAACCCGGCATTGAAGGCGATTACCGACTGGAACTGCGGATCGTGGCCGAGGTCGGCCTGGTGGGTTATCCCAACGCTGGAAAATCCACGCTGCTCACCGCCATTTCCAAGGCCCGGCCCAAGGTCGCCCCCTATCCTTTCACGACGCTGCATCCGCAAATTGGCATTGTCGAATTCCCCGACTGGCATCGCCTGACCGTTTGCGACGTGCCCGGTTTGATTGAAGGCGCGCACATGAATGTCGGCCTGGGGCATGCGTTCCTGCGCCACATCCAGCGCTGCAAGATCCTGGTGCTGCTGCTCGACATGGCCGGCACCGACAACCGCCATCCGTGGGACGATTACAAGCAGTTGCTCAAGGAACTGGAGTTGTACGACCCGGCGCTGCTCGAAAAGCCCCGCCTCGTGGTGGCCAATAAAATGGATGAGGCCGTGGCCGAGACCAACCTGAAGCAGTTCAAAAAGAAGATCAAAAAGGTGTCCGTGATCCCGATCTCCGCCGCCTTCGATCAAGGCGTGGAGGAATTCAAGAACACGTTCCGCGCCGCCGTGGAAGCGGCGAAGTGAACCCCGGATTCACTTCCCCGTCGGCCCGAGCTCCAGAAATCGCATCACCGTGTCGCCGTGCTTGAGCATCTTGGCCTCCGTCCAGGGGGGCATGAGTTCGAGCGTGTCGCGCTTGGTGTGGCCCAGCACAAACCTGCCGCCGGGGGCCAGCAGCTTGGGCAGATTCGGATTGTCGAGCAACTGCTGCGCGAACGAGGTGGAACGGCGGTTCACATTCTTTTCGCCATAGGGTGGATCGGCGAGGATCAGATCAAACTGGCGGCCGCTTTCCGCGAGTTGTTGCATCACGGGAAAGACATCCTGCGTGCGCGCCTCCAAAATATCCGCGTAGCCGGCCTGCGCGGCATTATCGCGGATGAACTCCGCGTGGCGGTGCGATTTTTCCACGCACATCACGGCCGCCGCGCCCCGACTCAGGCATTCCAGGCTGAGCGCGCCGCTGCCGGCAAACAGTTCCAGCACGCGCGCGCCCACCACGCGGGCACCCAACGAGTTGAACACCGCCTGTTTCACAAGATCGGGCGTCGGCCGGACATCCAGTCCTTTCGGGACCTTCAAAATCCGCCGCGCCGCCTGGCCGCCAGTAATTCGCATAGCCAGAATTTAACCGTGCCGATACGGAAATGCACACGAATTGATGCGTGATGCGTGATGCGTGAACCGGTTCTCCACGTATCACGCATCACGCATCACGCATCACGCATCACGCATCACGCATCACGCGTTACGCATCAATTCAGCACTTCCGCGAGGAACCGCTTCATGTCCTCCCATGACCGTTTGTCCGCCTTTTCGTTATACCGCGCGCCGGGGTTGACAAAGCCGGGATCGGGCTGGGTGAAGCTATGCACCGCGCCGCCGTATTTGATGAGCCGCCAGTCCACTTTGGCGTCGCGCATCTCGCTTTCAAAGGCCGTCAGGTCCTCGGGCTTCTCAAACGGGTCATCCGCCCCGTGACACACCAGCACCGCGCCCTTGATGTTCCTGCCGTCGGCGGGCGCGGGCGAATCCAGGCCGCCGTGAAAACTGACCACGCCCTTCACGTCCGCGCCACTCCGGGCGAGTTCCAGCACCGTGGTGCCGCCGAAACAATAGCCAATGGCGGCCAGGCGCCGCGGATCCACCAGTTCGGATTTTCGCAACTGTTCCAGGCCCGCGTTGACGCGCGCGCGGAGCAAGGCGCGATCGGTCTTGTATTTGGTGGCTTCGGCCCCGGCGGCGGCAGTGTTGGTGGGGCGCACGCCCTGGCCATAGATGTCCGCGCAGAACGCCACATAGCCCAGTTGCGCGAGCATGGTGGCGCGGCGCTGCTCATACTCCGTGAGGCCCAGCCACTGATGCACCACCAGCACCCCGGGGCGGGGCCCGGAAACGGCATCATCCCAGACGAGCACGCCTTCCAGCGTGGTGTCGCCCTGTTGGTAAGTGACGGTTTTCGACTGGATGGCCGCGTGCAGCGACGCCGTCACCAGCAGGATCGCAGAAAGCAAGGTTGTTTTCAACATGAGCCCAAGTTAACCGAGACCGCCCCATTTGCCAACTGCCGGATGACTGGGGCGGGGGGCGGGATGGAATGCTCTAAAGCCACCCAATGGCAAACGCATGGACCAGGCCGGGGTGGAACGGGCCACTGGCCCGTCCTGCCGGGCTACCAGCCCGGCTGAGCGGAGCGGGGCGGACTGGGGGAAACGGTCTCCGCTGGCAAAAAGAGTGCCTCACCCGTTCCGTCCGGCGGGTCGCCGGACGGTACGGGCCAGTGGCCCGTGCCACCCTTTTTTGCGCGACCGCAACGAGCCTCCCCCCCGGCGGCCGGGAAAGACCAAAGTGCATTTTCTTTGTAAGAAACCCTCCGTTGCGGTCACTATTTAACTGAATGCCGAAACATTCCCTGCCGCCCTGTGAACAGGAAGCCATCTTTCGCCGATGGCTGGACACGCATCTTGGGCTGATGATGAAAATCATCCGGGGCTGTGCGGCACCGCAGGATCAGGACGATCTGTTCCAAGACGTGCTGTTGCAACTCTGGTCCTCCATTCCGGCTTTTCGGGGCGAGGCAAAGGAGACGACCTGGATTTACCGCGTGGCCTTCAACACCGCGCTGGCGTGGCGGCGCGGCGAGCAGCGCCGCCGCGTGAAGCTCGAGACTTTTATAAAATTGGACGCGTCCCCCCGGTCGCAGCCCAGCCACGTGGACATGCTGCCGGAACAGGAAATGGTCCGGCAACTGTACGCCGCCATCCGCGAACTGCCCAAGCTGGACGCCACGCTCGCGCTGATGCACCTCGACGGTTTGAGCTATCAGGAAATGGCCGAGGTGGCGGGCATCTCGGAAAACTATGTCGGAGTAAAACTAAACCGCATCCGCCAGCAGCTGGCGGAAATAATGAAAGGAGCCAGTGATGAACTTTGAAAATCTGCAAAAGGCGTGGCAGGCGCAGGACGCCGGGGCCACCGTGACGATCAACGCCGACCAGTTGCTGAAACAAGTCCGGCAACATCAACGGCAATTCCAAACGATGATTTTATGGCGCGATGCGCGGGAGGTGGGCGTCGCCATATTCCTGGCGTGGCTCTTTTTGTATTGGGGCCTGCGCGAAGATGACTGGTCGCTGGATCTGGTGGCGTTCAGTTGCTTCTTCGTGGGGTCCTTTATTTTGGTGGACCGGTTGATCCAGCACCAACGCCGCCCGGTGATGAGTCATCCGCTCCGATCCTGCGTCCAGTCATCGCTAAACCGCGTCAACCATCAGATTTGGCTGCTCAAAAATATTGTCTGGTGGTATCTGCTGCCGACGGCGGGAGCGCTCGGAATTTCGTTCGTTCGTTCCAGTTGGCACGCAGGTTATCAAGGATGGCGGACCTGGTTTGGCCTTGGCCTCGCAACACTGATTTGTGCCCTGGTTTACTGGGGCGTCTATTGGCTGAACCTGTTCGCGGTGCGGAAACAACTGGAGCCGCGGCGGCAGGAACTGGAAACGCTGCTGACGGAGACGATTAACCCGGCGCTCGCGGCGGAAACCCAAAAATAAACCCGGGATAAATACCATGATAACGACCATCCGGCCACTGGCCGTATTGGCCGTTGGCGTAAATCGTGATGAGGCTCGCACCGGAAACAGATTTTCCGGTCAACGCGGCGACGAACATGGGCTGCGTGGGTCGCGATGATCCATAAATGGCTGCGAAAGTGAGGAACGGGCGGATGATGTGTTTCAAACCGCCCCCTGCCTGATTTCGTGGTTTAAGCGAATTGTTGGATTGGCGTGACCCGTTCGCGCCGCGCATCCCGCATCCCCAGACTTGCCAAAGCGGCTAATAATCATTCTCCTATACCGCGTGCAAGCACTTGAACCGCCTGACACCCACCGCCTGAACGCGGCGCTCGGCTGGCTCGGACTCGACAGTCTGGCCGACGCCCGCGCGGAGTTGGACGCCATTTCGCCGGCCCAGCAATCGCATCCCGATGTGCTGGAGGCGCGCTGGCTGCTTTGCGCCCAGGAGAAAAGCTGGCTGGATGCGCTGGTGGTGGCGGATTGCGAACTGTCGAGCATGCCCGAGGAACCCTCCGGCTGGCTGCACCGCGCCTATGCCCTGCGGCGGGTCAAAGGCGGCAGCCTGAACCAGGCGTGGGATGCCCTGTTGCCAGCGGCGGAGAAATTTCCCAACGAGCCGGCCATTGCCTTCAACCTGTCCTGTTACGCATGCCAGTTGAAAGATCTGAACACCGCGCGCGTCTGGCTCCGGCGCGCCGTGCAAATCGGCGGGCGGGACGCGGTCAAAAAAATGGCGATGGACGACGAGGATTTGAAGCCGCTCTGGGCGGAAATCAAGAATTTGTGAGCCGCCCCAGTCGCGAGACGATTTTATCGGTGAGCGGCCTGCGCATGGAACGGGACGGCACGGTGATTTTGCAGGACGTCCACTGGCGGGTGGAGCGCGGGCAGCATTGGGTGATCCTCGGGGCCAACGGCTCGGGCAAGACCTCGCTCCTCAGCGCGCTCACGGGCTATCTCATGCCGACCGCCGGGGAAATTTCCGTGCTGGGCCAGACCTACGGCCGCTCGGACTGGCGCGAGTTGCGCCAACAGATTGGCCTCGTCAGCTCCTCCATCCGCCAGCTCATGGCCGACGACGAAGCGGCGCTGGCGACGGTGGCCAGCGGCAAATATGCGATGATTGATTTTTGGGGGCGGATCACGCGGGCCGAGCAAGCCCGGGCGCGGCAGTTGCTCCGGCAGGTGGAGTGCGAATACCTGGCCGGGCGCGCCTGGCGGGTGCTGTCGCAGGGCGAACGCCAGCGCGTGCTGATTGGCCGCGCGCTAATGGCGCGCCCGCGCGTGCTGATTCTGGATGAACCCTGCGCGGGGCTGGACCCGGCCGCCCGCGAGCATTTCCTGCAATTCCTCCAGCGGCTGGGCGGACGCAAACATTCGCCGACCCTCATTTTGGTGACGCATCATGTGGAGGAAATCATGCCGGTCTTTTCCCATCTGCTGCTGCTGAAGGCAGGCCGGGTGCTGGCCAGCGGCGGCAAGCGCGCCACGCTGACGTCGGAAAATTTGACCGCGGCCTTTCAGGCACCCATGCAATTGAGCAATGCAGGCGGCCGCTATGGGCTGAAGCTGGGGAGTCGGCGGCCAAAACGAACGGCTTTGAGTCATTACATAAGTTCCAAAATCGCTATAAAATCGGCCCGTCCCGGTCAGACTGCCTGAGCCATTTGTGACGCCGCAAACCCTTAAAACCCCCAATGTTTGCGCGGGTTCTTTTAAGGCCATTTAAGCCTATTAAAGGTTGTTAACCACAGTTCAAGGATCGGGACAACATCAGTCTAGCGTTCACGGGTCTTCAAGGTTGGGACAATTCTAATCATCTTGTCTCCCAGCGAGATGTCACACGGCTTGCCCGGCAAGGTTGTGATCTCACGCAGCGATTGAATAATATACTCACCGGCGACGGCGTTCGTTGACAAAATCATCAGCTTGAGATGAATCGCATCGGGCAGTTGCGTGCCAACAATTTTGCAGTACTTGCCATCGCCAAGACTGAATTGTGCCGGTTTCCCGGCCACAAACTCGACCGCACCCAAATCCGTCTTGGGGCTGAACACCAAGGCAAAATCCTTGGCCGTCACGAAAAGACCGGCGCTCCGGGCCACTTGATCGGCCGCCTCGGCCAGGGTGACATGCTTCAGGTCGAGCTTGATCACCGGACTGGTTTTGGCCTCCGGATCCAGAGCGAGGAGAAAGTTGACGCCGTGATGGTCCGCGTCGAAACGCCGGCCGGCCTCCTGCAAGGCGATCATAGCTGCCTTGAGCGTGACGCCATCCAACTTGAATTCCGGCAAGATGATTTGTTGCGCCCGGATCGCCAGCGAATCTTTGCCGTAGTCCGAAGTGCCGGGGTCGGCAGCGGTGACCCAAACGGCACTGCCGAAGAGGGTGAATACCAGCAGCAATACCAATCGCGTTGTGTTCTTCATGGCCGTGGTGATTGAAGGTAAAACCGCATCCATTTTATCGTGCGCCAATGTATTGCGGCTTGTCCCGGTTAATATGGGTTCGTTCTAAACCGTTTCATCCGGCCTGTCGAGCGCAATTTGGAAAAACTGGCAGGATTAATCGCAAATCGTAAATTCAAGCGGCTGGCGGACTTCCTGCTTATCAGCCGTTGGCGGTAGGTGATTTCCGCCCGGCCGCGCCAGTGGCGGCCCAATAACAATGAACATTTTATTCTCATGGGTGCGTTAAGTGACCGGATGCGGAAGTTGCTGCGCCATGGCGATTTGTGGCTGATTTTCGCCCTTTTTGGCACGATCCTGCTGCTGATCCTGCCCATCCCGCCGTTCCTGCTGGACCTGCTGTTGACGATCAGCATCGGGTTGTCGCTGCTGACGCTGCTAGTCATTCTTTACCTGCGTACTCCGGCAGAATTTACCGGGTTCCCCACATTGTTGCTGTTCATCACGTTATACCGGCTGGCCTTGAATGTGGCGTCCACCCGCCTGATTTTGCTGGATGGTTATGCGGGGCACATCATTGAGGCGTTCGGTAATTTCGTGGTGCGCGGCAATTATGTGGTGGGCATGGTGGTGTTCTGCATTCTGGTGCTGATCAACTTCATCGTGATCACCAAGGGCGCGGGCCGGATCGCGGAAGTGGCGGCGCGCTTCACTTTGGATGCCATGCCGGGCAAACAGATGGCGGTGGATGCGGAATTAAACGCCGGGCTGATCAACGAAGCCGAGGCCCGCAGCCGCCGGCGCAGTGTGGAGGAGGAGGCGGATTTTTACGGTGCGATGGACGGCGCGAGCAAGTTTGTGCGGGGCGACGCCATCGCCGCCATTTTGATCACGTTGATCAACATTATCGGCGGTTTTGCCATTGGCATCATGCAGAAGGGCATGACGATGAATGAAGCGTTGTCGCGCTTCACGATGTTGTCCATCGGCGATGGTCTGGTTTCGCAGGTGCCGGCGCTGATCACCTCGGTGGCGGCGGGTATATTGGTGACGCGGGCGACCTCCAAGAACGATTTGGGCCGGGAATTGAGCCGGCAGTTGCTGTTCTATCCGAAGGCGTTGACGATTTTGGCGGTGATGATGGGAGTGATGGCGATGGTGCCAGGCCTGCCCACCATGCCTTTTCTGACCATGGGGGCGCTGGTGGGGCTGTTATCCTATACGTTGCATAAAAATGGCATGCCGGAACTGGCCGCAGCGGGTGCGACCGGCGCAGGCATGAACGGAAAATCGGGTGAAACCAAGGCTCCAGCGGCGGGTGCGGCCACGGCGGCGGAGGCGAAAGCCAACGACAAGATCGAAAATCTCCTCTCGCTCGACACGTTGCAAATCGAGCTGGGATACGGGCTTATTCCGATGGCCGACAAGGCGAAGGGCGGTGATTTGCTGGACCGGATCACGGGGGTGCGGCGGACGTTTGCCTCGGACATGGGGGTGCTGGTGCCGCCGATCCGGCTCCGGGATAATTTACAGTTGGGGAACAATGAATATCGCTTTGTTTTAAAGGGCAACCCCATTGCCAACAGCCAGTTGATGCCGGGGCACTGGCTGGCGATGAACGCCACCAATAGCAAGGTGACGCTCAAGGGCGTGCCGACGGTGGAACCGGTGTTCCAGCTGCCGGCCACATGGGTGACGGATATGGAGCGCAAGAACGCGGAGGTGAGCGGTTTCACGGTGGTGGACGCGCCGTCGGTGTTGATCACGCATTTGTCCGAGACGGTGCGGCGGCATTGTCATGAGATTTTGACGCGGCAGGATGTGCAGACCTTGCTGGATCATTTAAAGCTGACGCATCCGGCGGTGGTGAACGAGCTGATCCCGGGGCAGTTGAGCATCGGCCAGGTGCAACGGATTTTGCAGAACCTGCTGGCGGAGGGGATCTCCATCAAAAATTTGTCGGGGATATTGGAGAAAGTGGGTGATTATGCCCCGTTTACGAAGAATCCAGACGAATTATCGGAGCACGCCCGCAAGGCGATGGGCGCGCAGTTGTCGCGTCCCTTCCAGGCGGAAAACGGCAGTGTGCGGGCGATCACGATGGATCCGAAACTGGAGGCGATGCTGGCGCAGGGCGTGCGGCAGTCGGCGAGCGAGGTGGCGCTGGTGATTGAGCCGCGGCTGGCGCGGCACGTGATTGATTCCCTGTCGCGTTTCATCCAGCAGATGATGGTATCCGGGCAGCAGCCGGTGGTGTTGTGCGCGCCGACATTGCGGCTGGCGTTCCGCCGCTTCTTTGAACACACGTTCAGCGATCTGGCCGTGCTGTCGTACGCCGAAATTCCGCCGCGCGTGCAGGTGCAAAACGCCGCCATCATTCCCTGCCTGGAATAGCCTGAAAACCGATGAAATCATCCACTTTCACCGCGGAAAATGCCAATGCAGCCGTGCGGTTGGTGCAGGAGAATCTGGGGCCGGAGGCGGTGATTCTCAGCGTGCGCAAGCTGCCGGCCAGCGGCTTTGCGCGGCTGTTGCACCGGCCGGGCCTCATCGAAGTCACGGCCAGCGTGCCGGAAAAGCCCCGGCATCTGGTGCCGCAAGGCGTGGATGTGTATGTGCCCTATGGTGAGGGCGAGGAAAGCGAGGCCCCGCCACCGCGCGCAGCCCACCGCTGGCGCAGTATCGCCTGGCTGGAATCGCTGGGATTACTGCCGGAATTTGCCGACCGGCTGGAATTGAAATTGCGGACCACGCATGGCGCGCAGCCGCCCGCCATGCCAATAGCGGAGTGGGCAGCCGTGCGTGAAACCCTGGCCACGTTTTGGCGTCCACCACCCCCGGAAGATGACGGGGCCGGACGGCCGCATGTGTTTGTGGGACCACCGGGATCGGGCAAGACAACCGTATTGTGCAAATGGTTGACCGGTGCGGTATTGCGTGGGGAGCACCAGGCCCGGGTCTGGCGGTTGGACGGGGAGATTGCCAACACCTCGGAATTCCTCTCATTGCACTGCGAGATGGTGGGGGTGCCCGTGGAACGTTTTTGGGATGGCCTGGGCGGGGCGGAGGATTTGTTGTTCGTGGATCTGCCGGGAACGGAAGGCTACAACGCGGCGGCCATGAAGGCGTTGCGGGAGGCCTTGTCGTTATTGCCTGCGCCGCATATTCATCTGGTGCTCAATGCCGCCAATGAAACGGTGCTGTTGTTTGAGCAATTCACCTGGTTTGCCCAACTGGTCCCGGAAGATTTGATTTTCACGCACCTGGACGAGGAGCATCGGCGGGTCAAGCTGTGGAATTTCGTGTTGGGCACAAATTGCACCCTTGGCTGGTTGGGGGGTGGGCAAAAAATTCCCGGCGACTTCCATCGCGCGGAGTCGTCACTTTTGTTTCCGACAAAAAACTCCAGTAAACATTGGTGATTTTGCGCCTCGCGCCACTTCGAAAATTGGCTGGCAAAGGTTTTGCTAAAGAGCATTCCAGCAATGAAGTCTTTGATGATTCTTGGGGCCATTTTGGGATTCATCCTCGGTGCCGCCAGCAGCGTGGCCGGGGATTGCACCAGCGCCACGGTTTTCTGGCATGCCAGTGTGGCGGCGTTGGTCGGGGGGTGCCTCGCCCGTTGGTGTGGGCGGATTTGGCTCGCCGGACTCGCGGATGCGCTGGAACAACAGCGCCGGGCCCGGGCCCTGGCCCTAGCTTCAGAAAAGAAGACCACAGCTAAATAAAGCGTATGAATACCCTGATCGCCCCTGAGGAAACCGCCACCACGTCCGTTGCGCCCGTCGCGACCTCGAGCTTGATGGCGCAGGAACTTTGGCAACGCTACCACCAGCAGACGCCCGACACCAAAACCGACACCGAGAATGCGCTGGTGCAAAAATACCTGCCGCTGGTTTCGGCCGTGGTCAACCGCCTGGCCATGACGCTGCCCGAACACGTGGACCATGACGATCTTTACAGCGTGGGGCTCATCGGCCTGCTCCAGGCGCTGCGCAATTACAATCCCGCCTGCGGCACGTCCTTCGAGACTTATGCCCGCGTCCGGATTCGCGGGGCCATGCTGGATGAACTGCGGCGCATGGATTGGGTGCCCCGCACCATTCACGAGAAGGCCCGCAAGATCAAGGAGGTGCTGGGTGATCTGGAGCAAAAGCTCGGCAAAACGCCCACCGAAGTCCAGATGGCCAAGGCCATGAACCTTTCCGTGAAAGAATACGAGGAATTGCTCGACGAAGTCCGGCCCGCCGCGTTTGTCTGCCTGGATGCCGTCAACGCCTCCGAGGATGGCGACAGCGGTCCGCTGTATGAAGTCATCGCCGACCAGACCCACGAGGGACCGGTCGAAAAGGTTTCCAACAACGAACTCAAGCAGGTGATTTTTGCCCGCCTCAAGGAGCTGCCGGAAATGCAGCGGAAGGTGCTGGCGCTGTATTATCTGGAAGACATGCATTTGCGGGAGATCGCCGAGGTTTTCAAACTGACGGAATCGCGGATTTGCCAAATCCATGCGCAGGCCATTCTGGCCATCCGCGCCTACCTCCAGCGCTACGAATCCGGCCTGTCCCGGCGGGCCACAACTGCCCGGCACAAATGATCATCATCATCGGTGCCATCACGGTGGTTCTGTGTGTGTTTGGCGGGTTTGTGCTGGAGGGCGGCCATATTGCGGTGCTGCTTGAGGCCTTCGTCAACGAAGTGCTGATTATTGCCGGGGGCGCCGCCGGATCACTGATCATCATGGCTCCGAAGAAAGTGCTGCTGGACATCGTCAAAGGGTTCGGGGCCTGCCTGAAAGGCGCGCCGCATAACCGGGCTTCTTATGACGATTTGCTGCGGGTGTTGTATGAATTGTTTCTCCTGGGCCGCCGCAACGGCATGATTGCCCTGGAGGAACATGTGCTCGAACCCGAGAAAAGTTCCGTCTTCAAAAAATATCCCGGCTTTTCCGGCAACCACCACGCGGTGGAATTTTTGTGCGGCGCCCTGCGGCCCATCATTGACGGCAAGATCAAACCCGACCAACTCCGGCTGCTCCTGGATGCGGAGATCAACCGCATGGAAATCGAGCATCACGCGCCGGTTTCCGTCCTCCAAAAAACCGGTGACGCCATGCCGGGGTTCGGCATTGTGGCGGCCGTGCTGGGCATCGTCATCACCATGGCGTCGATTGGCGGCGCGGTGGAGGATATCGGGACCCACGTGGCGGCCGCGCTGGTGGGCACCTTCCTCGGCATTTTGCTGGCCTATGGCTTCATGGCCCCGCTGGCCACCAACATGGAATTTGTCGGCGAATCGGAGCTGGATTTCACGCGGTGCATTGCCGCCTGCGTCACGGGCTTTGCCAACGGCATGGCCCCCGTCACGGCGGTGGAACTGGGCCGGCGCGGCCTGAGCCGCGAGTTCCGGCCCTCGACCGAGGAATTGGAGCAAATGTTCAAATCCATGAAGTCGGGCAAATGATTTACGGGCATGGCCAAAAAACACGAGCATCACGGCGGTTCCTGGAAGGTGGCCTATGCCGATTTTACCACGGCCATGATGGCCTTGTTTTTGTGTCTGTGGCTCACCTCGCAGGATCAGAAGATCAAGGACGCCGTGGAACGCGCTTTTCGCAATCCCTTCTCCTCCCTGACCAAGGAATCCTCCGGCATCATCCCCAACAAGGATGCCTCCAGCACCTATCGCCAGCAGGGCCGGTTCTCCTCCATCTCCGCCCTGGAAATCGAGGCCATGCACCATTTGAGCGAGGATCTGGCCAAGCTGTTCCATGACGCCGACACCTCCCAGGTGCCGGTGAAAATTGACGTGAACTCCGAGGGACTGAGCATCAATGTGTTTGACCGCTCGCAAAAGCCCATTTTCAACCCGGGCACGGACGTGTTCACGGATTATGGCGGCTGGGTGTTTAACACGCTGGCTTGGGAAATCGCCCGGTACACCAATTTCCGCATCGAGCTGGAGGGCCACACCGAGAAAACCTCAGAAACCAACGGCGAGGGCATCCACAAATGGGAACTTTCCACCGAGCGGGCCAATGCCGCCCGGCGCAAAATCATTGATGGCGGCGTGACCGCCACGCAAATCTGCAAGGTTTCGGGCTTTGCCGACACCGTCCCCATGCCCGACACCCCCCCCACCGACGAGTCGAACCGCCGCGTGACGGTGCAAATCAAGGTCAAGGACTCCATCAACAGCCTGCCGGAGGCCATTTCCTCGGACATTGCCAAATGAACCCGCCCGAATCGTTTGTTCCCCTGACCGCGGCCCCCGCCGCCGCCGCCCCGCGCGAGTTTCGCGTGGCCATTCTGAACGGCCATGACCACTCTCTGGCGGGCAACAATGGCCACGCGGGCGGCCTCGCCAAAGCCGGCGGATTTCAATCACTCGAAAGCCAGCGCCCCTCCCCGGGCAATCCCGGCGGGGAAATGAAACTGGGCGAACCGCGCGTGACGCTCGAGCGGGACTGCGACCGCGTGACGCATCTGCGCATTCAATGCACCTGCGGAATGATCATGGACCTCGCCTGCGTTTATGATCCGCCGCCGCCCAAGGCGTGACGGATCAATCCGGTTCAACCCCAGATAAACAACCGAGTAGGTATCCACGAATTTCGCGAAGGGACGTGAATTGTTCCAAAATGACCCCGGGCGTCGGTGCCACGGGGCACCCCAGAAAATCTGTGTCCATCTGTGTTTATCTGTGGTTAAAATCTCTTTCAACCGGCTCAGGCCGTTTTCCGCAGCAGATGCGGATTGGCCTCCAGCCGGTCCCAGACCAACCGGTCAATGACCTCCCGCGCGGGCAGGCATTGAATGCGTTCAATGATTTCGCCGGCAAAGGAGTGAATCAGCATTTGCCGGGCAGTGTCCGCGCTCATGCCGCGCGACCGCAAATAAAAGATGCTTTCCGGGTTGAGCTGGCCCACTGTGGCGCCGTGGGTGCATTTCACGTCGTCGGCGTAAATCTCCAGTTGCGGCTTCGTGTCGGCCGTGGCGAAGTCGGACAGCAGCAGGTTTTTGTTGGTCTGTTTGGCGTCGGTTTTCTGGGCCTCCGGATGCACATAAATCCGGCCATGAAAGACGCCCTTGGATTTGTCGTCGAGGATGCCGTTGAAATATTCGTGGCTCGCGCAATGCGGTTGGGCGTGTTCCACCAGCATGTGATGATCGGCCAACTGTTCGCCCCGCGTCAGATACAGGCCGTTGAGAATGCATTCCAAGCCTTCCCCGGCCAGTTTGACGCGGATGTTGTTGCGCGACAACCGGGCTCCGAGCGCGATGGAGTGAATGGCCACATTGCTGGCGCGGCCGAATTCCCCCGCAATCGTCGCGATGTGAAAGGCGCCGGGTGCCTCGTCCTGCAACTTAACATGCTCCACCCGGGCCTGCTCGCCGGCAAGAATCTCGGTCACCGCGTTGGTAAAATAAGCGGCCGCGCCCGTGCTCAAATAACTTTCCACCACCGTCAGCCGGCTGTGGTCGCCCGCGAGGATCAGATTGCGCGGCAGGATGGCTTCGCTGCTGGATTTGGCGGAGGAAAGATACAGCAGCTGGATCGGCTCGGTCACTGTGACCCCCGCCGGCACCTGAATGAACGCGCCATCGCTGAAAAACGCCTGATTCATGGCCGCGAACGCATTCCCGGCCGTGCGGGCCAGGCGGCCCAGGTGCTGCCCGACCAGCGCGGGGTCGCGGGCCAGGGCGGCGGCGAGGCTTTCAATCCGCACGCCGGCCGGCAAGCTCTGGAGCCGGGAAAGCTGGGGCGCGTAAAAGCCGTTGACGAAAACGAGCTGGTGGCCCACCAATTGCGAAAACACCGAATTGGCCAGGGTTTGGGATTCCACCCCGTTGACGTTGACCGGGGCGGCGGGCTGAAAATCCAGCTTCGCCACCGGCGCGACATTGGTGAAGCGCCAGTCCTCATCCTGCAGGGTGGGAAAACCCTGGCGGGCAAAGCTGTCCAAACCCGCCTGGCGCAACGGTGCCAGCCATTGAGGGCCGGAAGCGGCGGCGGCAAAGGCCGCGAACTTTTCGGTCACCAATTCAGTTCCATGGTTGGCATTCATCATATTTAGATTCATTCTAATTATAAATCCGGCAAGTACTGTCCCATGTTCCCGCCGCTTGCGCAATTAGAAACCGCTCCTTGGGGGCGGGCGCTCACCTGGCGGCGCTCCCTCCCGAATAATCAACCACAAAGAACACAAGGATCACAAAGGCTAAAACATTCAGCCTCAATTGGTTTTCTTTGTGTTCTATGCGTTCTCTGCGGTTCACCGGCCCCTCCCGAATAGTCAACCGCAAAGAACGCAAAGAGCACAGGTTCTTCGCTATTTCCAGTGGAATCGGGCTACACCATTCGCTGCCGGGTTGGTCTCGGGGAGCGCACGCGCCCTCGCGTGCGGCGGTTGACGCCTCGTCAACCGCGCCCACGCGCGCCTTCGCGCGTGGATCCCGCATGGCCGGGAACCCGCAATTTTGGGATTAGCCCGGCCAATCGTCGTCGCGCAGGCTTCCCAGCCTGCTGTTGGCCAGCCGAGCTTCGGCTCGCAGGTTTCCAAACCTGCGTGCCGTGGCCTTCCAGAAACGGATTCGAACGTGGATGCGCCCCGCAAGCCACTGGCTTCCTCCTATTCGGCGACA
>Ga0302275_10001329_pt1 | contig 26645 bp, 17 predicted proteins | sample III_Bog_N2_2_FD_200229 | JGI IMG/M metagenome (GOLD analysis project Ga0302275, IMG submission 200229) | Peat permafrost microbial communities from Stordalen Mire near Abisko, Sweden - III_Bog_N2_2 | ecosystem: Environmental > Terrestrial > Soil > Wetlands > Peat | place: Sweden: Abisko... | reverse complement strand
GGTTCTTGAGCACCTGCTGCAAGCGCTTCGAATCGGTGACCAAGCTCCGCGCCAAGCGCGGGTCTGTCGTGACTTCAAATGCCAGCCTCCGATTGTCGGCCTCGTGCCGGAACGGCCTTGCCACCATCTCGATCAGGCTGTTGAAGAACACTTCCTCGGCTTCCACCGATACCGTGCCCGACTCGATCTTCGACAGATCGAGAATGTCGCTGATCAGGTTCAGCAGATCTGTTCCCGCGCCGTGGATTGTGCGCGCGAACTCCACCTGCTTGCCGCTCAGGTTGCCGTCGGGATTCTCAGCAAGTTGCTGCCCCAGCACCAGGATGCTGTTCAGCGGCGTGCGCAATTCGTGCGACATGTTTGCCAGAAACTCGGATTTGTACTTCGAAGTGAGTGCGAGTTCCTTGGCCTTCTCTTCCAGCGCTCCGCGCGCCTGTTCGATTTCCTGATTCTTGCGTTCTACCTCGGCGTTCTGCTCGGCAAGCTGCTGCGCCTTTTGCGCCAACTGCTCGTTGGTCTGCTGCAGTTCCTTCTGCTGGGTTTGGAGTTCGGTGGCCAGCTGCTGAGACTGCTTGAGCAGGCCTTCGGTCTGCATCGTTGCCTCAATGCTGTTCAACACAATGCCGATGCCGGACGTAAGCTGCTCGAGAAACGCCAAGTGGGACGCAGTGAACGTACTCAACGTGGCTAACTCGATGACCGCTTTGACGCGATCTTCGAACAGCACCGGCAAAACAATCACATTGCGTGGGACAGCCTCGAAGAGGCCCGACCGGATGGGAGCACTATGCGTGGGAAGATCGGTGATCAGCATGCGCCGCTTCTCGGCAGCGCATTGCCCGATGAGCCCTTCGCCAATCTTGATCGTCTCCAGGTGGCCGTCGTCGGTGCTGGCATAGGCCGACAGAAGAATCATGCTATTCGACTCTTCAGACTCCATCTGGTAGAGGACACCCTGTTGCGCATTCACCAGCGGAGCAAGTTCTGAGAGCAGCATCCGGCCCACTGTAGTCAGTTCGCGCTGCCCTTGAAGCATCGCCGTAAACCGGGCCAGGTTCGTTTTCAACCAGTCCTGCTCGGTGTTGCGGTCCGTCGTGAGCCTCAGGTTGTCGATCATTGTGTTGAGGTTGTCTTTCAAATCCGCGACTTCGCCGCTCGCTTCCACCTGAATCGAGCGCGTCAAATCGCCCTTGGTCACGGCCGTTGCCACTTCGGCAATCGCGCGCACCTGGTTGGTCAGGTTGTCGGCCAGCAGGTTTACGTTGCCGGTCAAATCCTTCCAGGTTCCGGAGGCGCCAGGAACGTTCGCCTGACCGCCGAGCCGTCCTTCCACGCCCACTTCGCGCGCAACCGTGGTCACCTGGTCGGCAAACGTGGCCAGCGTGTTGGTCATGTTGTTGATGGTCTCGGCCAGCGCGGCTACCTCGCCTTTGGCGTTCACCGTCAGCTTCTTGGTCAGCTCGCCATTCGCGACTGCCGTAACCACTTTCACGATGCCACGTACCTGCTCGGTAAGGTTGGCAGCCATCACGTTCACGTTGTCTGTCAGGTCCTTCCACGTGCCGGCGACTCCGGGAACCTGCGCCTGGCCGCCGAGCTTGCCCTCCGTGCCCACCTCGCGCGCCACGCGGGTCACTTCGGCGGCGAATGCATTGAGCTGATCCACCATCGTGTTGATGGTGTTCTTCAGTTCCAGAATTTCGCCCTTCACGTCAACGGTAATCTTGCGCGACAAATCGCCGCGCGCCACGGCGGTCGTCACCTCAGCAATATTGCGGACCTGTGCTGTAAGGTTGCCGGCCATTGCATTCACTGAGTCGGTAAGATCCTTCCATGTGCCGGCTACACCCGGCACGTTTGCCTGCCCGCCCAACCTGCCTTCGCTGCCCACTTCGCGCGCCACGCGAGTTACTTCGGCAGCAAATGAGCGCAACTGCTCCACCATCGTGTTGAGCGTTTCCTTGAGCTGCAAAATCTCGCCGCGGACGTCTACCGTGATCTTCTTGGACAAGTCGCCGTTTGCGATCGCGGTTGCCACCTCGGCGATGTTTCTCACCTGGCCCGTCAGGTTGCTGGCCATGAAGTTTACGTTGTCCGTCAGATCCTTCCACGTGCCGGCGACGCCTGGCACCTCAGCCTGTCCGCCCAGCTTGCCGTCGGTGCCGACTTCGCGCGCCACGCGCGTCACCTCGCCCGCAAATGCGTTCAGCTGGTCCACCATTGTGTTGATGGTGTTCTTCAGTTCCAGAATCTCGCCCTTCACATCGACCGTGATCTTGCGCGACAAATCGCCGCGCGCAACCGCGGTTGTGACTTCGGCAATGTTTCTCACCTGGCCCGTCAAATTGCCGGCCATCGAGTTCACCGAGTCGGTCAAATCCTTCCATGTGCCGGCCACGCCCGGCACATTGGCTTGCCCGCCCAGTCTGCCTTCCGTGCCCACCTCGCGCGCCACGCGCGTCACTTCGCCGGCGAATGCATTCAGCTGGTCCACCATCGTGTTGATGGTTTCTTTCAGCAGCAGGATTTCTCCGCTCACATTGACCGTGATCTTTTTCGACAAATCGCCGCTGGCGATGGCCGTCGAAACCTCCGCGATGTTGCGCACCTGCCCCGTCAGGTTGCTGGCCATTGAATTCACTGAGTCGGTAAGGTCCTTCCATGTTCCTGCGATGCCCGGCACCTGCGCCTGCCCGCCCAGCTTGCCGTCGGTTCCAACCTCGCGGGCCACACGCGTCACTTCCGATGCAAACGCGCGCAGCTGATCCACCATCGTATTGATCGTGTCTTTGAGTTCCAGAATTTCGCCGCGCACATCCACCGTGATCTTGCGCGACAGATCGCCGCGCGCCACCGCGGTTGAGACCTCGGCGATGTTGCGCACCTGGCCCGTCAGGTTGCTGGCCATCGAGTTCACTGAGTCGGTAAGATCCTTCCACGTACCGGCAACTCCGGGTACCTGCGCCTGGCCGCCGAGCTTGCCCTCCGTGCCCACTTCTCGCGCCACGCGGGTCACCTCGCCGGCAAACGCGTTCAGCTGATCCACCATGGTGTTGATGGTGTTCTTCAACTCCAGAATTTCTCCCTTCACATCGACCGTGATTTTGCGCGAAAGGTCGCCTCGGGCGACAGCTGTTGTCACCTCAGCGATGTTTCTCACCTGGCCGGTCAGGTTGCCCGCCATGGAGTTCACTGAGTCGGTCAAGTCTTTCCACGTACCCGCAACGCCCGGTACATTCGCCTGCCCGCCCAGTCTTCCTTCCGTGCCCACTTCGCGCGCCACGCGCGTTACTTCGCCCGCAAAGCGATTTAGCTGGTCAACCATTGTGTTCAGCGTTTCCTTGAGCTGCAGAATTTCGCCGCGCACATCGACAGTGATCTTGCGCGACAAATCCCCATTCGCGATTGCAGTTGCAACTTCAGCAATGTTTCTTACCTGGCCGGTCAGGTTGCTGGCCATGAAGTTGACGTTATCCGTCAAATCCTTCCATGTTCCGCCGACGCCGGGAACCTGCGCTTGCCCGCCCAGTTTGCCTTCCGTACCCACTTCGCGCGCCACGCGTGTCACTTCACCGGCAAAGGCGTTCAGCTGATCCACCATGGTGTTAATGGTGTCTTTCAGCTCCAGAATTTCGCCCTTCACGTCCACGGTAATCTTGCGCGAAAGGTCGCCGCGCGCAACTGCCGTCGTCACTTCGGCAATGTTGCGCACCTGCGCCGTCAGGTTGCCCGCCATCGCGTTTACGGAGTCGGTGAGATCTTTCCATGTGCCGGCCACGCCGGGAACGACGGCCTGGCCGCCGAGCTTGCCGTCCGTGCCCACCTCGCGCGCCACGCGCGTTACTTCTGAAGCAAACGATCGCAGCTGATCGACCATGGTGTTGATGGCTTCCTTGAGCTGCAGAATTTCGCCGCGAACATCCACCGTGATCTTGCGGGAAAGGTCGCCGCTTGCAACAGCGGTTGCGACCTCCGCGATGTTACGCACCTGTCCGGTCAGGTTGCTCGCCATCGAGTTCACCGAGTCGGTCAAATCCTTCCATGTTCCCGCCACGCCGGGCACCTGCGCCTGCCCGCCAAGCTTTCCGTCCGTGCCCACCTCGCGCGCCACGCGCGTTACTTCCGCCGTAAACACGCCCAGCTGCTGAATCATCGTATTGACGATCTTGGCCGAGCGCAGGAACTCACCCTCCAGCGGCCTGCCGTCTACATCCAGCATCACCGTCTGGGTCAGGTTGCCCTGCGCCACCGCGGCGATTGCGCGCGTCACTTCGGTCGTCGGCCTCAGCAGGTCCTCGACCAGCGTGTTCACGGAGACTTCCATCTCTCCCCAGGCGCCGCGGAGCTGCTGGAAGCGCGCCCGTTCCCGCGTCCTGCCTTCTTTGCCGACGGCCAGTCCAACCCGATTCAACTCACGCGCCATTCGTTCGTTGGCGGCGCTGATGTCGTTGAAGGTGTCCGCGATCTTTCCTTCAAGCCCTGTCCAGGTCACCGGAAGCCGAACCGAAAAGTCTCCATCCCGCATGGTTTGCAACGCCGCCAGAATCGACCCGAGTGCCGCCGGGCCTTGCTCGGATGGAACCGGTTCAGACGTAGCCACAGTGTGGCCATTGACGCTGGAAGGGGTCGCGAGCGCGCTTCCGCCTTCGGGTGGAGCCTTCTTCATCGCCGTTCTCCTTGAAGCTTTCGTCGACCTGCGTTGGTAGGGGAGGGAAGGGCACGCCGAAACTCAGGCAAGTCTTTCGAGCAAAAATGCTGTCGTCAGGAATGGAGTCTGGGTGTAGCCAGAGTGTGTGATGCGAGGGCCCGCGAAAAGGGTTGCCAGTGCCTCGGATTTTTCAAAAATGGAGCGAGCTGTCCGCGTCGGGCGTCTTGAGAGGGCTGACGCCCCGCCCGAACCAGGCCTTGCCGATGGCGGCTGCCGGTCGCATTTCACGCCGCCGCGGCTGCGCGCATACGAGCGAATCGATTGAGGAATCCCGCCAGGAAGAATGTCTATCTATAAGGATGCGTCGAATGAAAAGAGCCGATGGAGAGGACTGAAGAACATGGATGAAATAGTTGAATCGGAATTCGAGTTCCGGTTGGCGGCTGGGATGCCCGCCCGGGGCGGGCTGTGTTGGAAGCAGCAGGCATTCATCGCCCCTGCCGGGCGCAGGCACGGCTGTGCTTCCCAACGCGCATGCCCGTGACGCTGACGCCCAGAGATTTCGTCAACGCGATCGCGCAAACCCACCTCATGGCGCGCTGCGACTCGCGGCTTCTTCCCTCACAATTGCCGATTCGATCTCCTTCCACAGATCATCTGGAGGTTCCTCAACTGGAAACAGCTGGCGCGCAGCCTGCGCAATGGCGTCCAGATCGGCCAAAAGCGCACTGCACAATTCGCAACTCTGAACATGCGGATGATCGGCGATTCTTTCGCCGGTTCCAATCAGCTCCGGTAGCCGGGCCTGGAATTCCTGACAGGACAGATTGTTGACGGATTGCCTCATTTCAGTGCCTCCTGCCGCGGAGGGTTGCGCAACGATTCCCGCAGCTTCAGCCGCGCTTTATGCAGCTGGGACTTGCTGTTTCCTATCGAGCAATCGAGCATGGTCGCGATTTCATTGTGCTCAAATCCGTCCATGTCGTGGAGCACAAAAATCAGCCGGTAGCCGGGCGGCAAATCGCTAATGGCACGCTGCAATGTCAACCGGTCGATCGCCCCGGACAAGACTGGATCGCGCGCTCCAAAGCTGCGTCCAGGCCGTTGATCCGAATCCGGCTCCATCATCTCGTCCAGCGAATTCGTCTGCAAGCCCTTCTTGCGCAGGTGCATCAGCACCACGTTGACGGTCAGCCTGTGCAGCCAGGTGGATAAAGCCGACTCGCCCCGAAACGTACCGATCTTGCGGTGAAATTGAAGAAATGCTTCCTGCGTCAGGTCTTCGGCCTCCGCTACGTTGCCGATCATGTGCAGGCAAAGAGAATACACATGCTTCTTGTGCATCGAGTAAAGCTGCGCGAACGCCTGGTGGTCGCCGCCCTGCGCACGCGCCAATATCGCAGCGGGATCGTTGCCGGAAGGAGCAATCGCGGCGACAGACTCAGCGGCGGTGGCCGTAGCTCCCGCCATTGCTTCCACTGGAGCGTTGCGGAGCGGCGGAACTGGAGTGGAGTAGGACATAGGCTTCGTGGGACAAGTGGGGATTGAAAATGGTTAAACCATCTGTGGTCCCCTTTGCCGAACTCCTCGTAAGTTGGAGTCAGAGGAACTCATCCTCTGTAAATCATTCAAAGTCGCAAACTCACCGCGCGTTGTGTCAAATACTGTGATGCGCTTTTCTTCCCAACAACATTCGATCTCGGCGTTTTTTTTCGAATGCAATGAAAGAATCGGCAAATTGTACGCGGCATTTGCTCGTCGTAACTGCCGACCGCCGCACGGCCCCGCCCGGGCGTTTATCCTGACTTGTGACTGAAACCCCAGCCCGGCCTGCCGGCAATCCAACGCGCAAGACCCTCCTCCGCTCTTTGCTCTACGGGGCGGGCCTCACCCTGGCGGGTCTTTGGTTGCTCGCCGCATTCGCCCTTGTTGCCGCCCGCTGGATCGATCCGCCCACCACAGCCGTACACATCCAGCGCCGCCTGCAAGCCTGGGCTCATCACATCCCCTACCGCGAACGCTCTGCATTCATCCCACTCAGCCAGATCTCGCCCAATCTCCAGCACGCCGTCATCGCTGCCGAAGACGCGCGCTTCTACCAGCACCACGGCTTTGACTGGCATGCCATCGAGATCGATGCCCAGCAGGATATGGAAGGAGGCCGCACCCGCGGCGCGTCCACGCTCACCCAGCAACTTGTCAAGAATCTGTTTTTCGGAACCGGCCGCTCCATCCTTCGCAAAGGTGCGGAAGCATCCCTGGTGCCCGTTGCTGAGCTAGTTCTCGGCAAGCAGCGCATCCTGGAGCTTTACCTCAACCTCGTCGAATGGGGCCCCGGTATCTACGGCGCAGAGTCGGCGTGCCACGCATACGATCAAACCCCTGCGCACAGCATCGGGCGGGAACAATCCGCGCGGCTCGCAGCCATCTTGCCGGCTCCGCTCAAACGTCGCCCCGAGCGCATGAACGGCTACAGCGCGGTGATCCTCCGGCGCATGAGCCAGATGGGCTGGTAGCGCGGAGCGGGTTCCGCCACGCCGCATCTACAATCACGCACACGCTGGCGTTGAGAGCGGTTATTTCGACAGCCTGGCTGTGATGCATGATCATTCCCTGCACCACCTTCGCCGACGCACCGCTGGATGAAACAGCCAGCGTTCATCCTCCCGGAGGGAGAAAGTGAAAATGGCCCAGGACAAGTCCGCCGCCGCAGACGCAGTCCTGGGTCAGGATTCAAGAAGAGACCATCCGTCCCGCAGGGGCGGATCTAAATGAGCCGCAAAACGGCGGCCAACCATGAAACACACCCGCCACCTTGAGCCCCGGATCGATGCAGCCCTGTCCCGCCAATCCAAAATACAATCAACAAAGCGGTCTCCTGCGCAAGCATGGCCGCGCGCATTGCAAACATCGGCATGGCAATTGCGAAGCAAGCCGACACGTTGCATCAAATCCACGGAGATTCCCGCTTCATGCGCAGATTTGCATTTCTTTTCTCATTACTCGTCATGGCCATACCGATTCTTCCCCAGAGTAATAGCGGCGAACTGCGTCTGACCGTAACCGACCCATCCGGCCTGCGCGTCAAAAGCAGCATTCAAATCATCAGTCAGGGCAACGACTATCGCCAGGCCTTCACGACCGACGATCACGGCAAACTCGACGCCCAGCGCCTGCCCTACGGAATCTACCAGGTGCTGGTCCAGGCGCAGGGCTTTGCTCCGATCAACGTGCTGGTTGAAATCCGTTCCGCACTTCCCTTGAATCGCACCATAAAGCTCCACGTCGCACCTGTCTCCCAGTCGGTCCAGGTCAGCGCCGCCGCCACGCTCTTCGACCCCTATCGCGCCGGCTCCGTCAACGAGATGGGCATGGAGACAATTCAGAATCGTTTGACCGCGCTCCCCGGCCGATCCATGCAAGACCTCGTCAACACAGAGCCCGGCTGGCTCTATGAAGGCAATGCTGTTCTACATCCGCGCGGATCGGAATATCAGACCCAGTTCATCGTCGACGGAATTCCGCTCACCGATAATCGCTCGCCCAGCTTCGGTCCTGAAGCCGAAGCCAATGATGTCGAGTCCCTGAAGATTTATACCGCCGGCATTCCCGCCGAATACGGCCGCAAGATGGGCGGCATCGTCGAGGTCAATACGATGCGCAATCAGGACCCCGGATTTCACGGCCAGTTTACGATCTTTGGCGGCTCCTATGCCACCGGCGGCCTCAACGTCCAGGGCCAATACTCATGGAAGGGAAACACCGTCGGTGCCAGCGCTGCAGGCAACAGGACCGGCCACTATCTCAATCCAGTCGTGCCTGAAAACTACACCAACAACGGCACCACCGGCAGCTTCTCAACCAACTTTGAACGCGAGCTCAGAGAGGAAGACCGCCTCACCCTGATCGTCCGCCACGAACTCGCCCGCTATGAAATCCCCAACGAGCTCGTGCAGCAGAACGGCGCATGGTTGCCCGACTCCACCAACAACTTCGGGTGCTCGCCCGTTCCCGCTGCCGATGAGCCGAGTGATTGCATCTTCATTCCGGGCGGCCAGCTCCAGACTGGCGGCAACTTTGAATCCATGGGCAGCGCTGCCTATCAGCACATTTTTTCTGTCGACACCATCGGTTGGCTGCGGGGAATGGCCCGCGACAACTCCAACGACTTCAACTCCAACCCGCAGTCATGGCCGCTCATCGCCACCCAGCACAACGACTTCAAGGAGATCTACTTCACCGCCGGCGGTTCGCACCATCAGGGCCGGCAGGAATGGAAGGCCGGTGTCGAATCCGACGCCACCTTCCTCCATGAAAGCTTCAGCTACCTGATGGCCGACTGCGCCGACCCCGCTGACCGTCAATGCCCAATCACTCTCGGCATCCTCGACGCTGGCGCAACCACCTTCGCCTTCACCGCCGCCCGCCCCGACCTCGAGCAATCGGCCTATGTCCAGGACTCCATCCGGCTCGGCAACTGGACCATCGATGCCGGCCTGCGCTGGGATCATTACCAGCTGCTCGTCAACGAGAATGCCCTCAGCCCGCGCGTTGCCTTGTCGCGCTTTTTCCCCACGCTCGGCCTCAACCTCCACGGCTCCTACGATCGCATCTTCCAGACGCCGTCTTTTGAAAACATCCTCCTGTCCAGCTCCGTCGCCGCTGAGTCACTCGACACCAGCGTCCCCGCAGTGCAACTGCCCGTCGAGCCCTCGCATGGCAGCTACTATGAGCTGGGCCTCACCAAGGCTGTCTTCAACAAGCTACGCTTGGATGCCAAAATGTTCCGCCGCGACATCAATAACTTCGCCGATGACTCGCAAGTGCTCAGTACCGGCATCAGCTTTCCCATCGCGTTTGACAAAGGCATTCTCTACGGCGCCGAAGGCAAGCTCGAGGTCCAGCATTGGGGCCGCTTCTCCGGCTTCGCCAGCTACTCCTACATCGTCGGCAATGTCTGGAATCCGGTAACCGGTGGCCTCTTTCTCGGTAACGATGCTTCCGGCGTCACCAGCCAGCTGACCGGGCATTTCCCCGACTCGCAGGACCAGCGGCAAACCATTCGCGCCCGCCTGCGCTGTCAGGCCGCGTCGCGCTTGTGGTTCGCCCTGGGCAGCAACTACAACAGCGGTCTGCCCTTTCAACCCGACCAGACCGCGCAACAATACGCCACCGAATACGGGGAGGCCGTGATCAATCACCTCAACTTCGGTCGCGGCCGCATCAGCCCCTACCTCACCGAAAACGCATCGGTGGGCGCCAGCCTCTTCACCCGCGATCAGTACGCGGTGAAATTGCAGGCCGACGCTCAGAACCTGGGCAATACGCTCGAACTTATCGACTTCGGAGGGCTCTTTTCAGGAAACGCCGTCGGGCCAGGCCGCAGCTATTCCCTGCGCCTGTGGACCACGTTCTGAATCACCGCTTCGCTCGCGCTTCGATTCGCGGCAAATCGTGATCCGCCCTTTCGCGCTTCACCGATTGCGCTTGGTTGTCTTCGCCCGCCCCTTGCCCATCCGCGAAGAGTCCCGCACCACCAGCGTCGCAGGCAGCCGCACTTTCAGTTGTGTCGCGTCGCGCCCCTGCTCGATCTTGTCAAACAGCAGCTCCACCGCCCGATGCCCGATCTCATACGTTGGCTGCACAACCGACGTGATGCGCGGCTGAAAAAATCCCTCCGCAATCAGCTCATCAAAGGTGACAAATGCAATGTTCTCCGGCGTTGTAAAGCCCAGTGAATACAGGCTCTCCAGCGCGCACAGCCCGGTCACGCCATTGGTCGCAAACAGCGCCGTCGGCCGGGGCCGCTGCCGCAGCAGTCCTCTTTGGCAAACAGAGTGAATGTCCTTCATCTCAAAGCTCGCTGACCAGATCAGCGAAGGCAGCAGCGGCACCCCGGCATTCTTTAGCGCCCGCCGATATCCGCGCAGCCGCTGCTGCTCGTTCTTCAGCGTGAGCGGCCCCGTGATGATGGCAATCTTGCGATGGCCCATCGAGAGCAGATGTTTGACGCCAAGCTCGGCCGCGCCGCAATCGTCCACGCTCACCGAGTCCGTGTCCAGACCCTCCGGTAGCCGGTCCACGCACACCACCGGAGGCCCCGACGCAATTGCCGCCGCGCTCTCTTGAGACCATCGGTCGTCTCCTGCCGTCACCAGCAGAATCCCGTCCACCCGCTGCCGCAGCAACGCGATCATGTCCACTTCCAGCTCGTGGCTGCGCTGCGAATCCAGCACGATCAGAAAATGTCCCCGCTCCCGCGCCGCCGACTCCGCCCCGCGCACAATCTTCGGAAAGAAGGGAATCGTCAAGTCCGGCACCACGATTCCCAGCGTATGCGTGCGATTGGTCTTCAGGCTGCGCGCTATCAAGTTGGGCTGATACTTCAGTATCCGGCTCGCATCCAAAACCCGCCGCCGTACATCCTCGCTCACCCGCGTCGAGCCGCTGATCACATTCGATACCGTCCCGGCAGACACGCCGGCCAGCTTCGCAAGTTCTCGTTGCGTGACCATTGCAACCACTCTACAGCGCGCAGTGCGCCCATGAAAACAAGCCAAACGCAAATCACACTGAATTTGACAGCCCCATCGCAAAACTCATAAATTGATCTCACGTTTTGAGACGTCTCATACCCCTCCTCCCCGCTCCCAGGCCCGAGTGCCGCGCGTAAACTAAAGCTCGTGCACCAACTGCTCGTGAACTGAAGATCGTGAACTAAAGATCGTGAATTGGAGAAACCTATATGGAATCCGAAGTAAAGTCCCCTAGTCCCACCCGGCTCAGCCGTCGCGCCTTTTCGGGAGCCGCCGCTGCCTCTGCCTTCGTCGCCATCACCGGCGCTCCCGCACGCACCCTCGCGGCCAGCCCCGCCGCCCCGTCCACTGACCTCCAGTACCGTACCGGCAACGGCGAGTGGACCTACGACATCGTCCCGCACTGGGGCCAGCTGCCCGAAGGCAAGCACTTCGGCGGAACCCACGGCGCGATCGCCACCGACAAGGCCGGCAATCTCTATGTCAGCACGCAGAGCGAGACTGGCGTGCTGGTCTACGAGCCCGGCGGCAAGCTGCTCAAAACCATCGCCAATCAGTATCCCGAAGTGCACTCGCTCTACTACGCCGTCGAAGATGGCAATGAAGTCTTCTATGCAACGGTGCAGAAGGGAACGCCCGCTGAGAACTGGCTTATCGTCAAGATGAAAATCGACGGCACCGTCCTGCTCAAGATCACCGCGCCCCCTGAGGCCGGCTTCAAAAAGCCCAACGAGTGGCGCGTCACCTCCGTCGTCGCCGCTCCCGACGGCTCCATCGTCGTCGCCAACGGCTACGGCGATTCGCGAATCTTCCGCTTCGACAAGAACGGCAACTATCTTGCGAGTTTCGCAGGGAAGGGAACTGAAGACGGCAAGTGCAACTGCTGCCACGGCCTCGCCGTCGACACCCGCTACGATCAGCCGCTGCTGCTCGTCTGCGATCGCGAAAACTTCCGCCTGAGCCACTTCGACTTCGATGGAAAATTTGTCGGCCACATCACCGAGCATCTGCGCCGCCCCTGCCAGGTCAGCTTCAACGGCGATCACGCCGTAGTCTCCGAGCTGCTTGGCCGCGTCACCATCATCGACAAGAACAACGCCCCCGTCTCTTTCCTCGGCGATAATCCCATCGAGAGCCAGTGGGCCAACTATCAGCTTGATCCGGCCAACATCCGCCCCACTGTCTTCAGCGCTGCGCACGGTTGCTTCTTCGCTGCCGATGGCACCATCTACGTCTCGGACTGGAACCAGACTGGCCGCGTCACCAAGCTCGCCCGCGTCACTGCAAGCTAGGGCCAGTTAACACTACCAGGGCGGTGGCGACGGGAGCCAATTTTCCCGAGTTCCAGGAGCGAGGAGCGCACTGTAGCCGGTTACTGAAGCGACGAGCGACAACGAAATCGGGAAAATTGGTCCCGTCCCTTCGGCTTCCACCCCAGCACGCCAGGTTCGCGTGCCGGGGACCCCGGCTTCCACCCCAGCACGCCAGGTTCGCGTGCCGGGGACCCGGGTTGCGGTGAAAATCGGTTCATGCTTCGTTGAAATCCTCGGCTGTGAAATGGCCACAGCTCGCCGCGGCGAGATTCCGCCTCGCTTGAACCAATTTTCGCTCGCAACGCCATCCGCCCTGGTCGTGTTAACAGGCCCTAGGTAACGCTGCGACATCCGTGGTGGTTGGTCGCCGCCGTTCTTGGCCCCCGCAGGGAAACGAGAACGGCGGCAACTCATTTCTGTCCCCTTCCGCGACCCGCCAGCCAGAACATCCAAAAAGCACTTAAAAATAGGAATTTGCAGCGAATGAGACGTCTCATTCCTGCCATGCGCGAATTGCCATGAGGGCATGGATCAAACAGTCATCGCGCTATAATCAGAGTTTGGGATCAGTTCCCCCGGTCCCGGCAAGACGCCACAGACCATCTTTCAAAACACACAGGAGCAGCTGTGAAGAGCTATCTCAATTTGCCATCCATCCATGTTCGCCGTCTGTGCCACTTCACCCTCGCCTTTCTGACTGCCGCCTGGCTGATCGCCGCCGTCGCGCCCTGGAGCCCGGTCGCTGCGCGCCAGGAAGCCGGCCCCAGCGCTACGACCGGTCAGCCGTCAGCGCATACGGAATTCCCCCCCGGAACCGGCCGCGATGCAGTCCTGCATCTCTGCGTCCGCTGCCACTCGCCGAACATCATTCTTGCCTCCGGCCGCGACCGCACCGGTTGGGAAAACACCATTACCAAGATGGTTGGCCTCGGCGCCACCGGCTCCGATGAGGACTTCACCGACATCGCCGACTACCTTACCGCCAACTTCCCCCCATCGCAGGTGAAGAAGATCTTCGTCAACATGGCCAAGGCCAGTCAGTTTGCGCAGGTCCTCGGCATCAGCGATGCCGACGCGCAGGCCATCGTCGCCTATCGCGACAAGCAAAAGGGATTCAAATCAATCGACGACCTGAAGAAGGTTCCCAACATCGACACCGCAAAGGTGGATGCGAAGAAAGACCAGCTCGTCTTTTAGTCGGCTTGGTCAGATCACGGGCCACTTCAGCCCGGTCGGCGCCGCATCCGCAATCTGGCTCGTGATCCAGTATTCAACCTCAACGCGCCCATACGACGGCAACCACTTGAACGTCGGCGTACCCAGCAGCCGGCCCCGCTCCACCATGGCCCGCCGGCTCTCCGGGAACGGTGACACGCCAAACTCCATGCCCCGTGTCACCGCGCGTCCATCCCACGGGCTCCCTTGCCGGCTGCAATTCTCTTCCCATATGCCCAGCCAGGGAAAATCCGCCGTCTTCCAGACGTAGCCAAATGCCAGCCGATACTTCGGCGCATACGCAACCCAGAAGGCATCCTCACGCTCCACATCCGCAACGTGCGCCGTGTAGCCGCTCGCCGGCGCGGTCGCGTGCATTCGGCGCAAATCGTGCGTGCCACCGCCCACCCGCGGCGCAAGCGGCCACGCAAACTCGGCTCCTGGATTCAGGTACGCATCGAATCCAGGGTCGCTCGGGGAAACGATCGAATGCGTCATCGAAGCGTGGAACTCAGTCGTCGCCGGGTCAAGAAACGGCGGGCCCAGCGTCACATGCTCGGTCCATGCCAGCGGCCTGTCCAGTGCAGAGAGATTCTCAACCGTCTCGCGAATCCGCACTTGCTCCCCATGCAACTGAATGGACCGCGTCAGCTTCAGTTGCGCCAGCCGCAGAGTCAAGCTGAGTGTCAGCTCGCGGGGAGATTCGCTCGCCTCGTATCGATCGACCGATCCCTCGCCATGCGCCGTCAGACCCGCATGCGCTTCCTCGTCGGAAGGCCCGCCAAACAAATCCAGACAAAGGTTGTGGCCCATGATGCCGGCCAGCAGCTTGGCATCCGATCCTGTTCCAAACGGGCCAGGATTTTCCGGATCGAAGCACGAAGGCTCCGTCGAGGGCCAGCGCGGAATCCACAGCGGGCTCACGCCGGCGCGCTTGTCAAAGACCTCCGCGATGTGGCCGCCCTCATGGAGCACGGTCACGCGCAGCAGGTCGTTTTCGAGGCGCGCCGCTTTGCGGCCCTTGAACAACAGGTCACTCGCCATGGCTCAGGGAAGAATCTTCAGCCAGATGTTGCGGTGCGAGATCTTCACGTTGCCGCCGCCCTCAATCTCCACCGCGATCAGCCCCTTGGCCTGCGCATATTTCGGATCGGTGTCGACCAGTATCGCCATCACGTGCCCATTGATGATGTGCGTCAGCGTGTTGCCCTCGGCAATAATCTCCACCTGGTTCCACTCGCCGGGCTTGATGTACGACTTCAGCTCCTCTGCTTTGCCGACCGTACCAAGCAGCGTCGGCTTCTTGTCAGGCTCCGTGGCTACAACCTGTCCCTGCCAGGCAATAATGCCGCGCGGGGTGTTCTGCTCATACAGTTGGCCCGTGTACTTGTTGGCGTAGTCAAAGTCTGCCTGGTACCCGGCCACGTTCCACTGCGCATGCTTCTTGTCCAGCTCTTCACGTTCCTGGAACCGCTGTTTCTGTTGCGGCGTGGCATCAGCGGGCAGCGGAAAGGGGTGTGGCTCCACGTGGTAGCTGCGATACTGCACGCCCCCGTTGGCGCCCGCGCCTTCCAGCTTCATCTCCAGCTTCAATTCAAAGTTCGCCGGCTCGCCGCCGCGCCAGATGATGTTGGTCGTGCCCGAAGGGTGCTCGGGGCTCGACACGCCCACAATCGCGCCGTCCTCCACATGCCACACGCTCGGGTCGCCATCCCAGTTCGCCAGCGTCTTGCCGTCGAAGATCTGCGTCCAGCCGCTGTGATCGTCAAAGTTGATCGGCTCCGGCTGGTCGAAGTGGAACGGTGCCGGATGGTGAGTCGGCTTGGCTGGCGCGGGTTGCTGGGCCGTGCCCACGGCCGCGCACAGGCCGCAGCAGATCAGTGCGGCTGCAACCGCGGACGCCGGCCTGGCGTCCCACGCAGTCAGCCCCTGGTGACGTGTTCCAAATGCCATGTTTCCTCCCATAGTCCCTCGCTTGAAGCGCGCCCAGTCGGTTCTTAATCGACGGGTATCTTTTCCCACTGCTTTGTCTTTGCCGACCGCAGCACCGCATCCGTCACATGCTCGGTCGCCAGCCCGTCGCGGAACGTCGGCGCCGCCGCCTTGCCGCTCTCCAGCCCCAGAACAAAATCCGCAACCTGGTGAATGAACGTGTGCTCGTAGCCGATCTGCAGTCCCGGCACCCACCAGTTCTTCATGTACGGGTGATCACCGTCGGTGATGTGGATGCTCTTCCACCCGCGCAATTGGCTCTCATCGCGATAGTCGAAGTACTCCAGCCGATGCAAATCGTGCAGGTCCCACGTTGCCGACGCGTTCTCGCCGTTGATCTCGAGCGTAAACAGCGCCTTGTGCCCGCGCGCGTAGCGTGTGGCTTCAAACAGCGCCATCGACCCGTTCTCAAACCGGCACAGAAATGCGCTGGCGTCGTCGATGGTCACCTTCTCAACCTTGCCGGTGAGCGTATGTTTGCGCTCCTTGATGAATGTCTCCGTCATCGCCGTGACTTCCGTGATGCGCCCGTTCAACCACAGGGCCATATCGATGTTGTGGGCCAGCAGGTCGCCCGTCACGCCGCTGCCGGAGACAGCACTGTCCAGCCGCCACAATCCCTCGCCGCCCTGCGGCAGGTCCTGCGAGATCGTCCAGTCCTGCAAAAACTGCGAGCGGTAATGGAAAATCCGGCCGAAGCGATTGTCGTCGAGCAGCTTCTTGAGCAGCACCACCGCAGGCACGCGCCGGTAGTTGTACCACACCATGTTCGGTACGTTCGCCGTTTCCACCGCATCGACCATGGCCTTTGCTTCGTCAGCTGTGCGCCCCAGCGGCTTTTCGCAGAGCACCATCTTGCCGGCCTTGGCAGCGGCAATAGCAATCTCCGCATGCGTATCGTTGGGGCTGGCAATATCGATCACATCGATATCCTTGCGCGCCACCAGCGTGCGCCAGTCGGTTTCGATTGACTGATAACCCCAGTTCTCCGCGAATCCCTTCACGCGCTCCGCATTGCGCGCACACACCGCCTTCAATACCGGCTTGTAGGCCAGATCAAAAAAACGCGGCGCCTGCAGGTACGCATTCGAGTGCGTCCGCCCCATGAACCCGTAGCCCACGATCCCGATATTCAAATCCTTCTTTGCCACAGTTCCACTCTCCGCCGCTTAGTCCCAGCCATGCGCGTCGCGCACTTCGATCATGGTTGCCAGAATCTTCGCCCACGTCTCCGGCGCGGCCATCGTCGCGTTCGGAAACATGCATCCATCCCAGCAAATGTGCTCGTACGCTCGCGTCGGCGTGCCATCGTCGTTGCGCATCCACAGCCCGGCAGCTTCCACAATGTTCATTTTTCCGTTGGGGTCGTCCGGCGGGCAGTGCCGTCCGGTCTTGTCGTGCGAACCCTGGCCCTTCACCGTGCCGTCGTTCTGAGCCACGTGGAAGTCAATCGTCCACGGCCGGAGCGCATGCGCAACCTGCTTGAGCGCATCGGTCAACACGCTCTTGTCTTTCCAGTCATAATCGTCGGGCAGCAGCCGGCTCTCCGGCGAGTTGTAGCCCATGGTGTAAAGCATGGTGTGCGCCATGTCTGCCTGGAAGCCGATGGTCTTCGGCCGGTCCACCAGCTCCAGCAGCTCCACCATGTGCTTCCAGCCATGCATGCCGCCCCAGCAGATCTCGCCCTCCGCGGCCAGCCGCTCGCCATAGCCCTCAGCGATGTCACATGCCTCGCGAAACGTCTCCGCAATCCGCCGCGTGTTGCCCTTCGGATCTTCGGCCCAGTGCGACGGCCCGTCCGCCGAGTCGATGCGCACCACGCCATACCTGCGGATGCCCAGCTCGCGCAGTTTCTGTGCCGCCGCGCAGGCCTTGCGCACCTGCATCAGAAAGCGCCCGCGCTCTTCCGCCGAGCCCATCGCCGAGCCGCCGCCCGCCGGTGGCCACACCGGCGCCACCAGCGACCCCGCCACCAGGTTGTGCGCGGCCAGCTTGTCGGCCAGCGCCTTCAAATCGTCGTCGGTTGAATCAATGTCGGTGTGCGGCAGCGAAAGGAACAGGTCGACGCCGTCGAAGTTCGTCCCGTCCACTTCCGCCGCCGCTGTCAGCGCCAGCATCGTGTCCAGGTCGATGAACGGCTCCGACCCCTCGCCCTTACCCACGATCCCCGGCCACATCGCATTGTGCAGAGCCGGCGCCTTGTGCTTCTGTCCGCTCATGGGAGCCTCCACCCTAGCGCTTGATCCGCAGCGGTTCCGCGTCGGGATTGCCGGGCCCAAAATGCTTCAGCAGCACCAGCGGATCGGTCGTGCTCGGATTGACAATCTTCACGCCCTCTCCAGCCGCTGCGGCCGTCACAAACACTTCGTCTTCGGTTAGCTGGCCAAAGCGGATCATGGAAGGTGTGGAGACCGCGGTCCCGTTCAGCGTGCCGTGGCCCTGGGTCAGAATCAGCCCGTACGCAGCCGCGTCCTTGATCGTCACCGTGCGTCCCGGCAGCACCGTCAGCTCCTTGGCGGAGTAGTACCCGCTGCCGTACGTGATCCACAGTTCGCGATACCCGGCCTCTTCCATCTCCGCCACTGCGCGCACCGGCTTGGGATGCCGCTTGTTGCTCTCGGCAAACTCCGGGTTCACGTTCGCTTCCCAATCCAGCATGCTGATCAGGTAATCCAGATCGTGGTGATACTCCGGCGGCACATCCTTGGTGAGCAGGCTCCAGTCCACAATGCGCCCTTCCACTTCGGACTGGAACATCGCAAACACATCGCTGTTGACCTGCGGTTCGTATGTCACCAGCGAACCTGGCGCATGCAGAATGCCCGGGTCGATCTGCCATCCGCTGCCCGGCTCCAGACGATAGGCGCGCGCAAAGAACGTGATGCCGTTGTCGCCCTGGTTCCAGCGCTCCAGGCAGCGGCGAATGTCTTCCTTGGTCGTCCCCGGCTCCAGACCCATGTACGTGTGCGGAAAGTTGTTGTTCAGCTGGTTATATTGCGGAGGGAAATAGTACGCCTCCGGCTTGCCCTTGTGTCCCACCAGCTTGGCGAACTCGTCGCTCTGGTGCATGTGGTGGGGAATCGGTCCCATGTTGTCGAAGAACTTGCACAGCAGATTCCACCGGCCCTCGCGCGCCATCACCTCGGCACCCAGCAGCAGGTCGCCGGCAATCTCGACAGCGTCCTTGAGCAGGAACCGCTTGCCGGCTGAAGGATGGACATAGCTCAGCCCCTCATCCTCTGTCGTCAAGGGGCCGTTCGAGGCCTTGGTCGTCGACGAAAACCAGCGCTCGTTGATGCCGCCGCGATGGCCGCCATAGGCGTAAAGGTCATCAGGATGAAGCTTCAGCCGGCGCCCTGGAATCATGAACGAGCGTGGTACCCACGTCGGCTCCAGACGGAGTACGCCATTGCCCGCATTCACTGCTTGCTCAACTGCCGCGCGATCGATCATTGTGACTTCTCCTTGCTAGCTTGGAAATATTGTTCGTTATGGAGATCTGTTCAGCCGGCGACCGCGCTCTAGTGCTCGATGCCGATGCCGAACGAATACAGCACATTATCGTGGTCTGTGAAGAACGCATGGCTGTCGCCCACGGAAACCCCAGACAGCCTGCTGTACGTGGGAACCTGATCCTTGCTTGAGAAAAGTTCGGCGCCCGTCGCGGCGTTCAGCACATGCAGAACCGCATGGGTCGAAGCATCGCCCCCGGCCAGCGCAATCACCAGCCCATTGGCAAAGCGCGGCGGCGCGGGATTGACCATATCGCCCGAGACCCATGCCGGCTCGAGCGAGAGTTTGCCGTCCGCGTCGTCCACCTTGAAGGCCACCACCGCGCCGTGCGCCGCCGTGCCGTTCACTCCGCTCGCGGAGACGCTCGCCGCTACCGACGCGAACACCCACGCTGCGCCGTCCTTGTCCTGCCAGGTGGCAAAACCATCCCAGCCGTGCTTCTCGCCCGCTTTGGAGAGAGCGGGCGTTTCAAACAGCGGCGTGTGATGGTCCGCTCCGCCGAGCGATGCCGCATCCAGCAGCGCAATGCTGCCGTCTTTTCCCGGAGCCACCACCAGTTGCTTGCCCTTGTACGCAAAGGTCGCCGGAGACACCGCCTCATAGCTGGCCATGCCGCCCTCCGGCGTATACCAGTCCGCGACCCTCATGTCCTTGTCGACCGCGACCACGCTCCCGGCATATACGCCGGCATTTGCATCCGAGCTTCCTGCGCCGGTCATAAAGATTGATGTGCCATCGGCCGTGAGCACCGGCCCGGAGAGCGCCAGAGGCTGCACCTTGCCGGTTGAATAATTCGCAACCTTGTAGTTTCCGTCCGACAGGTCGATCGACCAGATTCCGTTGGCCACGCCGCCGCAATCCTGCGCCGTTTCCGTATAAATCGTCTTGTCGGCAAAGTTCAGGCCGCTCGCGTCTCCGTTCCCTGCGGGAAGAAACTTGACCGCAGGCGCAAAGTCCGCGCCCGTCGTCATCACCTGCTCGTGCAGCATGCCGTCCGGCGTCAGCACGTAGATGCCCTTCAGGCCAAAGTACCCTCCGCCCGGAGCAATTCCCAGCTTGCGCTCGTCGCTCTTCATCACGGTGGGCGGCGGCGGTGGCGGGGTTCCCGGCGCCCGCCGCCGGCGCGCCTTGAAGTTGATCACGACCGGCGGCTCCATCATGATGTCCAGGCTCGACACCCCGCATCCTGCCCCGGCCTTGCCGTTCTGCATGCTGTACTGCTTCTTCCACACCACGCGCCCCAGCTCCGAGTCCACTGCATACAGCGTGTCCGCCGAGCCCCAGTAGACAAAGTCCTTGAAGCCCTGCGCGTTGATCAGCCGCCCCGCCAGCAGCGGCTCGCTGAATGACGATGCATTCTTTGCCCGCTCACCCAGCTTGAGCTTCCACAGAAACTTGAACTGCGTCGCGGCGTTGTCCGGCGACAGCACGACTTCGTCTTTCTGCACGCCGTTCTGGCCTGGATCGGAGCCCGCCAGCGGCCAGTCGCCCCGCTCGTTCTGAGCCATCGCAGCCGTTGCACAGAGAAGGGAGCCGGCGCAGAACAGACCAACGGCTCGTCCCAAAGTTCTTTTCGTCACGTGTACGTCCCTCAAAGGTTTTCCGCTGAAACGCATCAAAAAATCCTGCAACCCGCCCCGGTCGAACCTGCGGCCGATCGCTACTTGATTCCGAAGCAATACACCGTTCCGTCAAACGTTCCGAACAGCACCTTGCCGTCCACCACCGAGGGCCCGGCCTGGTGCAGGAACGACGGAATCATGTTGCCGCTCGTGTACAGCTCTTTGCCGGTCACCGCGTCCAGCGCAAACAGCCGCGCCGGCACCGAGTGTGCAATCCGCTCCTGAGCGCTGTAAAGGCCGCCCATGTCGTCATTCGCCTGGCCCGTAAACTCGCCTCCGGCCAGTACAAACACCACCCCGTTGGCCACCACCGGCGGCTCCGACGTGATCATGTCCACCGAGCGCCATGCTGTCTCCAACTCCGTCTTGCCGTCCTTGTCCACCAGCTTCAGCCCAATCACGCCGCCGTGCGGCGTATCTCCATACGTCTTGGGAAACTTCTCTGCCGTCTCGCCGCCGGTCGGTCCCAGAATCCAGCGCGTGCCGTTCTTCGATTCCCAACTGGCCAGGCTGCCCCACGTGCCCTCGGTCTGGAAGTTCGCATTGGTGTTTGAGTAGAGCGGACTGCGGAACAGCGGTGTCTCATGGTCCGCGCCGCCCATCGATTTCGAGTCCATCACAAAGTAGCGGCCCTCTTTGCCCGATCCCACCAGAACGTCCCGCCCCTTCCAGGGAAACACCGCCGGCGTGCCGTTCATGTCCAGATCGCGCCGTGTCAGCCACACGTGGTTCGAGGGCGAGTAGTAGTCTTTCAGCGTGAGCGTGTCGTTCGAGAACGTGAAGCCCTCCACGCTGGTCGACAGCTTGCCCTCGGCCGCGTTGTACTCCCCGTCGCCGGACTCGAAGTAGATCTCCCCGTCCGAGCCCACCGACGGTCCCGCCGTCCCCCAAAGTCCCGCCTGCGGAGGTGACGACACGGTGAGCTTCTTGTCCGTCAGGTTCATCGCATAGAGCGCATTCGGCACGCCCCCGCAGCCCTGGCCCGTCACAGTGTAGATCACGTTGTTCACCAGGTTCAGCCCGTAAGGCTTGCCGTACGGCAGCGGCAGCATCTCCAGCGCCGCTTCGGCGTCTTCGCCGGTCGTAAGGTCAATGGTGTGCAGATACCCGTCGCTGGCCAGCACATAGAGCCGCCGCACCGGCGCGTCGATCGGTGAAACCACCGGCGTCGCGCTCAGGGCGTTGGTGCAGATAAAGCCCCCGCCCTCGCCCGGTTCCTGGGGCTTTTCGGATTCCCACTTCAGGTTCGACTGCCACACCACCTTGCCCGTCTCCGCGTCCAGCGCGAAAACCTGGTTGGCGGCCGCGGCAAAGATTGCCAGCGTGTGCGTGCCATCCGGCGTCTTCACTCCGGTCACAACCAGCGGCTCGCGAAACGACAGCATACCCATGGGCTTGGCCGCCAGCTTGGTCTTCCACAGCAACTCCATCTTGCCGGCGTTGCGCGGCGTGATCTTCGACTCCACCCGCTGCCATCCGTCGCGCGCCGCGTCGCCGCTGCTGGTCAGCCACTCTGATGCGCTTTGACCCTGCGCCGGAACGGTCACGAGCGCCGCGCCGGCCGCAAACGCCAGCGACAGCAATGCTCCTCCGCGGCGCACCCTGCTTGAAATTCGATTGGAAGGCATGAAGTTGAGACCCTCGGGTAGATCACCTGTGCAATGTTTCTGAAGGCGGCGCCTTGAACCGGCTGGGAAGAAAATCGCAGCCAGTCAGGGTGTCTTTCCGGTCGTTTGCAGCCTGACCGGATCCATGCACCCTGCGCCCAAATAGAGCCTGTTCCGCTCCGGCAGATTTTTGTCTTGCGTAGGTAGTGCTCAAGAGTGACCTAAGTGCGCGCCCAAATCTCTGAATTCTTCCCATGGAAAACAGCCGGGAACATCGGAAGTCGCACAAAATCCGTGCGGAGTTTGAGACGTCTCATTTCGAGCAGAATACTAGCGGCTGCGCTGGAAGGTTGTCAATCGTTCCCTGCCCCGCCCGGCCGCCCGCCGCCGATGCCGCCCTCCCGCCTCGCGCGTGTTGACACCCCTTCGCCGCGCTCCTTACAATCGAGTCCATCGGGACGTCCCGCATGTCTCGGCGCCAGCTTGACGTAAAGCATCGAACCGCTCCTCCCATCGGCCGCAATCAATATCCCAAGATGGCCTCCGCGGAGAGTTTCTGTTGCAGATGTCAGGAAGCGGCTTGTCGCCGCTCTCCTGGCCGGAGTCATCCGGCGATCGTTGTCCGTCGCGCGTGCAGGCGTCTTGAGATGGGTGGAGTGATCAACTTCAAGCAATTCAGACAATCCATGCGCAAAGTCTCGCGCTGCGCTTGCGCCGGCGTGTGCACCCCGCGCGGCGCTGGTCTTGCCATCGCCGCATTCCTCGCATCGTTCCCGTTCCTCACAGGATGCAACGATCACGCATCCACCTCCCATCCCATCGGCTCACCCATCCAGATCGCCACTCCGCTCGGCCTGCCTCCCGTTCCCATCCCCGCCGGAAACCCGCCCACTGCCGCCTCCATCGCCCTCGGCCGCCGTCTCTTTTACGACATCCGTTTCTCCAAGGACAACTCGCTCTCCTGCGCCTCCTGCCATCATCCCCAACTGGCGTTTACCGACGACCGGCCGCTCTCGCTCGGAGTTGGCGGCATCTTCGGCCTGCGCCACGCCCCCAGTCTCATCAACGCAGCTTATTCGCCGCAGCTGTTCTGGGACGGCCGCGCCCGGAGCCTCGAGGATCAGGTCGGCAGCCCCGTCCTCAACCCTCTGGAAATGAATCAGTCCCACCACGCCGTCCTCGACAAACTCCGCACCGACCCCGCGTACAAGCCGATGTTTCAGGCCGCCTTTGGGACCGATGCTATTACTTTCGACCGCGTCGCCAACGCGATCTCGAGCTTCGAGCGCACCATCCTCAGCGGCGACTCTCCCTTTGATCGCTATATGTACGGCGGAGAAAAATCCGCGCTCTCGCCCGCGCAGGTCCGCGGCCTCGCCGTCTTTCGCGATCCAGCCCGCGGTAACTGCTCCTCCTGCCACTCCATCGGCCCCGCCTTTGCGCTCTTCACCGACAATCAGTTCCATAACACCGGCGAAGGCGTCGACGACAACGGGCAGCTCACCGATCTTGGCCGCTTCATCTTCACCCACGCCGAAGCGGACAAGGGAGCTTTCAAAACTCCCAGCCTGCGCAATGTCGCCGTCACCGGCCCCTACATGCACGACGGCAAGCTCAAGACCCTCAAAGATGTGATCGATTTCTACGCAGGACAGGGCAACTCCAACCCCGCCCTCGACGAACGCATGCAAGCCATCCACCTTACCGGCCAGGACCGCGCCGACCTGGTCGAATTCATGCGCTCGCTCACCGGTACGCGCCCGCCCAACCTCGGGCCGCCCGGAAAGGATTCCACTCCATGAGGCATACCCGCCACTTCATCTTCCCCTGCCTTGCTTCCTGCCTGCTTCTGGCCGCCGGCTGCAAGCCAGGCGCCAATCCCCCCGCGTCGTCCGCCACTCCCGCCGAGCCGTCCGCCTTCCACGTCGATCCGGCCACCGCCGGCTCCCTCTCCGGCGTCCTTCGCTACACCGGCAAGCGGCCGCTGGCCAAATCGATCGACATGAGCGAAGACCCCGCCTGCGTTGAAGCCCATCACGGCAAAGCGGTCGATGAGTCTCTCGTCGTTGCTCCCAACGGCGCCCTCGCCAATGCCTTTGTCTATGTGAAGCAGGGCCTTGAAGGCAAGCGTTTCAACCCGCCCTCTACCCCGGTGACCATCGACCAGCAGGGCTGCTGGTTTCATCCCCGCGTCCTCGGCGTCCAGGTCAACCAGGAGTTCGACGTCGTCAACTCCGACCCCGTCACCCACAACATCCATCCCATGGCCGTGGCCAATCGCGAGTGGAACCACAGCCAGGGCGCGGGCGATCCGCCCATCAAGCGGCACTTCACCCAACCGGAAGTCATGATCGCCGTCAAATGCAATATCCATCGCTGGATGCACATGTACATCGGCGTGGTCGACAACCCCTACTTCGCGGTCACCGGCGCCGATGGCAGCTTCAACATTCCCAACCTTCCGCCCGGCACGTATACCATCGGAATCTGGCAGGAGGATCTCGGCTCTCAAGAGCGGCAGATCACCGTCGCCCCGCACGCCAACACGCAGCTCAACCTTTCCCTGAAAGGGCAATAAGTTCATGCAGAATCGCCTCAGTACGTTCGCCGCCTTGGGCCTGTGTGCCGCGCTCGCCGGATGCCACTCTGCTGCACCCGCGCCCGCCGCCGACGCTGCCAGTGCAGCCGCGGCCAATTCGACCGCCCCGCGCATCTACGTCACCAATGAGGTCTCTGGCGATCTCTCCGTGATCGATTCGGCCTCGCTCCAGCTCGTTGCCACCATCCCGCTCGGCAAGCGTCCCCGCGGCATCCATGCCAGCCCCGACGGCAAAATCCTCTACGTGGCGCTGAGCGGAACCCCCATCGCCGGCCCCGACGTCGACGAGAGCACCCTGCCGCCAGCCGACCACAGCGCCGACGGCATCGGCGTCTTCGATGTAGCCCAAAACAAGCTTCTCCGCATCATCCCCGGCGGCTCCGACCCGGAGAACTTCGACGTCAGCAAAGACGGCAAGCAGCTCTACATCTCCAACGAAGACATCTCCGCCATGAGCATCGTCGACATCGCCTCCGGCAAGGTCGTGAAGACCATTTCCATGGGCGCGCAGCCGGAAGGCGTCCAGGTCGCGCCCGACGGCAAGCACGTCTTCATCACCTCAGAGGAGGACGGCACCATCGCCGTGCTTGACCCCGCCGCCGGCCGCATCGTCGCCACCTTCAAGGTCGGCCATCGCCCCCGCAACGTCGCCTTCACCCCCGACGGCTCGCGCGCCTACATCAACGCTGAAAACGACGGCGGCATTGTGCTGGTTGATGCCAAACATTACAAGATGCTGAACACCATTCCACTCGGCAAGCCCGGCGTCATCAAACCGATGGATGTCCTGCTCTCGCCCGATGCCAGCCGTGTCTACGTCAGCACCGGCCGCGGCCAGCAGGTTTTCATTCTTGACACAAGCAGCAACAAGGTTCTCGCCTCAGTCACCGTGGGCAGGCGTCCCTGGGGCATTGCGCTTTCACCGGATGGAAAAACCCTCTACTCCGCAAACGGTCCCTCGAACGACGTAACCGCCATCAATCTGGCCACCGACACCGTTGCCGGCAAGGCCAAAGCCGGCTCCGGTCCCTGGGGTCTCGTGGTGCTCCCAAGGTAACCTCATGGCATCGGTCCCATTCAACCCAGCGCCGCTTGAAACCTGCAATAAAAGGGATTTACTATCAATCCCGCCTGCCTGATGGTCCGACACCTGGCAGGCCGGCAATCCGGAGCTGAAAAGTTGCTGTCCTAACCTGCCTCTGCGGGTATATAGTTTTTCTGTTTTGGTTTTTCGCCGGCACGCCCGGCCTTCCCTACCTACAGGGTCAATCTGGATTACGAGGTCACCATCATGAAGTTCATGCCGAGAGATCGTCGCATTGTGAGCCTGGCGGTCGTGCCGCTCTCCCTTGCTGCCTGCCTTGCTGTCGCAACCCTGCACTGGGGACACGCCGTCCGCGCCGGCCAGGCCGCGCCTGCCTCCGAGCGCAAGATCGAGCTCGGCCAGGCCCGCGCTGGCTCCTCGTATGCGCTCACTCTCGGCATCAACGACCCCGCCCAGCTGCAGGGCAACGACGCCGTCAAGGTCACCATCAATGACGCGCAGGGAGAAGTGGAATCGAAGTGGCTGCACGCCGCCGATCTGGACTTCTATCTCACC
>Ga0302275_10001325_pt1 | contig 26700 bp, 24 predicted proteins | sample III_Bog_N2_2_FD_200229 | JGI IMG/M metagenome (GOLD analysis project Ga0302275, IMG submission 200229) | Peat permafrost microbial communities from Stordalen Mire near Abisko, Sweden - III_Bog_N2_2 | ecosystem: Environmental > Terrestrial > Soil > Wetlands > Peat | place: Sweden: Abisko... | reverse complement strand
GCGGCCAATGCCTGAGTTGGCAGGTCCGGTGTGGGAGATTGGGATTCCGGCGCTGGGGCAGACGGCGTTCGAGGGCGGCGAAATGGGCGGGCCGTTCGTGGTGCTGCCAAAAAACTAAGTGTAGACGTGATTCGATCTGCCGGCGCTGCTGGTATAGTATCGTGCTTTCCCAGGTCTCAGAAGCGAGACCTGGGGCACCCTTCCTGGGTGGTTAAATGTTGGCCATCCGCCGGGTGGCTGGTTTCCTCTCTCAATTGAATTTATGAAAAACGAAGGCTTCCTGGAGGCGTGCCTCCTATGGGCGCGGTTGCGGCACGCTGGACGCGGAAGGTAACTTGAGATGAGGCTATTTTTATGAGTGAATGTTCCAAGATAAACGGACTGATGGGCGCGGCAGTGACCGGAAAGCCGGTTACAGAATGCCAGGACTTGAATGAAGTGTTTTTGTCCGCTCTTCCAGCTTTTGGGGGTGCCTATCTGCGACGGGTCTACGATGCGATGCGAGCGGTGATTGAGAAGCGCATTCCGCTGGTCGTGACTTGCGCGGGACCGATCACGGTCTCCGATCAGCATCGCGCGTGGCTGATTCCGTTCATCCGGGCGGCGAACACGGCCTACTTGACGGTGACCGACGCCATCTGCTACCACGATGGGCACGATTGTCTGCGCAAGACTGTGGAGCGGCCGATACGGGAGGTTGATCCGTTTGGCGACGATGCCGAGCTGCGCGAGAATGGCGTTATCCGCGTTGCCGATACCGGTTTCGACGAACAGGTGCTCTTCGACCAGGACTCCGTTACGACCGAAATACTCCAGAGGCCTGAATTCCAGAAGCGTATGACGACCACCGAACGCAACTACCTGCTCGGCAAGCATTATGGCGAGCGGGAAAAGGCGCTCGGTGTCGCGCCGGGTCTTTTGAGCACATGCGCCGAGATGGAATTGCCGGTCTTCGTCGGAGCGCCTGCCGACGGCAGCCTGTTCCTGAATTCCGTCAAGCTCTGGACACTCGCGCGGATGGGGAAGATTCAGTACGGCTTCGATTACGATCTGCACGAAGACGTGTTCGAATCCTGCGCCTACCATCACTGGGGATTGTTCGAGTCGGAAGCGAAATCGCTGGCGATTCTGATCCTGGGAGGCGGCGTTCCCAAAAACTACTCGTTGCAGCCGGAACCGATGCTTTCGCAGATTTTCTTCCTCGATAACATTCGCGGGTACGACTACGATGCGCAGATCGTCTCATCTCCCGTAACGGATGGGAGCTTGTCGTCGTGCGCGCCGGCAGAAGCGGTGTCGTGGGGGAAGATCAATCCGGAAACGTACTTGACGCAGACGGTGAGCATGCAGGGCGACTACTCGTCGTATATGCCGTTCATCGTGCGCGCGCTGGTGGGGAAGGATCTGCTGCATCACCCGCCGGAACCGCTTCGGCTCTATGCGAAACGCGAGGAACTCAAGAAGGAGCTGCTGGCGAAGATCGCAGGGGATGAGAGTGCAATGAAGCAGATCATGGAAACGCTCTCGCTTCCAGGGGTGCTGAAGGTTTGAGCCACCTGCGGTGGGGCAGACGGCGCTTGCACGCCTGAATTTCCCTAGCCTTTCGAAGATCCAGGATTGGGTTCGTGGTTTCCCGCCCATTCGCCAGAAAAAAGGCGAATGGACGGGGCACAGAGCGATTATGGCGCCCTGGAGCGCAAAACCAGATACTAGGACCAGATTCTAAGGCTTGGCGGCCTCCAGCAGCGCGTTGAGTTTGGCAATGACCTGGAAGGCGTCGGCTACGTAGACTACGTCGGCTTTGCCTCGGGCCCAGCCGCAGTTGGGGTCGAGGGAGATGGCGCGGCGTTCGGCGATGAAACGCCAGCCTACTACGTGGGGTTCTTCGCCGTGACAGCAGGTGGAGAGGCCTTTGGGATGGCGCGGGGTTGCGCCGGTCTGTCCGATCTGATTCAAGTGCGTGAGAAATGGAAGTACGGAGTGCCCTTCGCCGCCTTGGTCGACGAGGGATTTGCTGCTGCCGAGGGATGCGGAGGTGGCGCGGAGAAGGCCGAGGATTAGATCGCCTGCCTCGGGGACATGAGTCTGGCCATCGGGCTGTTTTTTGGTCCAGCCGGCTCCGGCTACGAAGAGAAGCCTGGCGTCTGGGCGAATGGTCTGCGCACCCTGCTGTGGCGCGCGCAGGCCGGCGACGGTGGTGCGAATGGTCGGGGGCTGAACGGCGATTTGCTCCGCGATCGCCGCTGCTGCTTCGCCGATGAACGGCGCGTGGGTTCCGGCATCGAGAAGAACGAACCATGGGCGGGAATCGCGAGAAAGTACCACTTCGATGCGCTGACGGTAGAACCAGCGAGTGACTTCGATGTTCTCCGCCGCTGCATTGATGCCGGTGATATGGGTGTCGATGAATCCGTTGAGGCGATGCGCTACTCCGGCGGCTACACGGGCAAAGCGCGAACTGCCGGGGACAAGGACCATGGTGGCGTTGGCGGCGCGGCAGAGGGCTTCACAGGCGGCGGCGTCGGTTGCGTAGCGGGGCTGGGCGAATGCTTCACCGGAGACGGCAATGAGGCGGACGCCTGTGGAAGCCAGGGTGTTGGCGGCGGTTGCGGGATCGACGGCGACTATGCCGATGGTGAGCGGGGCTTGGAGTTGGGCGGCGAGGGATAGGCCGGCGGTTACGGCTTCGAGCGAGGGCTTGGTGAGAGAGGCGCCTGAGTCGTCTGCGTGTGTAAGTACGAGGATGGTTTCCATTATTCAGCTCCGATCCAGGCGGCTAGCTCCGCGGCGATTTCGTCGGGGGTAAGGTCTTTGACGACTCTTGTGGTTCGCTGCTGTTTGGGCAGGGCGACGGAGACGAAGCGAAGGCCGTTTGCGGGCAGTGTGGTTGGCTTGGCCTTTTGCAATGCCGGCATGACGGTGCGCATGTTGGCCATGCCGACTTGCGGGTTGTTGCGGGGCTCGGCCAGGTTGCCGGTGGCCCAGCCGAGTACTGCTGGCGCACCGGCGCAGACTGACGCTTGATGCTTGCCGCCTTCAACACGCTCCAGGACTTCGAAGCTGCCGTCGTCGCGCAGCTCGATCTGGTCGACGCCTTGAAACTGGTCGGTGATGCCGAGACGCTCGCCGACTAACTGAAGGGTGACGCCGGCACCGCGGGTGGCGGATTCCCATCCACCGAAGAGAAGGAGCTTGGAGCGGTCGAGGCCGGGTAAGGCGGCGATGGTTTCGGCGAGGACTTGTGCGGTGGAATGGGCGTCAGGGAATCCGCCGATGGGGCCGTCGATGGGGACGAGCTCGAATGGGACCTTCTGGGCTATTGTCATCATGACTTGCTGCAGCTTGGCCTTGGGGCCCAGGCTCACGAGCCAGAGCTTGCTGCCGGGATTCCTGGCGGCGAGTGCTGCAGCTTCGTAAAGCGCACTTGCAGCCCAGGGATCGAGAACGGCGGGCAGCACCATTTCGTTCTTCAGGCCAGGAGCGATGGCGGTGCTGATGGGTTCCAGTGTTTGCAGGGGATCGGGGACGATTCCGGCGCAAACTACGAGGTGGAGTGGCGTTGGCATTTTGTTAGCTCCTAGTTGACTAGCTTTCAGCTTTCAGCTTTCAGCTCTCAGCTCTCAGCTTTCAGCTCTCAGCTTTTTCTGTGCGGGTCGAAGTTTCTCGATGAACGACGCGAGCATCTTTGAGACCTCTTCGCTAAGGGAATCCGCTTCTATCAGCGGCTGTTCGTCTGCCATCTTCAGCCGTCGAGCGACAAGTAGTTGGGTTTTCAGTTCGAAAATCGATCCCTGCGATATGCCGAGAAACTGGCGGAATTCAGCAGAGTTTAGTCTGCCTCGACCTTCAGCGATATTGCTTGCGACGGATACACTCGCTCTGCGCATCTGTGATGTCAGACCATACAACTCATCTTTGGGAAATGACCGAGTTAGCTTGTAGATGCACACAGTCAATTCAATAGCTCGCTGCCAAACAATCAAGTCGTGGACATTCTGCGCCATCGGTAACTTTTCTCCTGTGCCCGCTTAATGAAATCATTCGAAAGCGACTACAGCGCATTGAGCTGAAAGCTGATGGCTGAAAGCTGTTCGATCAGTTTTCGGCGGAGTGAAGGCCGCCGGCGCCGGCGCGGAAGTCGATGTTGGCGTGGACGCCGTCCGCGGAATGGCCGCAGTTCCAGAGACAGGCGCCACAGTGAATGCATTTTTCGCGCTCAAAGGTGGGGAGGTTGTCTTCACCAAGCGAGATGGCCTGGCCGGAACACATGGAGATGCAGGTCTTTTCATCGCACGCAATGCAGAGGGCCGCATCGCGGAAGACTACGTGATCGGCGAAACCGGGCATGGCCTGAACTTTGCCACCCATGAGGAGCGCGTCCTGCTGCGTGACTAAGAGGCGGCCGTCGAAGGGAATCTCGGGCCAGCCGCAGGCAGTGAGCAATGCTTCGTGAAGCGGGCGGCCGTTGGCAAGGGCCAGGACGGCGCCGTTCTTTATCTTGAGGCGCGAGGCTTTGGAACGTATCTGCTTGTGTGCGGGAGAGATGTGGGCGTGGAACGAGAGGCGGCCGCTGGTGAGGCCGGAGAGGGCCATGCCGAGCATTCCTTTGACGATTCCGCCGTGGAAGCCGTTGCGGGCGTTCCTGGCTTCATGCGCGCCGCGCTCAACCCAACTGGCGCGGCGGCGGGTTTCGTAGGTGGCGGCTAGGTTTTTCTGCGTAAAGGGCTTGCCGGCGCGCAGGAGTTCGATGACGGCCTCGCCGAGTTGCGTGCCGGTGGTCCAGGCTTCGTCTACGCCGGAACCCGTGAGCATATTTGTAGAACCGGAGGATTCGCCGATGCGGGCGTAGCCGTCGCCTGTGAGGAAGGGCTCGCCGTGCTGGCCGGATTCTTCGAGCGACTTTGCGCCCCAGGAGCGCAGGGTTCCATCTTTCAGATAAGGCCAGAGGGCGGGGTGCTGAATGTAGTGCTGGAGATAGCGATAGGCGGTGCGGGAGGGGTCGCTGAGCCAGGAGGGGACGAAGATCCCGACGGAGACGAGGTGGTCGGGATGGACGTAGAGGAAGCCGAAGATTTCAGGCTCGGGGTAGCCGAAGGTGTGCCAGACGGTGCCGGGCTTGAGGGCCGAGTCTTCAGGCAGTTCGATGACGAACTTCATGCCCAGGGCCCATTCGCGATGGCTGTGGCCGGGCGGAAGACCGAACTTCCGGTCGATGGATTGAGAGATTGCGCCGACCGGGCCGTCGCCAACGACGGTGAGGCTGGCGCGAATGTCCATGCCGGGCATGAAGCCGTCGGTTTCGACTCCGGATTTGTCTACGCCCTGATCTACGAGGCGGAGGCCGGCGATTTTCCTCTTCGGGCCTGTCTCGTCGAAAAGCGGCTCGCTTACGGGTGTGCCGGGCCAGATTTGTACCAGGCCGGTGGACATAAGTTGCGCGGCGACCCACTGGTTGAACTGACCGATGGAAAGGACCAGGCCTCCGTGCTTGTGAAGGAAGCCAGGTGTCCAGGGCAGTTCGAAGGCGTGGTCTTTGAGGCCAACGAGACGGCCTGTTGCGCGCAGCAGTGCATCACCGAGACGCAAGAGCGCAGAGCGACGACTGGCCCCGGTTGGGTCGAGTAGATAAAAGACGCGCTCTTCGGCTACTTCAACCGCCATGGGGATTTCGGCTGTGTTGAGGGCTGGGAACGTGGAGCGAATGCCCTGGGCGCGGGTGACTACGCCGCTGACTCCGGCGGCAACGTCGTCGGCGCGCTCGTAGCAGAGGATCTGGAGCGGTATGCCGGGAGAGGCTTTGCTTTCGAAAGCGGGGTCGGCGGGGTTTTCATTCCAGGCGCGGGTGAGGGTCGAGAGAAAACCGCCCATGGCAGGGCCGAAGCCGGCACAGGCTATGTCGACTTCCATGGTGGGGCGGTTGAGGTCTGTGGCTTCCGGACTCATTCGTTGCACCAAGGGAAGAGGGTGGGTTTGGGGTCGTGGTTTCCCACCCCTTCGGCAAGCTCAGGGCAGGCTCTTGCGACGGAAATAAATCGCAAGGATGGGGCACGGAGGTCTTGTGCGGATTCGAGCGCGGGATCATCGCTTTCCCATGTCTCAAAAGCGAGACATGGGGCGAGCAGTCCCGCAGTGGATTCGTGCTCGCCCACCCTAGGCGCAAAAACAACGGCGCGCCGAGGATGGGGCACCCGGATTGTTGGCAGGTCGGTCATGCGGGGTAGTCCAGTGCTTCGGGGATCATGACTCTGCTTACGGTTTCGGCGGCGCGGTCCTTGGCGAGGCGGGCGCCGCTGAGACACGTGGTCAGCTTGTTCTGGAGGCGAAGGAATTCGCTGTTGCCGGTGCAGCCTGCGCAGGGGCCGGCTTTCTGTGGATGACTGCCGTCTGCTTCGAGTACGTCGACAGCGATGGCGGTGATGCCGGGCATGGTTTCTTCGTAGGCTTCCAACTCGCTGGCAAGGAAGCAGGCCTTGTGCGATTCGTCTTGCCAGGAGGGATGCTCGCTGTATCCGAAGACCAGCTCTGCGCAGATGCGGGAGGTTTCGCCGGCGGCTTGCGCGGCCTGGGTGTGAGCGAGGTCGGAGAGGAACTGCACGGTGCCTTCCAGGCTTTCAGCGACTACCGCATCGTCGGCGCCGTGAGCTTGAAGCTCGAGGATGTCGAGGATCTGATAACGGGAGGCCAGGAGCCAGCACAGCGCGTCGGCGAGGGCGAAGGTTACGCCCTGGCGCTGCCCATGATAGAGCTTGCCGCCTTCGGGGTCGGTGGCCTTTTGCAGGTAGTTGAGGGTCCATTGCCAGAGAGTCATGGCTGACGCCAGAGTGCAGGCGCCGGTGCCGGGATGATCGGCGGCGATGCGGCGCATGTCGGCGGTCCAGGTACGGAACTGGGCGAGGAACACGTCGGAGGTCATGGTGACGGAGAGCTGGCGGCGCTGAACGGCCTCGGGGCCTTCGTAGGTGGCTTCGAGTTGCGAATCCATCCACTTCTGGCCGAGGAAACCGGGGCAATCTTCGGTGATGCCGTATCCGCCCATGAGGCTGACGGCTTCGCGCATGATGTTGGTGCCGTGGCCGGTGTTCCAAAGCTTCGTGGCGGGGCAGATGACATTGGCTTCCGCGTCCCTGAGGACGAATTGGACGAGGGGATCGGCTTCTAGAGTGGCGCGGCGCGGGCTGAATTCGCTGAGCGAGAGCAGCTCGATAGCGCGCTGCTCGCTCTCCCTCAGCGCTTTCATCTCCGCACGGCCGCCCTGCACGCCACGCTCTTTCAGGATGGCGTTCTTGTGTTTCTCGATGGGTTCGAGATGGTCGAAAAGACGCGCGGCGGCAAATCCCAGGGAGGCTGCGGCTTCGCCCGTGGCCCAGACATCGACGAGACGATGGAGGGCGTCTTCGCGCTGCTGGATTCCTTGTTCATAGCGAACGGAGCCGGGCTTGGAGCCCTCAGCGCCGCGGAAACGTTCGCGCTGGTAGCGGATGATGGGCTCGACGGCGGAGAGCAGCTTGGCCGCGGACATGAGGCCGACCGGAACGCGGGTGCGGCGGAAGACGGCTTCAATCACTTCTCCGTGGTTGAAATTGGGAATGAGGACGCCGTCCTTGACGGTATACCCGCCAACGATGCGGCTGGCGGGGACCTTGAGACTGAAGACGGGATCGCCGGTAGAGGAGAGCTGGTGAACGAGCTTTTTGGTGGGGGTTCCGCGGTCGAAGGTGCCTTCGTCGCCCAGTTCGAGAATGACTACGCAACTGCCCTTGATGCGCGGGTCGCAGGAGCCGACGGCGGCGGTTACGAAATCCGCAAAGGCGATGTTGGTGATGAAACGGCCGCGCTTGTCGACTTGCAGCCAGGGCTCTTCGCCGTCTTTCCATTCGGCGATTCCAACTTTGCCGTTCAACATCCCGGTGTCAACGCCGACGTAGGGGATGGGCTCGGTGAGGGCGAAGGCTCCGCGCCAGGGCTTACGGGTCTCTCCCGTTTCCTCGGGTCCATTTTGCGGAGGGGCGGCAAGGGTCTTGTAGCGCGTGACTTGCTCTTGCGTGCCGCGTTCGTGAATGGGCGAGAGAGCGAGAAAGCTGGCCAGGCTGGCCGTGGCTGCGCCACCATCGACCCAGGCGAGTTCGAATGCTGAAAGCGAAAGCGCGAGGTTTTTGGGACCGGTGATGAAGCCGCCCTCTTCCGGCTCCATGAAAGCGGCGGTGACACCGGCGCGGTCGAAGGCTTCCAGCATTTCGGCCTTGGCCGGGGTCCACTCGTGAGTGTTGCGTTCCCCAGCGGCCACGAGGTGCGCCACGGTGCCGCGGGCCACGCTGCGGGCTGACTGGACCAGCATTTGGAGGTCGAAGCGGTCGGCGAAGCGCCATTGAATCTGGCGTACCGCGTCACCGGGGAGAGTAAGCATGGTTTTCATTTCGGACATCGTAGCTGTGCCCATGGGATAGGTCCTCAAGCAGCGCACATATTGTGCTTGAGCGGGGGCACAGTGGCATGTGACCCGTATCACTTTCGCGCGAAAACGTCTGAGATGAGTGGAATGTGATGGATACGCAGAAAGTGTCTTGAAATGAGGTGATGTCAATTCGGACCTGTGGTCTCCATCACATACGACTTGGAAAGAAAGCCGGTATCACTCGTACTGGACCGGGCCCTGCCAAATCCCGGTAAAGGAGCAAGTCGATGAGTCAACGAATCAGAATGGCAGCCTTGGTGCTGCTTGCCACGTCGATGGCGTTGCCTGCGTTCTCGCAGGCGCCTGGCGCGGATACGTACAAGGCCAAGTGTGCGATGTGTCACGGGGCCGATGGACTGGCCGCGACACCGATGGCCAAGACCATGAAGGTGGTGTCGTTCAAGGATCCGACGATGGTTAACGCGCCGGACGCGCAGTTCATCGCCAACACAACGAACGGCAAGGGCAAGATGCCGGCCTATGCCGGCAAACTGACCGATGCGCAGATCAAGGATGTGATCTCGTACATCCGCACGCTGCAGAAGTAAAAGGAGCAGAAGGGAGCCGGCGAGCGGTGTTTGGAAGCGAACCGGCATTCCTTCCGGGGCCGAAGCCCGACGGGCTTTTCTAGTCTCATGTACGGGCTTAGACCCGTAACCTTCGAGGTTGCGGCCTGTCGAGAGGTTTATTGAGGCTTGGAGTTGACATGATGACGGATTCGGGCATGCGGCTGGCACTTTTAGCCTGTGCGTTACTGGTTGGCACGGCGCCGGCGTTGGCACAGACGAACAGCGATTGCCTTACGTGCCACGCGGACGCGGGGATGCAGAATGCGTCAGGACACAGCATCAGCGTGGATGAGCACAAATTCGGCTCGAGTATTCACGGTGTTTTGCAGTGCGGTAATTGCCACGCGGACATCAAGGGGTATCCACACCCGGACAAGATAGCGCCGGTGAAGTGCGCGACATGCCATACGGAGGAAGCGCAAGGGCTGGCGGGAAGCGTGCATTCGAATGCGGCCGAACACCCGTGCACCAGTTGCCATGGGGATGCGCACAGTATTTATCCAAAAACCGATCCGAAGTCGGCTGTGTATCCGCTGAATATTCCCAAGACATGCAGCGCATGTCACGGCAGCGAGGGGATGGCGAAGCAGCATGGGCTGGCGAGCGTTTATCCGTTGTACATCGACTCGATTCACGGGTTCGCGCTGAGCAAAGAGGGATTGCTGGTGGCGGCAAACTGCATGAGCTGCCATGGATCGCATCATATTTTGAGCCGCAAAGATCCGCTGAGCCAGACGAACAAGGCGAATGTGCCGAAGACGTGCGGGAACTGCCATGCGGGCATTACGGCGGACTATGAGCTTGGCGTACACGGCAAGGCGATTGCGGCTGGCAAGATGGACGCGCCGGTCTGTTCGGACTGCCATACGGCACACGCGATTTTGCAGCCGACGGAAGCGGAGTTCCGGACGCAGTCTACGCCTATCTGCGGGTCGTGCCACAAAGAAAAATTCAGCACATATCGCGACACGTTCCACTCGCAGCTGGGAGCGCTGGGCGGATATGTGGAGACGGCGCGCTGCTGGGATTGCCATGGAGCGCACGATGTGTTGCCTGCTTCAGACCCGCGCAGCCCGGTGAATCAAGCGAACCTTGTGAAGACGTGTGGGCGGTGCCATGCGGGTGCGAATGCGAGTTTCGTGCAGTATCAGCCTCATGCCAATGCGCGGAACCGGAAGCTGAACCCGGCTCTTTACTTCATTCGCTTGTTTATGAATCTGCTGCTTGCCAGCACGCTTACATTCTTTGTGATTCACACCGTACTGTGGCTGATCCGCTCGCGATATGACCAGATCAAGCGCAAGAAGGCAGAGGGAGGAAACAATGCCTGACCTGGATCGAGTAGTCGATGTGAAAAATGTGCAGGGGCACGCGGAGGGGCGGTTCTTCCAGCGCTTCACGCGGGCGCAGAGATACATGCATGCGGTGTTGTTCACGACGTTTCTTGGATTGGCGGGAACGGGGTTGCCTCTGCGCTTCAGCCAGAGCTACTGGGCGCGGAAGTTCGCCAGCGGAGTGGGCGGATTCGGAGCGATTCTCTTCTTTCACAAGCTTTGCGCATTGGTGCTGACGGTGGCGTTTCTGATTCACGTGAAGGACATTATTCAACGCGGAATTGTGAATCGCGAAAAGGGAATCTTCTGGGGTTCGACCTCGATGGTGGGGAACTGGAAAGATGTGAAGGACCTGTTCGGGCATCTGCGCTGGATGCTTGGACTGGGGCCGAAGCCGCAATTCGAACGCTATGCCTATTGGGAGAAGTTCGACTACTGGGCGGTGTTCTGGGGCATGATCGTCATCGGCTTCTCAGGATATGCGATGTGGTTCGCGCCATTCTTCGCGCACTTTCTGCCGGGTTGGGCGTTGAACGCGGTGCTGGTGATTCACAGTGAAGAGGGGCTGCTGGCGATTCTGTTCATTTTCTCCATTCATTTCGTGAATACGCATTTGCGGCCGGACAGCTTTCCGATGGACATGGTGATTTTCACTGGTGTGGAGAGCGAAGAGGAGTTCAAGCACAAGCGGCCGCTGGAATATGCGCGGATGGCGAGCGAGGGGAAGCTCGAATCCAGGATCGGGGAGAAGCCGCAGACGTGGCAGGTGAATTTCAGTCGCGTGATTGGATTCACTGCGATTTCGATTGGGCTGATTTTGCTGGTGCTGACGTTGAGCGCATACTTCGGGGAGTAACGAGGTTCAGGGTAAACACGGTCAGTTGGCAGGCAATTCCACGGAGTAGCGAGCTTCCCCAGATAATGAGGCAAGCATGTCCGGGCTGAGCAGGTTGGGGAAGAGCAGCAGAATTATTTCAGGAACGATCGTTGCAGTGCTGATTGCATGGGCTGGTTCGGCGCGGGCCGAGCACAAGCTCAAGGATTCGGACTGCCTTGCGTGCCACTCCGACAACACGTTGACGAAGGACGTGAACGGCAAGCAGGCCAGCCTGTTTGTGGACGAGGGCAAGCTGAAGCACTCGATCCACGGCGGCATGTTTGGCTGCGTGGATTGCCACACAGATGTGAAAAGCCTGGTGCATGAGGCTCCGCCGCAGAAAATTACATGTGCCCAGTGCCATGCGGATGCGCAGGCGGCTTACGCGCACAGCTACCACGCCAAGCCGGCAAAGGCGGGGAACGGGCCGGGAGCGAATTGCCAGGATTGCCACGGGGGCGAGCACGAGATTCTGGCGGCGGACGATCCGAAGTCGCCAGTGAATCACAGCAACATTCCCACCACATGCGGACGATGCCACGGACAGAAATTCCTGATGGAGTCGAATGGGGAAAGCGCGCAGGCGTTTCTCTCCTACCAGGACAGCGTGCATGGACGGGCCGTCGAGAAAGGGTCGAAGAAGGCCGCGGTGTGTACGGATTGCCACGGCGCGCACGAGATTCTTCCCGCCAGCGATAACAAATCGCCGATCTACAAGGCCAGTGTTCCGGGGACATGCGGTAAGTGTCATACGGATATAGAAAACACATTCAATCAGAGCATTCACGGGCAGGCGATAGCGCGCGGCAATCAACTGGCGCCGGTGTGCACGGACTGCCACGGGATTCACTCGATCAAGTCGCATGTCGATCCCAACTCGCCTGCTTCGGAGAAAAATCTTTCGCGAGACACTTGCGCGCCGTGCCATGAGGGAGTGCGGCTTTCGCAGGAGTTTGGCGTGCCGGGAAACCGGGTGAGCAGCTATTTCGACAGTTACCACGGGCTCGCTTCCGAGGGCGGATCGGTGGTAGCGGCCAACTGCTCGAGCTGCCACGGGGTACACGATATTCTGCCGTCGAGCGATCCGCGTTCGACCATCAATCGGGCGCATCTGGGCGCTACATGCGGAAAGTGCCACGACGGCGTTACGCAGAAGTTTACCCTGACCAAGGTTCACATGGACCAGGGTGTGACCAAGGATGTTGGCGCGATTGCGGTACGCTGGGTGCGGTGGTTTTACCTGGCGCTGATCTTTGCGGTGATCGGCGCGATGTTCCTGCACAACGCGATTATCTGGCGAAGCAAGGCGGTGGCAAGGCGGAAGATTCAGAATCCGTTCATGGTGCGGATGACCACGAATCAGCGCTGGCAGCATTTGATTTTATTCACGAGCTTCATCGTGTTGGTGATTACAGGCTTCGCGCTGAAATTTCCGAATTCATGGATTGCCGAGCTTCTTGGCAACGGGGAGAGGCTGCGCAGCGTTACGCATCGCGTGGCGGGTGTGGTGCTGATCGCGGCGGGGATTTATCACGTCTTCTATCTGGCAATGACGCGGGAAGGGCGGCGGCTGATCTGGGACTTCGCGCCGAGGCCTCGGGATGTGTTCGATGCTTGGGGAACGATGCTCTACTACCTCGGACTAAGCAAGGAGCGGCCGAAGTTTGGGCGCTTCAGTTATGCCGAGAAGGCGGAGTATTGGGCGCTGGTGTGGGGCACGGCGCTGATGGGCGTGACGGGCATCATGCTGTGGGCCAAGGTGTGGGTGGGGAATCTGCTGGCGCGCTGGTGGGTGGATGTCGCGACCGCGATCCACTTCTATGAAGCAATTCTGGCTACGCTGGCGATTATTGTTTGGCACTTCTACCAGGTGTTTCTCGATCCCGATGTGTATCCGATGAACTGGGCGTGGTGGGATGGGAAGATGCCGGTGGAGCATTACCGGCATGAACATGGGCTGGATGCGGAGGGGCTTACGGAGGCGGACTCGGCGGCGGAGCCAAAGGAGAGCGGTGGGAATGGGCCCGAGACGGGAGCAGAGAAGCCGCGGGGGAAATGATCGGGTGGAGGAGTGCTGCATGAAAGCGGTCGTTTGCACGAAATACGGGCCACCGGAAGTGCTGCAGTACAAAGAAGTAGAAACCCCTGTGCCCACGGACGATGAGGTCCTGGTCAAGGTCTGCGCGGCGTCGGTAAATCCGCTGGACTCGGGGACCATGCAAGGCCCGTGGATTGCCCGTCTCATGACTGGGGGCCTGTTCGAACCAAAATTCAAGATACTCGGAGGCGATGTCGCCGGGCGAGTGGAGGCGGTCGGCAAACTCGTAACAAAGTTCAAGCCTGGCGATGAGGTATTTGGGGGACTGTTTGGGGGACTCTTCGGCGCTAAAGGCCTGGGCGGGTTTGCCGAGTATGTCTGCGCCGTCGAAGACTGGCTGGCTCTGAAGCCAGTCAACTTATCGTTCGAAGAGGCGGCAGCCGTCCCCGTAGCGGCAATAACCGCGCTGCAGGGGCTTCGCGACAAGGGACACATCCAGCCGGGCCAGAAAGTTCTGGTCGATGGCGCGTCTGGCGGTGTGGGCACGTTTGCAGTCGAGATCGCCAAATCCTTTGGGGCGGAAGTCACTGCGGTATGCAGCACGCGGAATCTGGAAATAGCGCGATCGATCGGTGCGGATCATCTGATCGATTACTCGCGGGAAGATTTCACTCGGAACGGCCAGAATTACGATCTGATTCTCGCGGCCAATGCGCATCATTCGATCTTCGATTACAGGCACGCGCTGAGCCGGAATGGAACATTCGTCATGGTCGGAGGCGCTCTGGGGCCGATGTTCCAAGTTCTCTTGCTGGGGTCCTTGATATCCAGGACCGGAAGCAAGACACTGCGTAGCTTTTTGGCCAGGATTAACCATGAAGATCTGGTTTTTCTCAAGGACCTGATTGAGGCGGGAAAGGTTGTACCCGTTATCGACAGACGCTATCCGTTGAGCGGCGTGGCCGAGGCTCTCAGGTATCTTGGCGAGGGACACGCGCAAGGGAAAGTTGTGATCGCGGTTGCAGAATAGTCAGCGACTAAGGAATTTCCGAATCATTCTTTTATGTTGATTCGGCATGGCCGCATGGGCTAAACCCGTCGTCTGTTTTCGGCGTGTTGCGGCCCGGCTGAAGCCGGGCCCTTTCAAAGCAGTTTTGACAGCATTTGCGACAGACGCGCCTAATCCAGGCATTGAATATGCGTGCTCAGACGCGCCATTCGTCGGGGCGCCAGCTCTTGATGCGCTCCTTGATCTGCTTGCGGGTGAGGTTCTCTTCGAGGGCCTGCTTGGCTAATTCCACAACTTCGTCATCGGCAGCAAAGCGCAGGGCAATCAACTGGTCTTCGCTGAGGCGATAGATCTGCGCGTGCCACTCAGCCGGGGCCAGGGCCTGCAGGCGAATGCGTTCTTCGAGACGGATGACGCGGTCCTGAACTTTGAGCGGATAACTGCGGAGCTTGAAAAGGGGGATGAATGCGGCAATGGAGAGGACTACCAGCCATTCGGTGAGGTAGTTGAGGTTTTTCACCGCATAGCAAAGCACGATGAACAGGTTTACGGCAAGGACGGCAGTGAGAACAAAGTGGTAGGGCGGGTCGAGACGCCCGTGGTTCTTGAAACTCTGAGGGGCGGGATCACTCATGCGTAGCCTTCATTTCCTTCTGGCCGGAATATGCTGCCGCGAAGACCTGCGTTTCAGCAGGAGTGACGGCAACGGCGCCGGAGGCCTGGATGCCTGCGCTGCGAGGAGTTTGCGCGGTGTCGGCAGGGATGTCAATGCGGAAAGGTCGCTTAACGAAAGGACCTGTACATTTCTGGGAACGAGGCGGAAGCGCCACGGATGCTGTGAAAATGGGAGCTCGCCGGTGTGACGACGGAGCTGGCGGGAGCGGGCTGCCTCTGATAACTTTCTATGTCCGAAGGTTTCAGCGAAGATCTGGAACTGAAAATCCGCCGGTAATATCGATTTGAGTGAGGGGTATCTTGAAACTGCGAATTCCTGTTCTGCTGGCATGGCTTTCGGCCGCGACTTTGTCTTTCACCGCGTTAGGACAGGTGAATCTGCCCAGGGTTCTTTCCAGCCACATGGTGATCCAGAGGGATCTGCCGGTTCACATCTGGGGGACGGCGCCGGCGGGCGAAGGTGTGCAGGTCAGCTTTCGCGGAGAGACGCGGGGCGCGACGGCGGGGCCGCTTGGGCGATGGAGCGTCTATCTGAAGCCGGGTGCGGCGGGCGGGCCGTTTGAGCTGACGGTGAAAGGGACGCCTCCGCTTGGTGATGGAGATGCGGCGGTGCGGACGGTTACGCTGGACGACGTACTGGTGGGCGATGTGTGGGTAGCTTCCGGGCAGTCGAACATGGAGTTTGCCATGCGCCAGGCGGAGACGGCGGCACAGGATTTGCCGAAAGCGGGAAATCCGCGAATTCGGCTGATGATGGTGAAGAAGAAGGCCGCGGAGTATCCGCTGGACGATGTGGAAACAGACGGCTGGTCGGCTTCGACACCGGAGACGGCGAAGGATTTTTCCGCGGTGGGTTGGTATTTTGCGCGGGAGATTGAGCAGCGGGAGAATGTGCCGGTGGGGGTGATCGACTCGACCTGGGGTGGAACGGTGGCCGACACGTGGACGCGGACGGTAGCATTGGCCGAAGACCCGGCTCTGGCTCCGGTTTTTGTTTCATGGGGCAAGATGACGGAGAAGGAAGAGGATGCGGTGTTGGCAGACAAGGACCAACAGCGGCAGAGGGCGGAGGCCAAGGCGGCGGGGAAGCCGGAGCCGCAGTTCCCGTGGCATCCGCAGTTGCTGAGCTGGGGCCCGGGGATGCTGTGGAACGGCATGATTGCGCCGCTGACGCCGTTTCCGATTCGCGGGGTGATCTGGTACCAGGGGGAAAGTAACAGCGCGCTGGTGCGGGCGCCGCTCTACAAGCGAGTGTTCAGCGCGATGATTGAGGATTGGCGGCACGAGTGGGGCGTGGGGGATTTCCCATTTCTGTTTGTGCAGATTTCGAATTTCAAATCGAATGCCACTGAAGACTGGGCGGAATTGCGCGAGCAGCAATTGAAGACACTGGCGCTGCGCAATACAGCCATGGCGGTGACGATCGATATCGGCAACCCGGACAATGTGCATCCGACGGACAAAGTGGATGTGGGGTTCAGGCTGGCGCTTGCGGCGCGGGCGCTGGCTTATGGAGAGGATGTCAGTTATTCGGGGCCGATCTTCCGGCAGGCTACTCCGGAGGGTGGAGCGATCCGGGTGTGGTTCGATCATCATGCGAAAGGGCTGACGGCCAAGGGCGGGGAGTTGACCGGCTTTGAAGTGGCTGGGGCGGATGGAAGGTTTTTGTCGGCGACGGCGAAGATTGATGGCGACACCGTGGTGGTAACGAGCGATGCGGTTTCGGAGCCGAAGTTTGTGCGGTACGGGTGGGCGAACAGTCCGCAGTGCAATTTATTTAATGGGGAAGGGTTGCCGGCTTCGCCGTTTACTTCGGCGGAGTAGCCACCTGCGGTGGGGCGGGCGGCGCTTACGCGCAAAACGGCTCGTGGTCTCCCACCCCTCGATAGAAAGAAGGAATCGAAGGATGGCCCACCCACACCTTAACGGCGGGTCGAGGATGGGACCGACGACGCAGAGATTCATTTTTTTGCGGGGATCAGGACGGTTGTTTCTTGAGTCTCAATCAGGCCGCAGCCGGTGCGCTTCTCCAATTCAGGCAGCAGGGCTTCGACTTTGTCGCGGGTCTCGATGAACTCGATCTTGATGGGGAGATGGTCGGAGATTTCTAGGATGTGGGCGGAGTGGATGCGGTGCGTGGACCCGAAACCGGCTACACCTTTAAATACCGAGGCTCCGTAGACGCCGTTTTTGAAAAGGAAGTCGAGCAGGCTGGTGTAGACGGGGATGCCGTGATGCTTAGCTCCGTCGCTGAGATAGATGGAGACTTTGACGGCCGTTCCAGAGGTCAACATGTCTGTGCCTCGCTCTGCGGTGCGCGAAGCTAAGCTGCGCACCGCTATGCAACGGAGGATTGAAGCACCATTGAGGGAGAATTGGCAAGCGCGTCCGATACAGGGACGGGGCGGGCGGGGTTAGAGGGCTTCGCCAACCATGGAGCCGGCCCAGACGGCGATGAGGCCGAGGATGAGGCTGCCGCCCGCATAAAGAGCGGCGAGGACGAAGGCTCCGGAGCGGAGGGTGGAGAGAGTCTCCCACTCGTAGGTGGAGAAGGTGGAGTAGGCGCCGATGAAGCCTACGGGGACGAGGAAGCGCCAGGCGGGGTTGAGGTCGGCGCGCTTGCCCATGTAGGTGAGGGTGAAGCCGAGGACCAGGCAGGCGGAGAGGTTGACGACCAGCGTTCCGTAGGGGAACTTGATTCCCATGCGGCCGGCGATGGTGGAGCCGACCCAGAAGCGGGCAATGGAGCCGAGCGCGCCGCCGACGGCGATGAGCATGTACTTCTGCAAGTTGAATTCTCCCTTTGGAAGCCCCACCTCAGGCGCAAAAACAGAGACGCGCCGAGGTTAGGGCATCCAGATTCAATTTTTACTTGAGGGATCGCGCCGGGATATGACTCCGCAACAGGATACCCTGTCAGGAGTCATCATCTGTCCGGACGAAAAGTAGGGACAGCGGTTAAGGGTGAACTCCTTCACCACAACCAACAAGTCAATTACACGCCGGAGTGCGGTCCCCTGTCAATGTGCAAGCGCTGGAGACCAGTTGCGCAAGGGCCTCAGAGTTCGGCCTATAATCCCGCCGAGAGGTTACTTCCTTGAAAACGACTCGACAGATTCTTCTTCGCACCTGCATGGCTGTCCTCTTCACGCTGGTTTCGATTTGCGCAGCCCCTTCCCAGCAACTCTCGCCGAAGCTTCAGAACGCGATCGGTCACTGGCAGGTGGTCAACAGCGACGGCAGTTCCGGGGGCAAGGTGGATACCTACCTTGAGGGTGGCAAGCTGTTTGGGCGCGTGACCGAAGTGCGGCCGGGGCGCACTCCGAAGGATGTCTGCGACAAATGTTCCGGCGAGTTCAAGAACCAACTCATCCTGGGCATGGTCAACATGCGCAACTTCCATGGGGAGGGCGACGACTGGGTAGATGGAACAGTCGTGGATCCGGAGAACGGTAAGGAATACAAGGGAAAGATCTGGGCCGTTGGAGAAAACGCGCTCAAGATGCGCGGGTTTGTGGGCATCTCCCTGTTGGGGCGGACAGAGACCTGGACCAGGATTCCGTGAGCGAGTTAATCTGAGCGCGAGGACGGAATGAAGACACTGGCCAACTCGACGGACGGGCAGGAGATTCTGAATCGGTTGCGCGCGATTGGGCCGGCGAGCCAGCGGCGATGGGGCAAGATGACGGCGGCCGAAATGATTTGCCACATGAACGACGCTCTTCGCATCACCATGAGCGACACACCGGCAAAGCCAGTCAGCAATTGGTTCACACGCTCGGGCTTCAAATGGCTGGCGTTGAATATGCCGATGCATTGGCCGCACGGAGTTTCGACGGTGCCGGAGTGCGAGGCGGGGAAAGGTGGCACGCCACCGGCGGAGATGGAGAGCGATCTGGATGAGCTTCGCCACCATCTCGACCGGTTTTCGCGGCAGCCGCGGGACTTTGAGTTTCAGCCGCATCCGATTTTTGGACAGATGACGGAGAAGGAATGGATGCGGTGGGGATATTTGCATATGGACCACCATCTGCGGCAGTTTGGGGTTTGAGTTTCTTATCTTTTGGCAGAATGAAAAATACAGCTGTTGCCCCTTGCATTTTGGGACGGAAGGGGAGCAGACTGTTCTGAGTTACAAGCAGACGAATCTGCAGGACCCCAGCCTGGGTCTGAATAGGGCTAGAGCGGGCCGCCTTGGGCGGCCCGCTCGCTGTTTGCGGCTGTTTTTATGGTCGGAGCCGTAATGATATGCAGAAGGTGACTCTCACTGTGGAGTGCCGCGGGGCCTGGTTACGGCGCCCTTCGTTTGGGTCGCTCCCTATGAACAAGGCCGATTGAGGTTCGTGGTTTCCCGCCCTTGCGACAGAAAAAAGTCGCAAGAACGGGGCACGGAGCTATTGTCGCGAATCGAGCACGGGGTTCATTGCAAACTTAACTCGCTGGAAGCGAGTCGGGCTGCTCCCGATGGACGGGGAACGGAGAGGCCCTGGAAATCAAGCAGATGTTCTCAAGAGACCGTGCCGTCGGTTCCAGTGCATGGTAGAAATGTATGTTATGGGAAACATGCACGATCCCTTCTCTGAGGGCAAGGCCGTTGCCTCACATCCAGTTCCGCGTGGAGCCCGAATGGACAATCCTGTCAAGGTTCTCATTGTCGAAGACGAACCGAATGCTCTGATGGGGCTCGCCGAGCTGATCTCCGGATGGGGCTATCGAACCGAGACCGCGCGCGACGGCGTGGAGGGGTTTGAGAAGGCGCTGGCCTGGGATCCGGCGATCGTGGTTACCGATCTGAAGATGCCGCGGATGGATGGTATCGGCCTGCTTACCAAGCTGACTGCGGAAGGCGGCGGGCTCCATGCGAATATGGCCGTGGTGGTGCTGACGGCGATGGGCTCAATCGAACTGGCTGTCGACGCCATGAAGCTGGGCGCCTACGACTTTCTGCAAAAGCCGGTCGACGCAACCCGGCTTCGGACAATTCTGGGCAATGCCACACGGCAGCGCGAGACCGAAATCGAACTGGAGGTGGCGCGGCGACGGCTGCGCGAGACCGGCGTGCTGGGTGGCCTGGTGGGGAATTCCCGGTCCATGCGCGAGATTTTCGGACTGATCGAGCAGATTGCATCCTCGAATGTTTCTGTACTGATTACGGGCGAAAGCGGGACGGGTAAGGAACTCGTGGCCCGGACCCTGCACACGTTGAGCGCTCGCAAAGGGCGGCCATTTGTTGCGGTCAACTGCGCCGCGATTCCCGAAACGCTGATCGAAAGCGAGATTTTCGGCCATGAGAAAGGCGCCTTCACTGGCGCAGTGGAACGGCGCGCCGGCTGCTTTGAGCTGGCCTCCGGAGGCACGCTGCTGCTGGACGAGCTGGCCGAGATGCCCGCCGGTACGCAGGCAAAATTGCTGCGGGTGCTGGAAGAGCGGAAGCTTCGCCGGCTTGGAGCGCGCACCGAGCAGGATGTGGACGTGCGGGTATTAGCTGCCACCAACCGCGATCCCGACAAGGCGGTCGCCGACGGCAATCTGCGCGCCGACCTCTACTATCGGCTCAACGTCTTCCACATCGCGATGCCCCCGCTGCGTGAGCACATGGAAGACCTTCCGGCCATGGCCGACGGGATGATTGCCGAAATGAACCTCAAGCACGGGCGCAGAGTTTCCGGGGTCGCCCCTTCCATGCTGGACAAGATGATGGCCCACGACTGGCCGGGAAATGCACGCGAGCTGCGCAACACCATTGAGCGAGCGGTGGTTCTGTGCCCGGATGGCGCGCCATTGGATATTGGCCACTTGCCTCCCGGCTTCGGCAAGGCACAGCACTCCGTGCCACTCTCCTCCGATGCGAATGTGGTGCAGGTGCGGGTAGGTACGACCGTAGGCGAGGCCGAGCGAGCATTGATTCTTCGTACGCTTGAAGCGATGGGGAATAACAAGACCCGCGCTGCCGAGGTTCTGGGAGTCAGTCTTAAGACGCTGCATAACAAGCTGAAGGAATACAGCAATTCGCACGAAGAGCAGTTGGCGTGAGAATATGCCAAGGGAAATCGCCGTAGGTCGATATCAAGCTTGTTCCAGCAAATGGGAAGGGGCCGCGCGGACCGGGGTGTCAGCAACGAAGCCTTCCCTCAAGGGCTAAAGCCCGCCATTATTTTCGGCTGTTTGCGGCACGACTGAAGTCGTACCCTTTCAAAGCGGGCAAGCGCGTTGCAAGAGTTTTGAGTCCATCAACCCATGCGCCTGAAGACTAAACTCGTTCTTGCAATCACAACCCTGGTGTTTCTCATTTCCGGGTTGCTTTCGCTGGTGTATGTCTTCCAACTCCTGCATTCCGCAGTGCAGCAGACGTATGAAACCAACCGCATGGTTGCCAACCAGGTGCAATTGGCGGTGCGCAATGCTCTGGAAACCGGGCTCCGGGACCAGACAGTAGATCCGGATAATCCGGCCGAACTGCGCGAATTGGCGGGTGAGGCAGTGCGCAACAATGCGGCGCTGCAAGCGGTCGTCGAATCGGTGAACCGATACTCGCTCACGGTCTACGACATCAACATTGGCGACAGCCAGTCGATTACGCTGCTCAGCACCAATCCCGACAATGAAGACAAACCGCTCCCCGCCAGGCCAAATTACCAACAGCTACGCGACGCCAATCCCGTCCAATTGATGAAGCAAGTCTTTGGCGACCCCAAAGTCTTTGACGTGGTGGTTCCGCTGGAGCGTAACGGCCAGCCGTTCGTCACCGTCCACGTTGGTGTGCGGACCACGCTCTTGCGCCTGTTTTACGGGCCGCGCCTTCGCGACGCTCTTACCCTTATGGGCATTGTGCTTGCGGCGGCGCTGGTGGCGGCGTTTCTGCTGAGCAACCTGGCGCTCCGGCCCATGAAGCAGATCAGCAAGCAACTGGATTCATTGACGGGAAGCAGCGACCTGGCCCTGGAGGAGGAAAAGGCGAGCCAGCGGGACATGGCGAGCAGCGTCTCTCACAAGATAGAACGCGTCGGCCAGCGCATGCGCAATGTGGAAGAGGTCTTCTCCGCGTTGAAGGAGAACCTGGACCAGATACTCGGCAACCTGCAGGACGGAATCCTTCTTTTCACCGGGGATGGCCGCGCGGTACTCGTCTCAGAGGCTGCGGGGCGGTTTCTGAACATGGAGCGGGACAATATTCTCGGCCTTCATGCGAGAGAGATTTTCGATCGCTCCACGGTGCTTGGCCGGGCTCTCTGCGAGGCCTTCGATGCCGGCGTCACCCTCATACAAGAGGAGATTCTTACCGAGACGGGCAGGCGCGTTCAGGCATCGGTGGATTTCATCTACGACGATAAAACCCGTCAGGGCCTGGGTGCGCTGTTGACCCTGCACGACCTGGAGTCGGCTGAGGCAATCGAGTCGGAGATTGAGCTTTCGCGCCGCATGGCGGCCATCGGCCGGCTTACGTCCGGGGTGGGCCACGAGGTGAAGAACCCCATCAACGCCATTGTGGTGCATGTGGAGTTGCTGAAGAGCAAGTTGACCGGCGCCAGCGCACCGGCCAAGCGACACCTGGATGTCATCGAGGCGGAGATTCATCGCCTGGACCGCGTGGTGCAATTGCTGGTCGACTTCAGCCGGCCGGTGGAATTGCAGCTTCGCGAGCAGGACCTGCGCGCTGTGATCGGCGAGGTCCTGGCCCTGTCCACTGCGGAGCTTTCCACCCACAACGTGCGCTTGGTGAGTCACTTGCCGGAGAAACCGCTGATGGTGAATATCGATGCCGACTTGCTCAAGCAGGCGGCCCTGAACGTGATTCAGAATGGGGCCCAGTCCATGCCCGAAGGCGGCACTCTCCGGGTCATTCTTGAGGAGCAGCGCAAATATGCCGTTCTGCGCATTGCCGACGAGGGCTGCGGGATTCCCGAAGACATCAAGGGAAAGATATTCGATCTCTATTTCACCACCAAAACTGGCGGAAGCGGCATTGGTTTGGCAATGACTTACCGCATTCTCCAGTTGCACTATGGAAGCATAGAAGTACAATCGATACAAGAGCGTGGCACTGAGTTTCTGCTACGAATTCCACTTGCCGCCACAGAATGGGGGCGTCGGCATCTACAGCCGGCAAGCATTCAAAACGAGGAAGGGCTTCCAGGATGAACATGCGTGCCAGGAACGTCGCGTGGCTGCTGCCATTCTTCCTGAGTGGGTGTTTTCACTTTCACAAGGCGCAACAGCAACAGACTCAAGTATTTGCGCCTCCAGCGAGCACACTGCCCAAACCAGCGGCCGCGCATCCCGACCTTCCTGACTCGGCAGTAACCATCCCCGACCAACCCATCAAAACCGAGGCCGATACCGTCGAGGTGGCGCCCAAGGCACCGCCCAAGCACAGAAAGGCTCCGCCCAAGAGTACCCAGCAAGCCGCCGTTACCCCTCCTGTGCCTGCCGAAAATCCGGCTGTGAGCGCAATCGGCCAGCTTTCTTCCGGCGAGCCTTCCGATCGGCAGCGCGAAACTGAGAACTCGATTGCGGCAACCGAGCACGGGCTGAATGGACTGGGCCGGAATCTGAACTCCCAGGAACAGAAGACTGCCGCCCAAATCAGAGAGTATCTAAAGCACGCCAGAGAGGCGCTCAACTCAGGCGATGTGGATGGGGCAAGCACTCTGGCCGCCAAAGCCAAGGCGGTTCTGAGCGAGCTTATCCACTAGGGAACTAGTGGTATGTCTTAGTGATTGCATCAGTTGTGAGTCGTGTGAATCCATCGGTCCAAGTGGCTCGCATTCCCTCGGCAGCTAAAGCCCACCTTTATTTTTAGCTATTTGCGGCACGACTGAAGTCGTGCCCTTTCAAAGCATTGAGTGTTTCCGCTGCCAGTAAAGCCGAGGCTTGAATTCGCTCTTCATGAACGGCTGGGTTGAGGGCTGAGGTTTCCCACCCTTGCGAGAGGATGACAAGAAGCAGGTTCTTCGACTTCGCTGCGCTTGGCTCAGAATGACAGGGCACGGAGCTTTGCGGCGGATCCGGCGCGGGGTTCATTCAATGCGCATAGTTTCTGGACAGGCTTCAACAAGCCGACAATTCCCGTGCAACAACGCAAAAACTTCCCGTGGGTATCCGATCACCTGGAAGAAAGTACACGGTCCCCGGAAAATCTACACTGCAAATCTGCTCCCAGACCCGCCTCGACGCCGCACGGAGCCGCCCCTGCTCCGCGCAAGTCCAACAATATGAACTGAATAGCGATTCTGCCTGCCGAGCTTCGGCTTTGGCACGGTTGTTGCTATCTCCATGGGCGAGCCGACAAGGTAGTTTATCTCGCACACTCTCTCGGTTTGCGTAGAACCCACGGCGAGGACATTGAAAACCATGAAGACCCAATCAAAGAGTTCGAACCCGTTTCCCATCAAGCTAGGCGTACTTTTCCTGGCCTCGGCAATTGGAGTTCCCGCGCTCGCTCAACAGGCGCAGCCAACTCCGCCCACGCAGGATACTCCTTCTTCGACCATGCCACAGCAGCCTCCGGCCACGACCGCGATCACACCTGGCAGAGAAGGATTCTGGGGACGCGTGAACCCCATGGCCCGCAAGAAGTGGGTAAAGAAGCAGACCGATCCGATCAACGACCGGCTGACCGAACTGGACGGGCTCAACGCAAAAAACGCCAAAGACATTCAGGACCTCGATAGCAGGGCGCAGGCCGGCATCCGTCAGGCACAGTCCGCGGCGGACGCAGCCAATCAGACGGCAATGGCCGCAGGCACCCAGGCCCAGCAAGCGAACACCACTGCGCAAGGCGCCTCAGGCCATGTTAACCAGTTGAACGGCACCGTGAACGGACTGGATCAGTACAAGCAGGTTACCGAAGCCGAAGTGGTTTTCCGCGGCGGCCAGCCGGTTCTTTCGGCTGCAGCCAAGAAGCAATTGGACGATCTGGCCACCAGCGTTAGCGGCCAGCACGGCTACATCCTCGACGTGGAAGCACATTCTCCGATGGCAGGCAGCGCGGGCATCCAAAGCTCCCAGCGTCTGGCTGAAGCGGTCAAGCGCTACCTCGTTACAGAACACCAGATTCCTGTCTACCGTATGCACGCAGTTGCTCTCGGCAACGCGCTCAATGCTGACACCGCCAATCAGGATGCGGGGGTCAAGCCAGAGCGTATCAAGATCAGCAGCGTTCACGTCCGGTTGATGGAAAACAGTTTGGCGGCCCAGGGAGGCGCATCACCCCAAGGTGCTTCTTTCTAAACCGGCGCGGAGCGGCCATTTGACCGCAGCCCTAACCCCCCAAGGCGTTTCCGCTCCAACGGCCCTAAGCCGTATGGCCGCCAACCAAGCTCTCAACACGAGAGAACCAAGGCAACTTGGCCCCCGTTAATGACGGGGGCCGTTTTTTTGGCGCCCACGCTTCTTGTCGTAAGGAGTTACAGCATTTTCGATTCCGCTTTACAGAATCGGGGATGCGGATTGGCTTTTTCCTCAAGAAGAAACCACCTGGCACGATCTACAAACGTCAACATGTGAATCGAAAATGCCTGAGTCTCCAGGTTTACCTCAACTTCAAATTCACAGGATTTCGTTCTTATCTTGTATACCTTGTACCACGGGCGTCCGATCGGATCAATTCATCGCTCGCGGCGTGCAACATGCAAATATTCTGGTAGATAGGAGGACTTATCGGTTATCCTGATGCCTCCCTGCGTAGGGCTCCCGTTCGAACTCAGATAACCGGAAGACAGGAACAATGCGAATTTCGAATCCAGTCCCGTTCATCGCAATTCTCTGCTTGTCCTGCGCGTTCTGCGCGGCACAATCGCCCCCGCCTTCAACATCCCCATCTCCGACGCCGCCTCCTGCGCATCCCGTTCCGGCTGGATCGCCACAGGCCACTCCCTCTGCCCCGGCGGCCAGCCCGGCACCGGCCGCCTCGTTGTCACCGGGAAGTCCGTCTGCCAGTTTGCAGCCCTCGCTGGACGCGGTGCAGCAGGTGCTAATAGCGCTGAAAATGGACAAATGGAAAAAGGGCACTGTGCGCACCGAGACATCGGACAAGATCGCACTCATTATCAAGGATCTGCACGAAACTCTGCCGCCGCTCATGAGCGCGGGAGATGCAGCTCCAGGATTGATAAGCAACCAGTTGCCTGTGTCTCGCAACGTGGGTGCGCTTTACGATGTGCTGCTGCGCGTTTTTGAAGCCGCGCGGGTGTCGGCACCCCCCGAGCAGATCGCCAGGCTCGACCAGGTTCTGGCCGCCCTTAACACCGCGCGCGTTGCCTATGACGATCGTCTGCAGGACTCCGCCGTTGCTGTAGAGAAGCAGGTGGGCGATTTGCAAAACACCGTGAAATCGCAGGCAGCCTTCAAATGCTCCACTCCAGCTCCTGTCATGGTGCCTGTCTGTCCGCCGCCGCCTACAGCCCCGAAGGTCCGGAGAAAGCCGAAGCCTCCAGCGACTACGACTCCGCAGACAACCCCGGCTCCTGGAGCAGCCGCAAGCCCCAAGCCGGCAAACTGAACCCAGCTCGTATCTCCGACCGTCAGCAACGTCTGAGAACCTGTCTGAGAACCTGTATAAAAACTCTGTGGATTGAAGGGTACGGGATTCATCCCGTACATTAATAGCGAGTTCAGGCTTCGGCTTTAGATGGGATGAGACGGCTGGTCTCGCGGACAGCTAAGCTGTTCGGTACGCATTCGAGATGCTAAAAGGAGACCAGCCAATGAAGAAGGTTAGCAGACAGTTGCCGAAGATGGAAGCAGT
>Ga0302275_10001323_pt1 | contig 26711 bp, 21 predicted proteins | sample III_Bog_N2_2_FD_200229 | JGI IMG/M metagenome (GOLD analysis project Ga0302275, IMG submission 200229) | Peat permafrost microbial communities from Stordalen Mire near Abisko, Sweden - III_Bog_N2_2 | ecosystem: Environmental > Terrestrial > Soil > Wetlands > Peat | place: Sweden: Abisko... | reverse complement strand
CTATGTCATCGAAGACGTTGAGAGCTTTAATGGCACGTACGTCAATGATCAACGCGTCAGCAAAGTCGTGCTGAAGCACGGAGACAACGCTACTATCGGCAAGCACACGATCGAATTTCGTGACGAAGTACGTCCGGTCGCCGCGCCGTATGGAAGTGTTAATGGCGTCGCTGGTGTGCAATTGCCCATGCCGCCACAACTCGATCCCACCATGGTCTTGGACACGGCAAAAGCGAAGGAAATGCTGACTCAAGCCGCGGCAGCGGCGTCCTCCGCCGGCTCGGTTGTGGTTCGGAGAGTCGGCATGGCGCAAAGCCTGCCGCCAGTCAAAACCACCCTGGTACATCAGACCATTGGCACTCTAACCATCGTCAAAGGCCGAACTGATCAGCAGCGCTACGTCCTGACCAGCAAACTGACTCTGATCGGCAAATCGAAGATGGCCGGCATTCGCCTAAAGCGCTGGTTCGCCCCTCGCGTTGCGGCCTTAATTTATCGAGCCGAAGATGGCTACTTTATCGCCGCTTCCGAAAACGCGGTGACGATCAGGGTGAACGACATCGTGGTCGAGGGCGGCCAAAAACAACTCCAACAAGGTGACGTAATCGAAGTCGCAGACATTAAGGCTGTTTTTGCTACATAACTGGGAAACTCGGAGGCAGGCCTTCGATCCCGGAGTGTTCACAACTGCAAAGAATAGCTGGTTCCAGCACCGACATAGGAATCGGTAAACGCGCCAGCGTATTGGAACTAGCCGCTGAAATCGCCATTACTGTTGTCAGTCTGCTTGAGAATCCCACGAGTGGAAATCCATGCGGGCGCCGCCATTCTGGCCGCCTGCCTTGATCGTAAGATCGTCTCGACGGCACAGCTAAGTTCGTCGGATGTTCCCAGGCGCATGGATTAATTCTCTTTCGTTGGTGCACAACTGTCTAGTGTTCAGACTATTGTTCAGACCCACCGAGTCGAAGATGAGGCAGATCTGGGCGGGCTTTTGCTATTTCGCCTGTTCAAGGAATCTGGCTCTCGTTAGAAGCGGAATTGCTCATGGGTCGCCCTGGTTTCTCATGAACGTCCTCCTTGACCTGTCGATTCCGGTTGCGATAACGAAAATGAATTTAGGCAAACGCTTTTTCTGATGCACGACTTCCGCCGATTTGACCGGGCAAAATCTGTCTGCACGAGCAGCACGAACTAAAAGCATTCTAAACGGTTATCAGCAAAAGTCCGAAGCGCGTCCACTGGATCAGCCGTCGGGCACGGTCCGCCGACCTCCCTCACTTGGTATTTGCGGAGCCACCCGGGCAAGAACGAGACGAATAATCCTCCTTTCCATAGATTCGTCAATAAGAGCCCCTGAAAGGAGGTGTGCTCTACTGTCGCGAAGCGGAGAGCGATTCGTTCACTTGTGCGGCGCTTTCCATGCCGAGGCTGGGTTTTGTAAACAAATTAATTCGTGAAACATCTTGACAAAGCTGGAGGTCTCCATTTAAATCCTTTGCTACACAATAAGCGGTTAGACGCAAAAACCGGTTTCCGCTTTTTCACACCGTACATTTTTATGAGCTTGCAACCGCGAGAGAGTACAGACCCGGTTAAACAGGAGATGGGCAATGAAAACTTCCAGACTTGGTAGATACGTAGCCTTGCTTGTTTTGCCGCTCATGCTGATTCCAGGCGGCAGACTGATGGCTAGCGTCACGGCTAGCATTTCCGGAACGGTCACCGACCCAAGTGGCGCTGTTCTTCCCCGGACTACCGTTACTGCCACAAATATGGAAACCGGCGTGAGCACGGCGCAAACGACCAACGCCCAAGGTTTTTATTCGTTCCCATCCCTTGCCTTGGGAACCTATTCGGTCAAAGTTCAGCAGACTGGATTCAAGGTTTATACCCAGACGGGACTAGTGCTCGACGTTAACTCGGAAATCGTAGTTGACGTGAAATTGCAGGTCGGCGCCAGCACCGACGTGGTCGAAGTGACAAGCGATGCTTTGCATGTGGATACTCAGACTACGCAAATGGGCGAGGTCATCACTGGCAAAGAGATGACGGCAGTGCCGCTGGTATCGCGCAGCTACACCGACCTTCTGGCCCTGCAACCCGGCGTCGTGTCCACGCCCTCGGGCATGACCGGCGCCTTTGCGGGACCATTTATCTCCGCGGGATTTGCCGCTCCACCAGTTTCCGGCGACTTGAACTCAGGCGCACTCTCCGTGAATGGCATGCGGGAAGCAGAAAACGGATTCATCCTTAACGGAATGCTGGTGCAGGAAACAGGATTTTCGGGAGCCGGCGCCATCCCGAATCTCGATTCGATCGCGGAATTTCGCATTCTGACCAACAACTTCGACGCTGAATATGGCAATTACTCAGGCGGACAGATCAACGTCGTCACCAAATCTGGCGCGAATCAATTCCACGGAAACGTCTTTGAGTTCCTTCGCAACACCGACTTCGACGCCGCGAACTACTTCAATGCGGGTCAGCGAGGCGCGTATCACCAAAACCAATTCGGGGGCACCTTTGGCGGCCCGATTGTGAAGGACAGGATATTCTTCTTCGCCGATTACCAGGGCAATCGCGAGATCGTGGGCCAGACCGCGCTTATCCATGGCGCTCCGACCGCGACCACGGAATCGGGGGACCTTTCCGGGATAACCGGAAGCCTTACCAACTCACTCGTCGGAACAGCCTGGAAGAATCAACTGGTAACCCAGCTCAACGAACCGGATCTATACGTTGGCGAACCTTACTACGTCACTGGATGTACCAGCGATACCCAATGTGTTTTGCCCAATGCTCAATTGTCACCTTCGGCTTTCAATCCCATCTCGCAAAATCTCTTGAAGTACATTTTGCCGGCCAACGGGGCAGTGAATCCGCAAGAACCCGGTCTTGGCCAATACGTGAATAGTGGGGAATCGACGAATCTGCATGACAACAAGTTCAGCGGGCGAGTTGACGCCAACACAGGATTCGGGCTTCTCAGCGCTTACTATTACTTCGACAAATACAATCGCATCGATCCTTACTGGCCCGGCAATGCGCCACTCTACCCTGGTTTTTCGGTGGACGGTAGGGGTCAGACCAACGACGTCACCCTGGGCGCCACCAAGACGCTGAGCGCCTCTTCGGTGAACGAACTTCGTTTCGGATATTTCCGCTATAACACCGCGTTCAATCAGCCATTGGGTGGAAAGGGAGTCTCGCTGTCGAGTCTTGGTTTTGCTTCTGGAGCCGGGGGCGCCCCGGGCATCTTTCCGGTGGCCCCAAGCCTGGAAGGCGTTCCAGAAATCGATTTCAATGATTTTGTGATTGGGGTGCCAAGTCGTCCCAATGGACTCATCGAGAACATTTTTCAAGTTCTGGACAACTACAGCAAGATTATTGGTACGCACTCCCTCAAGTTCGGAGTCCAGTACCACTACGATCAGCTGGAAGAAGACCTGATCGACAATGTTTCCAACGGTAACTTTTTCTTCGGAACAAATTTTAGCGGTGGGGTTAGCGAAACCGGGAGCGACTTCGTAGACTTCCTGCTGGGGGCGCCGAATTCTTACGTGCAAGGGCAGTCGTATCCTTCTTACGGTCGCAACTTCTATTTCGGTCTTTTTGCGCAGGACAGTTGGCGCGCGAAATCAAACCTGACACTCAATTATGGCTTGCGCTACGACGTCAGCGCTCCTTTCCACGAAAAACACAACCAAATTCAGACGTTGATACCCGGAGAGCAGTCTGTAGTATTTCCGGGCTCGCCCAAGGGATGGGTGTTTCCCGGCGATCCGGGGGTTCCCAGCACATTGGCTCCGACCCGCTGGAATAATTTTGCTCCTCGTCTGGGGCTGGCCTATTCCTTTGGACAGCATGAGGGCGCGCTCGGCAAAATACTTGGCAGTCCGGGATCTACCAGCCTTCGCTTGGCTTGGGGAATGTTCTACAGCACTTTTGAAGGCGCAACCGACTTCAATGAAATTGGCGATGCGCCATTCGGAAATTACACCGGACAGGGCGCCTCGACTTTTGCGGCTCCATTCACCAACCGCGCTACGGGGGTGTCGATTACCAACTTCTTCCCGGCGCCGCAGCCTCCACTGAACTTCTCCGCCCACCATCCAGCCTCCGGCTACCCGTATGACAATTTGACCGATTTCTTTGGTGCATTCGGGACGATTGGCAGTTCGCCGGCCTTTTACCATGGGAATCGACTGCCCTATGCTGAGGAATATGAGCTTTCAATTGAACATCAGGCGAGCAAAGCTGATCTGGTGACGCTAAGCTATGTGGGAACGGAAGGGCACCGACTGCTCTCCTCCAAGTCTGCTAACCCAGGCAGCCCAGCTCTATGTTTGAGCACTCCCGGTTGTGGCCCGGGGGGTGAAAACAACATTTATGGATCGGGTTCGTCGCTCGTAATCGGAACCCGCACAAACTTCCCTGGAGTCGTTCTGCCAAATGGCACGCCCATCGTTCCGTTTGGCAATGACTCTTACTTCATCACAGCAGGAAATTCCGCCTACAACTCTGCCCAGATCAACTATCGCCACACCAGCGGACGTTTGCAGACTCTGATTGGTTATACGTTCAGCAGGTCCTTTGACAATGCCTCCGGTTATGGTGAGCAGATCAACCCGATCAATCCTCACCTGAGTCGTGGCCTTTCCGCTTTCGACAGCACCCACAATTTCGTCGCGAGCTACACCTACGATCTGCCTATTGACAAGTTGGCGGGGCCGAGGCGCTTGATGACCGGGTGGTCGATCAACGGCATCACGCGCTTTGCTACCGGATTGCCGGTTACCCTTGTGGAAACGGATGATGAATCTTTGCTTGGCACTGCCTTTGGCGGCCCCATTACGCTCCCGGTGGATACGCCAAATCTTGTCGGTCCAATCCAGATAACGAATCCGCGGCACTCGGCCACGGGAACCCAGTATTTCAGTCCTGCGGCTTTTGGACCGTCGCTGGAGGGCACGGAAGGCAATTCACCGCGACGCTTCTTTCATGGCCCCGGAAGCAACGATTGGGATTTTGCACTGAGCAAGAGCACTAAGATCAGCGAACGATCAAACCTGCAGTTTCGCGCAGAATTCTTCAACGTGTTCAACCATACCCAGTTCCAAGGACCCTCGGGAATTACCGGTTTTTCAGGAGATTTGCCAAACTCCCCGGCAAACTCGAGTAACTTTGGTCAGGTTGCCGGGGCACAATCGCCAAGAATCGGCCAACTATCTCTGAAATTGAATTTTTAGAGGGGGCACGCTGTTGGTCCGCTGCGGGGACTTCCGAGTCCCCGCAGTTTTCTCGCGAACCGATTGGCACTCGCACGCAGGGCTCTAAGGAACTCTTTAAGATGTCATCCCACAACGTGCGCGCGGCAACGCTGGTGGAACCCGGACGCTACGAGATACGCGAGTATCCTCTACCCGAACCAGCCCCCGGATGTGTCCTGGTGAAGATGGAGTTCTCCGGAATCTGCGGGACCGACAAGCACACGTTCCAGGGCTATACGACACAATACGGCGGCCGCAAACTGGAGTTCCCGATCATTCAGGGGCATGAAAACGTCGGTACAATCGCGGCCATCGGAGGAGATGGAACCTACACGGATTTCGAAGGAATCCCGTTGCGAGAAGGCGACCGGGTGGTCGTCGGGGCGAACGTTTGTTGCGGGCAGTGCTATTACTGCCGGCATGATTTTCCCTACTACTGCTGTGAGAACACCACGGATTATGGGAACAATTTGAGCGCGAAAAACCCGCCCCATCTTTTTGGCGGCTGGTCGCAATACATGTACGTGGTTCCCGGAAGTTTTTTGGTGAAGGTGCCCGACAACCTCCCGTCCGAAGTCGCTGTGCTCGCCGAGATCTTTGCGGTTTCCGTCGGCCTTGACCGGGCGAAGCAGATGTCGGCGTTTCCGAATGAGTCGTTTCGCTTTGACGATACGGTCGTAGTACTGGGCGTTGGTCCTCTCGGAATGTGCTTTCTGATGAAGGCGCGCATGCTCGGCGCAGGTACCATCATCGCAATCGATTTGTCCGACTATCGGCTGGAGTTCGCGAAACGCATGGGTGCGGACTCCGTAGTGAATGCCGGCAAGAGTTCCCTGGCGGAGCGGCTGCAAATAGTGAGAGAGATGACCAACGGACGTGGTGCAGACATGGTTATCGAATGTGCGGGCGTTCCGCAGGCGGTTCCTGAAGCGCTCGAAATGCTGCGCATCGGGGGATTGCTGGTTGAGGCTGGCAACTTCTCAGACCTGGGTGAAGTCGCTTTGAGCCCGCATCGTCATCTCTGCGCCAAGAATGCGCGCATCCTTGGTGTCGCTGGCGAAGAACCGGCTGCGTATGGGCCCGGGATGCGGCAAATGGCTCGGTACATGAAGCATTATCCGCTGCAAGAGTTTGTCACGCACCGTTTTGGATTGAGCGATGTGGACGAGGCGATGCAGAAGGCTATGGCACCGGACTCGATGAAAGTTGTGCTGCAACCCTGGCAATCATAAATACCCATAATAAAAGGACAATCGATATGAGCGAAAATGCCCGATTTCAATTTGCTTCAGCGCCCGATAGCTGGGGCGTCCTGGATTATCCCGGGCCATCCTGGGAACAGTCCTACGAAAAGATGCTGGACGAAATGGTGCAGGCCGGATACACGGGCTCTGAACTGGGACCCTATGGTTTTTTCCCCACCGATCCCAAAATCCTGCAGCCTCAACTGGAAAAAAGAAAACTGAAGCTGCTGGCCTCGTTTGTTCCGGTGAAGATGACCGACCCGGGCGCGAGCAAGGCTGTGATCGAACGCATAAGCAAAGTGGGCAATTTGTTGGCAGCCCTGAAAGCTCCATTCCTCGTGATTGCCGACGATCAGTCGAACGAGCGCAATGCGTTTTCAGGACGAGCCTATGACAAGGGCTGTCCCACTCTGACCGCGCAACAGTGGAAGCACATGGGCAGAATTGTGGCCGATGCTGAGAAGGTAGCGGGCGAGTTCGGACTCGATCTTGTCTTTCATCCGCACGTGGCAACCTATGTCGAGACGCCGGAAGAGTGCGAGCTGTTTTTTGACGCGACTTCTCACACCAATGTCGGCCTGTGCTTGGACACCGGTCATTGCGTCTACGGGTACGGTGATTCCGTGAAAGAAGCCGAGAAGTATAAGGATAAGTTACGTTTCGTCCATATCAAGGATTGCGATGTAAAAGTGCTGGAGCAGGCCAGGCAAAACAAATGGACTTTTGAAGAGGCAATCGAGCACAAAGTGTTCACCGTCATCGGCAACGGGAATATTGATTTCCCCGCGTTTTTTCGCACCCTGGTCAAAAACGGCTATTCCGGATGGTCGGTGGTCGAGCAGGACGTGAAATTCGGCGCGACTCCGATTCCACCCGCCCAAAGCATCGCGGCAAGCCTGAAATATTTGCGGCAGGTGGTGAACGCGCTGTGAATGACTGTGGGCGGCGCCGATCGCTTGAGGCGGCGCACCTCCAAAGGGTGTTGGCTGGATAACCACGAATTTATTTCGGATTCTGAAAGTCGGCAGAGGAAGCTGTAATGAAAAAGCTCGGTATCGGAGTGGTCGGAATCGGAGAGATGGGCAGGCGCCACGCGGAGAATCTTCGCCGCAACATACCGGAGGCCAGGCTGGTAGCTGTGGCGGATGTCTCGGAAGAGCGCGTGCGCCAGACTGCGGCCGAACTGGAGTTGGATTCCTTCTACACCAGCCTGGAAGCGATGCTCGAGAACAAGGAAATCCAAGCTGTTCTGATTGCTACGCCGGACAAGTTTCACGCGCAGGCCGTTGTACAGGCAGCGGCCGCCGGTAAAGACGTCCTGTGCGAAAAGCCCTTGGCACTGAACATGGCGGATGCACACGCGGCTCTGGCAGCGGTCTCCAAGGCGGGCACGCGATTGCAGGTGGGATTCATGCGTCGCTATGATCCCGGTTATGCAGCAGCCATGAAGAGAATCGAAGCAGGCGAAATTGGCGTTCCGGTGATCTTCAAGTCGATCGGTCGCGATAAGGACCAGCCGCCGATCGCTGCCTACGAGTCGAACGTCAATGGAATGATTTTTTACACCAATACAATTCACGATTTTGACTTGGCGCGATGGCTCATGGGCGATGAAGTCGCCCGCGTCCAGGCCTACACGACAAGCACGATTCGTCCGGAAGTCGCGAAGTACGGAGATGTAGTGGCCAGCGTCGTCAATCTGCAATACCAGCGAGGTGCGATCGGGAATGTTGAATCCTACGCGCAGGCGGTCTACGGATACGACGTTCGGACCGAAATCGTAGGTTCAAAAGGCTCGATTCTTGTCGGCAGCCTTGATCGGGCTCCGGTTGTTTTCCTGACCGAGCGCGGCGGCGAACAGATGCTCGCTGACCATTTTCTTTCACGCTTTGCCGACGCCTATTTGGCGGAGGTGAGGGACTTTGTGCAATCCATTTTGCACGACCGCGAGCCGCGAGTGTCTGGAGACGATGGCCTGAGGGCGCTGGCGATCGCGGTTGCAGCTGAAGCGTCGCACAAGTGGTCGACGCCAATGGCAGTCGAGGTCGAAGTGGAAGGGGCACTTTCGTGACAAAGCGATCCCTGCGGTTTTCTCCAAGCCGGCGTCGAGCGAGACCGGACATGATCCGGTCGTGAGGAAGGCATGATAACTACCGATGTGGTCCCCAGCTATAAAAGCCCCCTGCACAAGATGACTCAAACCACTCGCACTTCATTGTGGAATGATTCTGCCTCTTTGCAGGAGCTGCAATACTCGATTGACCATGGCGCTGTTGGAGCTACCTGCAATCCGGTCATCGTCCTGGGCGTGCTAAAGCAGGAGTTGGCGGCTTGGAAAAGCCGGATTAGCGCCCTGATCAACGAGTTTCCCACCGCAACCGAAGACCAGATCGCGTGGCGCCTGGTCAGGGAAATTTCGGTGAAGGCGGCGCGCCTGCTTCAACCGGTGTTTCACGCGCAGCGAGGAAGGAACGGGCGACTTTCCATTCAGACAGATCCCCGGTTGTTTCGGGATGCTCATGCCATCGTCGAGCAGGCAATCGAGTTCAGTGAACTGGCCGAGAATATGATTGTCAAAATTCCCGCAACCTCCGCGGGAATTGTTGCCATCGAAGAAGCCACCTACCGTGGCGTGAGTGTCAACGCAACCGTTAGCTTTACTTTGCCGCAAGCCATTGCTGTTGCCGAAGCCGTCGAACGCGGTCTGAAGCGGAGAGAAGTCGAGGGCAAAGAGATCGCGGACATGGGGCCAGTTTGTACCATCATGGTGGGCCGGCTGGATGACTGGCTTAAGGTGCTCGTGGAGAAGAACAACATCGCGATTGACCCCGGCTACATCGAGTGGGCGGGCGTTGCGGTGATGAAGAAAGCATATCGCCTGTTCACCCAGCGGGGCTATCGAACCCGCTTGCTCTCCGCCGCTTTCCGCAACCACATGCACTGGAGCGAATTGATTGGTGGAGACCTGGTCATTTCGCCTCCTTACTCCTGGCAGGTGCGCTTCAATGCCAGCGACATTGAGGTCTTGCCTCGAATCGACGAGCCGGTACGTGAAGAAATTGAGAGGGAGTTAGCGAGAAAGTTCGTCGACTATCGCCGCGCTAGCACTGAGGGGGGCTTGTCGGTGGAGGAATTCGATTCTTTTGGGCCGACCCGCCGCACCCTTCGACAGTTCATTTCCGCCTGTTATGACTTAAACGGCGTTGTCCGCGATGTCTTGATTCCAGATCCGGACAAGGCATAGTTCCTGGGGTCTCAGTTGCACCGATGTACTACTCATCGACTTGGAGGCATTCACGTGGGAAAACTTGCGATTACCGGTGGTGAACGTTTGCGGAATGAGCCATTCACTCCGTGGCCGATGTCGACCAAAGAAGAGGCTGCGGCGCTCGAAGATGTGCTCACCAGTACAAAGTGGGGAGGCCAGCCTTTTCCGGGCAAGCATGCCACATTGTTTGCCAAAGCGTTTGCGGAAGTCCACACCGCAAAATATGCGCAGTGCGTGAACACTGGGACGGTCGCAATTCAGGCGTCCTTAAAGGCCATTGGCATCCGTCCCGGAGACGAAGTCATTGTTCCCGCTTATACGTGGGAGGGAACGGTAGGTCCGGTGCTGCTCGTGAATGCCGTGCCCGTATTTGTCGACATTGACCCGGATACCTATTGTTTGGACGCGAAGCTGATTGAGCAAGCCATCACTCCGAGAACCAAGGCGATTCTCCCCGTCCACTTGGGCATGCGCTTCGCTGATATGGACGAAATTCTGCAGATTGCGAAAAAACACAACTTAAAGGTCATTGAAGATTGCGCTCACGCTCACGGCGGAATGTGGAAAGGCAAAGGCGCTGGGTCCATGGGCGATCTTGGAGCTTTCAGCTTCCAGTCCAGCAAGCTGATCACCTCTGGCGAGGGCGGCGCAGTCATTACCAACAATCTTGAATATTTGGAGTTAGTCCAGAGCTACATCAACGCCGGCCGCGCCAGCCTCACCGACCAATATCACCACCGCATCATCGGATTCAACTATCGGTTGGGTGAGTTTCAAGCAGCGGTTCTGGGGCCGCAACTCGACCGGCTCCCACAGCAGGCCGCGCTGCGCGAAAAGAATATGAAACACTTTGAGACGCGCTTGCAAAATACGCCTGGAATTGGCCTGTTAAAACCAGACCCGCGCATAACGCGGCTTGCACCTTACGGATATGTGATCAAGTACTTTTCGGACAAGGTGAAAGACATTCCTCGGGCCGCTTTCGTCGCAGCTCTCCAGTTGGAAGGCATTCCGTGCGACGGTTTGTTTTATGAGCCTGTCTACAAGAGTTCCCTCTTCCCGGTTGATGCCGCCGATTTCCCGGCGCTGAGCTGGGGCCGCGACAAACCCCTCGATCTTCGCAACATGTACTCCTGCCCCGAAGCGGATAAAGCTGCATACCACGAGGCCATCTGGTTTCCCCATCAGCATTTCCTCGGCAGCCTGCAGGACGTGGACGCGATTGCGGATGCGATTCATAAGGTCCTTCACAACATCGAAGAGCTTCGCGGGTTCGACCACAAAGCGATTCGAAACCAAAGACTGGGGCGCGCCGATCGCGAGAGCTGATCCCGAGACGCCCTGAGCAGCCCTGCGGAACAATGTCAGCCGCAGCTGGCTAAAATCGCACGCTCGGAAGATGCCCACTGATCATGAAGCAACAGGCAAAGAGAAAAGTCGGATTTGCAGTCGTTGGTCTCGGCAGTATCGCGCAAAGCTCCGTGTTGCCTGCTTTCGCGAATTGCCGCAAAGCGAAACTCGTCGCTTTAGTCGGACGCGACGCGGAGAAAACAGCCTTTCTTGCGGAGAAGTTCAACGTCCGCTCACGCTACGGAAGTAAAGAGTACGCCGCGTGCCTCGCAAATCCGGAAGTATCGGCGGTTTACATAGCGACCCCACAGGGGGAACACGAACACCTCGCCATTCAAGCCGCCCGGGCGCGCAAACACGTGCTGTGCGAGAAGCCATTGGCGGCCACCGTCAAGCAGTCCGCCGCCATGGTGAAAGCCTGTCAGAAGAATCGCGTACTGCTGATGACTGCATATCGCAAGTTCTATGAGCCGAGCACCGTTTATTTGAAGAAACTGATTCAAAGCGGCAAACTGGGCCGAATCGACGTTATCCATACCGCGTTCAGTGAATTGCACACGCCCGGTGTCTCACTGCCCTGGCTGCTCAACGCGAAAATGGCCGGCGGCGGTCCCTTGATGGACCTGGGCGTGTATTGTGTAAACACATCCCGCTGGCTGGTGGAGGAGGATCCTAGCGAAGTGATCGCGCAGGCCTGGGTGAACGACAGACTTCGGTTCACAGAAGTGGAGGAAGGCATTTCATTCCGCTTGCGCTTTCCCAGCGGATTGATAGTCCTAGGTAGTACGTCCTACGGCGCGGCTCCTTCGTCCTTTCTGTTTATTCAGGGCGCGAAGGGCTGGGCCTCGCTCTCCCCGGCATTTCCTTTTGAGGAAGAGCGGCACTTGATGGTGAAGATCGGGAAGAAGCAAGTTCTCAGGAAATTCAAAGTGCTCGACGAATTCGCACTTGAAATCGATGCCTTCGCGAAAGCCATTCAGAAAGGAACCATGGTGGAATCGGATGGCCCACAAGGCCATCGCGATATGGTTATCATCGAGGCTATCTACCGGGCAGCGCGAAGTAACAAGTCTATCGCCATAAAATATTAGATCGGCTGGTGATCCAGGGCAGACACGAATAAGCTATGGCTTCCTCAGAAAAACGCGGTCGCAAGAAAACGCCGAAGTCGGCGAGTATCTATGACGTCGCTCGAGAGTCGCAGGTATCGGTTTTCACCGTCTCCGCCGTCATTAACAACAAGAAGCACGTAGGCAAGAAGCTTCGCGAGCGTGTCGAAGCTGCCATCCGCAAGCTGAATTACCGTCCCAATCTGATCGCCAGAAGTTTGGCGAAACAGCGCACTCATACGATTGGGATGATCGTGCCGGATATTGCCAATCCTTTCTTCCCGATGGTTGTCCGGGGAGCGGAGGATGCGGCGCAAAAACAGGGATACAACTTGCTGCTCTGCAACAGTGACGATACCTTGGTCAAAGAGGAAAGCGCGGTGGAACTGTTGCTTTCCAAGCGAGTCGATGGGATTCTTCTCACGAAAGCTGCGGAAGATTTCCGGCCTGCCTTGATGCAGATGATCAAGGAGGTCAACATTCCCTTCGTATTGGTCATGCGCACCTATCCAAAACTCACCAAGGATGCCGTGATCACAGACGATTATCAAGGCGCATACGACGCTGTCTCTCACTTGGCGCGTTCGGGAAGACGGCGCATTGGACTGATCGGCGGTCCACTTAAAGTGAGTAACGCAATTGCACGGTGGGAAGGCTTCCGCGACGCGTTGAAAGCTGAAAACCTTCCCTACAACAAAGAATTGATAATCGAGGGAGATTACAGAATTGAATCGGGGTTCCGCGCCGGCCATGCTCTGCTCTCCCATCGGCCCGATGGAATCTACGTCGCCAATCACCTGATGACGATTGGTCTGCTGAAAGCCGCCGAAGAGATGGGTTTGCGCTGTCCAGAAGACTTCGGTCTGGTGAGCTTTGACGACTATCCGTGGCTGGGCGTTTTCCGTCCACGCTTAACCACCGTTGAATTGCCCAAGCACCAACTGGGTAGCGAGGCGGCCGAACTCCTCATCCGTCGCATCGCTGGAGATGACAGCGCCCCAGGCGTGAAGAAATTGCAACCCGAGCTGCGCATTCGCGAGTCCTGTGGCTTCGCGCTCAGCGTGTCACGGGGGTATCTCCCGAACAAGCACACGCCGACTTCGGATAACCCGGAAGCGGTCGAAGCGAAGTAGCTACAGCCTACGACTCACTGAAGTCGATGAGTTTGGGCCGAAGCGTAAACCCACGCGTTTTATAAGCGCCGTAAAGAACTCCCATAGTGAGCCAGGCTATGCCCGCATACTTGGTCCAGGTTTGCAGGCTCAAGAGCAAAACGAAACAGAAAACCATGCCAAAGGCCGGCACAACTGCATCCACAAAAAGGTTTCTCTTGCCTTGCGCTGAAAACCAGAAGTGTCTTAACGCCGCTAAATTCACTCCCATGAAAGCCAACAAAGCGCCGAACGTGACAATTTCCGCCGCATGCTCCCATGGGATCGTGATGACGGCGATATAAGCGAGCACTCCCACAATCCACACGGCATAGGTCGGATTGCTCTTCTTCGGACTCAGATAACCGAAGATTTTCTTCGGAAGGACATCGTCTCGTCCCATGCTGTATAGAATCCGGGAGGCGCCGACATGCCCCGCCAGGCCGCACGCGATGCTGGAAATCAGCAGCATGACACCGTACGCAGCGAACAGCCAGGGGCCACTCGCTACTCTCGCGACATCCATAAACGCCGTCTCCGGATTCTGCAAAGTCGTGTAGTCCGGCCACACACGTTGTGCCAGATACACCTGCAGGCCGCTGAAAAGTCCCGTGAACAGTACAACCAGCACCGAGGCCAAAAGGACGTTTCTTCTTGGGTTCTTCACTTCCTCCGCCAGCACCGAAACGCCATCGAATCCGATGAACACCAGCGCCGCCAGCGACGTCCCTGCCGCCAGGGCCCGAATATTGAAGGTCGCCGGATTGTAAATCGGCTGCATGGAGATAAGGCCCGCGAAGCGATGGTGCAGCACGATGTAACGGAACGATTCCACCAGAAATATACTCGTCACCACCAGCATGAACCCGAGCAGCACTTCGTTCGTCCTCGCCGTAAAACGGATTCCCTGAACCGTCATGATGGTGATCAACCCGACGGTCACCGCGGCCAGCACGGCAAAAGGAATGCGCGGCGTCATGCGCTGGAACGCCAGCACCGCGTACAGCGCATTCTGGACGGGCTGAAACAAATACTCCAAAAACATCGCCCATCCCACGACAAATCCAACATGCGAGTTCAATTCCCGGCTTATATACGTGTACACCGAACCGGATGAGGGATATACGCTCGCCATGCGCCCGAAACTGACGGCGGTCACCGACATCGCTACCATGGCCAGCAGAAGTGTCGCGACCGTATGGCCGTGAGACAAGACTTGCGCTTCACCAAAAAGCGGCACCGCCGCGATGGGCGAAGTCAGGATGACTCCATAGTAGATAAGATCCCAAAGGCCCAGCACACGCTTCAGTTGAGGTTGCGCGGCCGCAGTCGTTGGAGATGCGTCAGCAGATGTCGTCACCCTTACCCCTTGTTGCCGCGACTAGATTGGCACACCAAAACCGATCATTGAAAACGCATCGCCCGCCACCACGACTCTCATTCTGGACGGCGAAAGAAAAAGCGTTCCTTCTTGCGCGCTTCCTCGTAGTTTCGTCGCGCCGCCTTGACCCTATCCCGCTCCGACACCTCTGCAATCGGCACGTCCCACCAGGACTCGTAGCCAGGCACTTTTTCGTCATAGGAGGTCTCAATCACAACCACCGAGGTTCGAGCTTGTTGCCTGCCCGCGACCAGGGCGGCCTTGATCTCCTCCGAAGTATTCGCCCGCGCCGTCCACGCTCCCAGGCTGGCTGCATTGGCGGCGAAATCGACCTTCACAGAATCACCCTCATACCTTTCGCCGCGGCGATAACGATAGTTGGTTCCCATGCCATCGTTCCCGCAGGATCGGCTCAAACTTCCGATGCTCGAAAAACCCTGGTTGTCTAGAACCACAATGTTTAGTTTGTACCCCTCTTGAAGGGAGGTTACGATCTCCTGCGCCATCATAAGATACGAACCATCGCCGACCAGAACATAGACCTCACGCTCTGGATCCGCCATTTTGACGCCCAACCCGCCGGCGATTTCGTACCCCATGCAGGAATAGCCATATTCCATGTGATAGCTGCCCGGCCGCCGCGTGCGCCACAGTTTGTGCAGATCCCCCGGCAAACTTCCGGCGGCGCAGACCACCACGTCCGAATCCTCCATGAAAGCGTTGAGGATTCCGATGACTTCTCCCTGGGCGATCGGAGGATCTTTAGCCAGGCTATAAACACGGTCGACTTCAACCTCCCACTCCGAACGAAAGCGTTGAATTTTGTCCCGGTAGCTTGCCTCGACGCCATAGTCGCCCAACGTCAGTTGCAGTTCAGCAATCGTGACCAGCGCGTCGCCAACAAGCGCCAGAGCCGCTTGCTTATAAGCATCGAACTCCGCCACGTTGATATTGATGAAACGAACAGATGGATTCTGGAACGCAGTCTTCGACGCGCTGGTGAAGTCGCTATAGCGCGTTCCAATTCCAATAATCAAATCCGCTTCGCGAGCCGCAATGTTGGCGCCGGGTGTGCCCGTCACTCCCACAGCGCCCAGTTGGCGCGGATGATCAAAGGGCAAGGAGCCTTTGCCCGCTTGCGTCTCGCATACGGGAATACCAGTCGCACCCGCAAATTGTGAAAGCGCCTCAGACGCGCCCGAGTAAAGCACCCCTCCGCCAGCGATAATCAATGGCCTTTTCGATCCGCTGATCCATCTGGCAGCTTCTGTCAACAGATTCTTATCGCAGCGCGGACGAGGAATGACCCACGCCCTGTTTTCAAAAAACTCCGTGGGAAAGTCAAAAGCTTCCGTCTGAACGTCTTGGGGAAAAGAGAGGGTGACCGCGCCCGTCTCCGCCGGAGAGGTCAGCACCCGCATCGCTTCTGGCAGAGAAGTGAGCAGTTGCTCGGGACGATAGATCCGGTCCCAGTAGCGCGAGACCGGTTTGAAGCAATCATTCACCGAGATGTCCTGCGTCGTGGAAGACTCCAACTGCTGCAGCACGGGAGCAACATTGCGTCGCGCAAAGATGTCTCCCGGCAACAGAAGCACCGGCAAACGGTTGACCGTTGCTGTCGCCGCGCCCGTCAACATATTGGTGGCCCCGGGACCGATGGAACTGGTACAAGCCAGCGTTTTCATCCTCAAGCTCGCCTTGGCAAATCCAGTAGCAGCGTGCACCATGGCTTGTTCATTCCGAAACAGGTAATAGCGCAGCCCCGGATCCTGTTCCAGAGCCTGTCCTAGCCCGGCAACATTCCCATGTCCAAAAATTCCCAGGCAGCCCCCGAAGAACCGGTGTTGCTTGCCGTCGCGCTCGGAAAACTGATTCTTCAGAAACGCGACGGTGGCTTGCGCCGCGGTCATTTTTCGTACGGTCATAAGCTGGCACCTTTTCGCAGTGGCAGTGAATGACGGCCTGTAAGCGGTCTACCCTCGTATCCGAGAATTTCTGGCAGGCGGTGCGGAAGCAGGGGGCCGTTATGAGTTGCTCGCGGATTGGAATGGTAGACGGGGGATTCCGCTTGAGTGGAGCGGCCCGGCACGAAACCGTCTAACCGATTAGAACTTCGCCTCACTTCACCGGTCCCGTCCGTCAGTCCGCTGCCATCGCGCGGTAGTTTGGCGGAAATCATAAACGAAGGAATCTGCCCGCAGCGGAACGCGCACATAGCTTTTTCTCTGGAACCAGAGTTTACCCTCTCACCAGCGGCAACCTGGGGTCTGTGTGATCCCACGTCGAACGAATCCACACATGCTTTGGATCCTCTGTTACCGCGAGTGCGCGCGATGACCCGGCAAGAAAATTCAGATAGTAGACATCGTAGCCCGGCCCTGCCACCACAGGATGATAGCCGCTATGCACGAGAACTGTATCGCCATCCCGTGGCTGTAACGTCTGTTCGCCGGCGTGCTTCCCCGCGTAAAGGTGTTGTAACGCGAAGCCTTCCGGTTGACCGATCCGATAGTAGTAAATCTCGTCCAAGTCGACCTCGCCCGGCGGATTGTGGACGTCATGTTTATGGGGCGGATAGCTCGACCAGTTTCCTCCCGGCGTGTACACCTCAATCACCATAAGCTTGTCGGCAGGGAAGGCTGGGCCGATAACATCCACGATTTGGCGGGATGCGTTTCCGCCGCCCCGCAGGCTGCTGACGACATCCGCGGGAGTCACCAACCGGGCTTCAAGCGCGGCCTTCGAAGGCGCTCGACATTCCGCAATTTCACAAACAGTTTCTGCCGTAAATTCCACACGATTACCACAGGGCAAATAGAGAGCATACGGGAAGCCGTCAAAAACGTTCTTACGCTTCCCGATACGCGTGGCACCCTTTCCCCAATCCGCAGTGCACGTTCCACCCAAAAGCACGAAGGCGGCTTCCTCTTCTCCGGTGCTGGTCCGGAGTGTATCTCCTGGCTGCACGCGATGAACAAAAAAACTCATCCAATCCCATCCGGCCCGTTCGCGAGGTAACTTCAAGAGTTCGCCGCTGCGCTGCGCGGGCGGGTTCGAAGAATGGAAAAGAAAACTTCCTGTTGTCACCGTTTCCTCGTTGCTTGAGTGCGTGGGTCGAATGGCGGGCTCCAGATTCTAACCGCTTTGAGACTATGCCAAATGCGGAATATATTGTCAATCGTTAAGCCTACGACCGGGTCCGGCATTTTGGGCCAGGGATTCACCGGCTCCCCCCTCGTGAAGTTCGGAGGAGTAGCGGCGACTTCGGTCGCGCTCGATGGTGCGGGTTATCGGACTGCGGGCCGTTCCCACGAGCGCCCTTCCTGGGGCGATCACGCCGATTACGGGCTCGACTACTCGCACCAGCCCGCCGTCATTCCTGGCAAAGTAAGAGTCTATTCGTTTGGTCTCGCGGCGAACCTGGATCTACTCCTTGTCCTGGTCTTCGTTGTCCTGATTTTCTATTTTTCGCGCGGCAGCTGGCTTTAGGTTCGACAACTGACAGAGCGTGTTGAACCAGAAGGGTGCGCCCAGGCTCAACAGAAGCACCGTGGAAAGTGTGCCCATCAGGTGTTGCCAATGGCCATAGCCGGTAAGACTAAATGGCCTGAGAAAGATGTCCTTCCCATCATAATGAAGCGAGCTTGTCGAAACCTGGAGTTTCGAATCGTCCAATGTCTTGCGCAAGCTGACTATGTTTTGACCGGCGTTTCCGAACGAGTCAAGCGCCGCTGACTTGCACTCTGTCTGGAATGCCTCTGCTTCGGCAGCCGCGACATCCGAATCTACAGCGGCAAACAAATCCTTGTGATCGTCGATCCAGCGGACTCCCTCAATGCATTGGTCTAAGGTCGCAGGCGCTTTTGCCCAGGCGATAGTTACTTGGTCAACCTCCGCCAGAACGGGCGCGATCGCCGTGCCAAAGTCCGGGTGCCCATTGTTTTCGCCACTCTTGCATGCCTTTCCAATCGCCGTTCTGACCCGGCCTTCATAGGGGCCGAGTTTCTCCGTATTGGATGTCAGCCACGCTTCGCCGTTGTCGTTGCAAGACATCACCGAAGTATCCTGCAGCGTGGCTGCAGTTTGTTGCGATTTGTCGTGAAGCCGATCGAATGCCGTCTTAACATGTCCGTTCTGCAGGAGCTTCTCACCTTGCGCCATGACCGAGTCCGCAGCTCGATTGAGATTGTCCCGTACATTGCTGTCAGTGGAAATCTGATGAAGGATCTGGCCACTGTCAATGTGCCATCCGAAGGCTAGAATCGATGCGAGAACGAAAGTGTAAACCTTATTATGTCCGGAAAAAATTTCGGACGACCGGTCCATCACCGAGTCGAACCATTGATTGATCTTGTATTCCATCTTGCTCACGGTCCCAACCGTGTTGCGCACCACATCGTCCAATTTTGTCTTTAGCTGATCGTTCAGCAGGGGATCGAATTGGTCAGTCAGATTCTTGGCCAGTTTTTCCGCAGCCTCGACCTCCATCGCTCCCCCCGGCACGCGCTCATTGACCAGCATAACCAGCGCTTGATGCGCCTCAGCCGGAAGATTCCCCGGGGGATTGAGGACCATCTGCCGCAATACAAGTAGGAGTTCGTCGCTGCGGATCGCTTTGGCGCGTCCCACGATGCCACTCGCTAATGGTTTGTAACGCGAAACTGCCTGAGCCAGCCGGCGGCCCAAAGTTGGAGAGAACAGTTCGCCAAATTTTCTCTTACCGACCGTTTGCTGTAGCGCCGGGTCCGCCTGGTGAAACAGTCGAGTCAGCGCCCATACCAGATTCAAGCCGCGTAAATCGAAGCTTGCATTCACGATTTGCACGAGCGCTGTGATTAGGAGGCTGAGAATCAGCATCACAACTGCAAATGCAATCGCCGAATCGAGTTGCTGAAGCATTGCTTGACCTCCTCAGGCACTCGCAATCAATTGTCGTACCGCGAGCGCATACGGACTGGCCCATGTTCGCTGCAGAAAGCTACGCAACGTTCTTCACAGTGAAGATGTAGTGAAAAGTTAAATAACGTTCATTCTGAGCGCGAGCCGCCAGCGACGAAAATACGAGCAACAGGCAGAATAGAGGTCGACGCGGCACAACGCATCCTTTCGAGGAAGATAGCTCTGCAGTCTGCCTCTTGCGACAGCGTCCTGTCAAATTCCTGAGCCCGATCTCTTAGCGCGATTGAGAGGTGCTGATTTTAAGGTTCTCTTTCGTGCACCTTCGTGACCTTGGTGGTGCACGCTTTCGCAAATTGAACCCACTAGCCTGCGGGAGGCTTTGCTCGACAGCGCGCTGGCTTACCCGCAACTGCTACACCCATGTGGCGTTCTTTCTTCCTGAAAGCGCGCGGTCAAGATAGCAAGCCGCGCTGATCAGCGACAGGTGAGTCAACGCCTGCGGAAAGTTCCCCAGTTGCTCGCCATTGCTTCCGAGTTCTTCAGAGAAGAGTCCCAGGTGATTCGCAAATCCCAACATGCGGTCAAACATCAGCTGCGCCTTCGCCACCTGTCCGGAGCGCGCGAAACATTCGATCAGCCAGAACGAGCAAGGAGTAAAACTGCCTTCATCGCCATCGAGACCATCGGTACAACTCGCGTAGCGATAAACTAATCCACCTTCCGTGAGATGCTCCTCGATTGCCGCCATCGTTGACAGCCAGCGCGGATCGGTTGCACTGATGAATCGCATCAACGGCATCAGCAGCACCGAAGCATCCAGCACATCCGACCCCTTGGCCTGCACGAACGATTGGAGTCCGTCGTTCCAGAAATTGTGAAAGATGTCCTCGCGGATGGCATCGCGGATCTCATACCACGCATTCAGCGGAGCAACCAGCGACCGCTTCTGCGCCAGTCGAATCGCCCGATCAAACGCAACCCAGCACATCAGGCGCGAATGCAGAAACTCCTGCCGGCCGTTTCGCACCTCCCATATCCCCTGGTCTGGACGATTCCAATTGCTCTCCAGCCACGACAGCAACCCTCGCACCCGCTCCCACCCGTCATTCGAAGTTCCTGACGCATATTTCGCGCCGAGATATATCGCGTCCATCAGTTCGCCATAGACATCGAGTTGCAACTGCTGTTGCGCGGCATTGCCAATTCGTACGGGACGCGAATCGCGATATCCGCTGAAGTGGTCGAGCACCAGTTCTGGATGATCCAGCGAATCGTGGATCCTGTACATCGGTTTCAGCGGGCCGTCCGGACCACTCTGCTTCAGTCCACTCGCCACGCGTTCCCGCATCCATGCCCCAAAATGGCGCACTTCATCCGTAAAGCCGAGCCGCATAAACGCATAAAGAGTGAACGAAGAATCGCGCAGCCAACAGAGCCTGTAATCCCAATTTCGAGCGCCTCCAATCCGTTCCGGAAGCCCGAAAGTAGGCGCCGCGATCAGTGAACCGTATTGGTGGCTGGTGAGCAACTTCAGGCAGAGCGCCGAACGGTTTACCATCTCTCGCCAGCGGCCTTGATACCACGACTTCGAAATCCAGTTGTGCCAATACTCAGAAGTCTCGTTCAGCAGTTCAGAAAACAGGTCGCGATCGAGGTCCTCATCACTCATCCGCTTGCCTGGGTCCGGCACGTCACCAAAAGCAAAGGTCGCCGCCTGGTTGCGTTTCAACGTAAACTCGGCTACCACGTCACCCTCGTCGATCTGGAAAGGCAGCGACGAGAACAATGTCATTGGCCCGCTTCCCGCTTTTTCTGGACGAAAAATAGCCCTCTCGTTTTCGATGTTCACGGTGTGCCCCGACAGCCCGTAGTCAAAGCGCGGCGCACATCGCATCCGGAACTTGATTTCTCCTCTGATAACCCGCAAGTTCCGGACGATGATATTTGGCCATTTCTCCGAATCGTCACTCACCGGCATGAAGTCGGTGATCTCGGCAACTCCCTCTTCCGACAAAAATCTCGTCACCAGAATATTTGTGTCGGAGAGATACATTTGCTTCGTCCGTATCCCGTCCATCAGCGGCTCAATCTGAAAATAGCCGCCCTTTTCCTGATCCAACAGAGCCGCAAACACCGATGGAGAATCAAATTCCGGGAAGCAATAAAAATCGATGACCCCATCCGTGCTCACCAGCGCAGACGACTCCATGTTTCCTATGACGCCGTGCTGTTCGATCAGGGGTATGCGCATCGGTCTAGTGGGCTGGACGCTTTGGGGAAACTACGCGCAACAATTGCATCCACCGTTAGGTGCCAGTCTTCGCCGGAGGAGTTGCTTGTCAAAAATGCTTCCCCCGGACCAGTCGCATCCCTTTCGTGGCCACTTCATCTAAAGCGATATGGTTAACCCACAATCCACAACATTGCCGATCTCGGTGCTCGATCTCGTAGGTATGCGGCCCGGCGAGGGTGCCGGAAGCGCCATTGCGCGCTCAGTTGACTTGGCACAGCACGTCGAGCGTTTGGGATACACCCGCTACTGGCTGGCAGAACATCATTCCATCTCCGGAATGGCCTGCTCCGCCACATCGGTACTCATTGGACATATAGCGGGCGCTACGAAGACGATTCGCGTCGGCAGCGGGGGAATCATGCTTCCGAACCATGCTCCGCTCGTCGTCGCGGAACAGTTTGGCACGCTCGATGCCCTTTATCCCGGACGTATCGACCTGGGTCTCGGACGCGCTCCTGGCGGCGACTTCCTCACCATGCGCGCTCTGCGCCGCGACTTACAGCAGACTGGCGAAGACTTCCCGGCCCTTTTGCAGGAACTGCGCTCTTACCTGGGACCCGAAATTCCCGGCCAAGCGGTAAAAGCGATTCCCGGACAAGGCAGCAACGTTCCAATTACCTTGCTCGGTTCAAGCGCCTTCAGCGCGCAACTAGCCGCAGCCCTCGGATTACCCTTCGCCTTCGCCGCCCATTTTGCTCCGGATTACTTATCGACCGCTGCCCACCTCTATCGCAACCAGTTTCGTCCTAGCGACGTCCTGCAAAGGCCGCACTTCATGGTCGCCATACAAATTATCGCGGCATCCACGGATGCGGTTGCCCAGCGATTGTTTACTACTTCACAACAACGTTTTCTGCGATTGATCCGAAACCAGCCCGTTGAACTGCTGCCTCCAGTCGAATCCATGGACGGCCTTTGGCAGGATTGGGAGCGGGCCGCCGTCGAAAGCAAACTAGGTGCCGCGATCGTCGGGTCCGAAAAAACCGTAAGGGCGAAATTGGAGAAGCTAGTCTCCCAAACGGAAGCCGACGAAGTGATCGTGGTGACTGACACCTACGAGCACGCCGACCGCTTGCAGTCCTATGAGCGTGTATCCGGAATTGCGAAAACCATCCGAACTGAAACTTTGGCGGCGGCTCGAGTCTGAAAAGCAATTCCGCATACAACGAAAAACGGGCGCACCGAAGTGCGCCCAAGGTTCAGGAGGAAAAACATTCTGAAACGACAACCGTCCAGCAGGACAAACTTCTAAAATCTAGCGGCCAAATCCCGCCGACTGCATCGACTGCCGCGAAATGTCGGCCGTGGACGCAATTCCCTGCATGCGCAACTTGAACTCGTCCGCATTCGAAGCGCTCTCCAACGCAGTCTCATAATTCACCAGCCCCGCCTGGAATAGATCCCACAGCGATTGATCGAACGTCTGCATGCCGTACTGCGAAGTACCCGCGGAAATTGCCTCGCGAATGGCACGTGTTTTTTCCGGAACCAGAATGCACTCGCGGATGTAGGCCGTCGTGACCATCACTTCCACCGCAGGCACGCGGCCTTCAGCGTCCGACCGCCGCACTAGCCGTTGGCTGACAATGGCGCGTAGAACCGCCGCCAACTGCAAGCGAATCTGCTTCTGCTCGGGCGGAGGAAAAATCGCAATAATACGGTTGATGCTTTCGACCGCATCCAGTGTATGCAGCGTCGAGAACACCATGTGGCCAGTCTCGGCTGCATGCAACGCCGTTCCAATCGTCTCCAGATCGCGCATTTCGCCGACCAGAATTACGTCTGGATCTTGCCGCAACGAAGCTCGCAACGCTGCCGAGAACGACGGCGTATCGACTTCGATCTCGCGCTGGTTGACGTACCCTTTTTTGTCACGATGCAAAAATTCGATCGGATCTTCAATCGTGATAATGTGCTCGGCTCGCGTCGAGTTGATCCGGTCAACCATCGCCGCCAGCGTCGTCGATTTACCCGAGCCGGTGACTCCCGTGACCAGCACCAGTCCACGCGGCATATCGCAAATCTGCTCGACCACCTTGGGCAGAAACAGTTCATCCAGCGCGCGAATCTTCGTAGGAATAACACGAAGTACAAGGCCTACGTTGCCGCGCTGCTGAAACACGTTCACACGGAATCGTCCCAGGCCGGCAACCCCATACGCCATGTCGATTTCCGTGGTCTCTTTGAATTTCTGCTTTTGCCGCGCCGACATCATGCTGAACGCCATGTTCAACATGTCTTCCGCCGATACCCGAGCCTGATCGGTCAGCGGCACCAGATCGCCGTCAATGCGTAGATGCGGATAGTTCCCCACCTTCAGGTGCAAGTCGGAAGCGCGGCGCTCCATCGCGATACGGAGCAGGTCATCAATATTCATGAAGGCAGGACTCCACTACCGTCCCTATGATGACCCGAACCTGCCTCGCATACGAGATGACGGAGGTAACTGCACCATTAGGTCGCCAGATACCACTGCCCCCGGCCCACAAATTGAACCGCGCACCCGAGATTACTTACGGACGGCCGCTTTTGGCCCTCGACCCTCGCCTGGCCTTGCATCCAGTAAAGTAGACACAAAAAAGCCGTCCCGCAGGACGGCTCATTCTCACCAAAAACTTCCCAATCAACCTTTATGCAGCAGCCTTGAACGGCTCATCATAGCTCCCACCGTAAATCGACGGCACCTTTGACCCCATCGGCCTTAGATACGTCGCCAGTTCCCCCCGATGATGGATGCTGTGATTGTTCAAAAAACCCAGGTAAAAAGCGTCCGGCATGTTAAACACACCCATGAAGTCTACCGGCGTCACCAACTGCTCTCCCGAAAGCGCCCTTATTCGCTCCGTGCAGCGCTTGACGTTCGTGTCGTACCACTCCACCAGTTGCGCCACTGTCTTCGGCTTTTCCATTTCCGACCGCGCCGCCATATTGAACTTCAAATCCGCAATCCCATCCATGAACTGAATATCGGTATTGGCCAGGTGCCACGCCAGTTCCCATGCCGTTCGCGCGCACGGCTCCGGCCGGTAGTCCTTCTTCTCCTCCGGTATCGCAGCGAAAACTTTCTTCGTCGTTTCAACTTCTCGTGTAAATCCCTCCACCATCAGGTTGCAATAACCCAAGGCAAATTCGGGGGTCGGACCGGACATGAAATTCTCCTTCTGTCGTTCGGACTGTCGTTCGGACTATCGTTCGGACTATCGTACGGATTCGGAAACTGATCTTGTGGCCTTACACACAGCAAGTGCGCCCTCGATCAGGCGCACCCCACTATAGTTCACCAAGACCCGAAGATCAAACCACCCATCCCAGAACTCCCCCCGTAGCTTTCCGGATCGGCAACGCTTTCATATTCGAATGCGGGGCGACCAAGAGGATGCTAAATAACGTCCTACGCCGCCGTCTCTTCACCCGGAAGCTCTTCCACATCTACTTCCCCATCGCCAATCCCCATTCGCCGGTCGCTCACCCCCTGCTCCCGTTCTCCACCTTCGTCCAATCCCGTCTCCTCCGACCCATCGAACGGAGGCAGATCGTCTGGCCGCCCATATTCAAGATGGGTATGCACAGGTCGCTCCGGATGGTCCGCCGCGTCCTCAATTCCATCGACAATCCCCGCCTCCAGCGCCTGATCCGAATCGGCCAGCTCTTGTACGCTCTCGTCGGCAGCATCCGCCACCGAAGAAAGCTGCTGGCTGTCTCCCGATTGCCCCGCGCTGTCCGGTCCTACCTGCCCCGGATCATTCCCCAACTCGTCCGCCTGCGCCTGCTCGTCGCCACGTGGTCGATTCACCATAAAATCCTCCCGAACCAAAATTCTCTACTTCATCTTTTCGTGCATCGTTATAATCACAGCCACCTTTGGATGCCGGAAAGCGTTGCAGCGATCAGACATCCGCATCCGTGCCCCAAAGCATCCAACGCTTTTTTGCCAGAATCTTCTGACGAGGTCAAACTTGAAAACATCGCGCCTCACCTTGGCCGCCGGTTCTTTGCTTCTCCCCATCTCACTTCTCGCGCCTATCGCAGCCTTCGCCCAAACTCCGCCGGACGCGACCCTCACCTCCAACCCGATCTTCGAGAAGAATTGCGCCAAGTGTCACGGCAAAACCGGCGAAGGCCGCCATTTCGGAGGACCGTCCCTCATCTCCGACAAAGCCAGCGCCATGTCCCTGGACGACCTGAAAGCAATCATCACCAACGGCAAAGGCCACATGCCCAAGTACGCCGATAAACTCAAGCCCGAAGAAATCGACACCCTGGTCCAGCAAATCAAGGCCGCCAACCGGAAGTAACCTCACGCAGTCGTTTACGCAGACTCCCAAAGATTTTCCTTCGTGGATCTCCGCGTCCTTCGTAGTTCAAGCTTCCTGGCAGCATCGAAACAAAGTGTCGGCCCCACGCCCGTCACTCCAAAATTCCCCGCATTGCATGTACGATGTTTCTGCACTTTCGGCTCATTCCAAGGAGACCTCATGCAGAGCAGCATCGTCGGCACCACCATGCCCGTCCTCGAGTTCATCCTCGAGCCCAACGAATCCGTCATCTCCGAGGCGGGCGAGCTTTCCTGGATGGCCAGTTCCATCCAACTCACCACCCACACCCAGTTCGGCGGGGGTGGAGGAATCTTCGGCGCCATCAAACGCGTCGCCGGCGGCGGCACGCTCTTCATGACCGAATACCGCGCCCTGGGCCAGCGCGGCGAAATCGCCTTCGCCACCAAGCTTCCGGGACACATCGTCC
>Ga0302275_10001321_pt1 | contig 26737 bp, 24 predicted proteins | sample III_Bog_N2_2_FD_200229 | JGI IMG/M metagenome (GOLD analysis project Ga0302275, IMG submission 200229) | Peat permafrost microbial communities from Stordalen Mire near Abisko, Sweden - III_Bog_N2_2 | ecosystem: Environmental > Terrestrial > Soil > Wetlands > Peat | place: Sweden: Abisko... | reverse complement strand
GTAACGTGCAACGCGTCGTCGTAGTTAAGAAAGGGCGCCCGCGTCACCGGACTGTAAAGCGCAATCGTCGCGAGCAGGAGCAGCAAACTCAGAATGAATCTGAGTTTCCCCGGGGATTGAAAAACACCCAGTTCGGGGTTTACGGTTTTGGCGCTCCGCTCTGATAATTCGACCGTCATTCGTCTCAGAAGTATGCCCTTGCGTCGACCGTAGCATGACCGCAGCGCCACTTCCGACTACGAAATGCTCTTTAGTAATCCTCGGTAATCGGCGTTAATCGTCGTGGATACTTAGCTACGACGTTGGGTCGACGACAGAGCCCATGAAGAGGATGTTGCCGCTGGCTTGGTCGCGAATGACAAACAGAAACGGACGGTCCACAATCATCTCAAATGTAGGCTCGGGAGGCTCACGGCGCGCGGCCATGCCTCCCATCAAAGTCGCCGTGGCCGCGGCCGCTTCTGTCCCTTCCTCATTCACTTCAGCCACAGCGTGATGCAGGACGTTATCAATCCATATCGGAGGTGGGCCGCTTCGAATTCCCGCGAACTCAGCTCGTTTCGGATCGAACGCCCGCGCCATGCCAAGGCCGGCGAGAGCATCCCGCAACCGGGCCTGATAGTTCATCTTGAAGCGTGGCAAATGCAACCACCCGCCCATCAAGACAAACTGTTTCATCCAATTTCCCCATTCCGCGGCGCTCAGCATCGCCTGAAATTTCGTCAGGCTGGATTTCGCGGCAGGAAGAAATACGTACATCGCGACGCGCGATCCCTGATAGGGCAATGCCACTGCCTGAAAGTCACTGGTCGCGAAATACGGGACCTTCCCTCCTTTCAGCATCCGTGGCAGAGTCTTCTGTATCCCCGATCCGGTCGTAAAGATTTGATCTTTGGTCAAACTCTTGTGAAATGGTTGCTGCCAGCGCCCTTTGAAGTAGATGGCATTGAGCGCGACCAACAATGTAAGAGGATCCAGACAATCGACCATGTGCGGAATCTTACCTGCGGTCTTCTCGCTTACCCATGCGTTGATCTGGGCGGCTGCGCTGGCGGCAGCGAAGTCGACCTCCCGCACTTCCGCGCCATACTCTTCATGAATTCGCGCGCTGAACGCTGGATCCACAGGAATGCTCTTGTTGCACCACAACGAATTCGCAATCAGCAGTTCGACGTCAACATTGCCCTGCAGAATCGACCGCAACCGCGCGACCACGGTCGCCACACCCGCGGTATCCAAGCCAGATAGCTGGAGCCCGCTCGCCATCTCGCTGCGGGTTTCCCCGGTCGCGCCCTCATAGACCATGGCCAGAGACAGCATCACGCTGCACGGGGAAAAGAAGATGCTTGACGAGGAATTTTGCCGCGCGAGTTCGCGGAACAACCTGAAGGCAAAACTTATTTCTGGAGGAGAATTGGAATCATCTGGAATTGCCGCCCCTTCATCGTTGCCTGCGAAAGGCCATCGCATCCCATCGACTCCTGCGACAATGCGCTTGCGGAGTCCTCAGCCTGCACTACGCAAGGAAGAAAAAACCTATCGCGCCGCCGTGTGTTCCGCCTGAGGGGCGGAGTGCTCCTTGGGAGCGGCCCGGCGTTCGCGCCGAATCGCCAGCAAATCTTTCTGCAGCAGATCGAGCGCATTCGAAGGAATCTCCGTTCCCCATTCGTCCATCTCTTTTTCGTCCCAATGCCCATTCAGTCGAAGCGCCGATTCCGTGAGATCCTCGGGAAACGCCTGCCGATAATTCCCTTCCCGCTGTAATACTTCACCGAACTGGCGGCCCGTGTGCAATTCATAAATCCGCCGCGTCGAGTTCCCACCGCTGTTCGTGAACGCCAGCAGCACTTCGCCTTCTTCGGCAAAATCCGGTCGATAGAACCAAGCCTGTGGAGCATCCGCCTTCGGCCGCGCACGCTTCCGGCCCGTCACCGTCACTACTTCCTGCTCCGGCTTCACTTCATTTGCCGGATTGAAGTAATAAACACGCGAACACGATTCGCAGACCATGACCTTCTCGCCGTTCCGCACTTCGTTATAGGTCTGCGGACGCAGCATTACTTGGCAGCCCATGCACTTCTGTTCGCGAACTTCCGCCAACCCGGTCCCGCGGAATTTCGCGACCCGCTCATATTGCCGAAGCACATCTTCCGAAATTCCGTGCCGCAAGCCATCCCGCTTTGCATTCCACTCGGATAGCTTTTTCTGATCTTCTGCCGTCACGCGGCGCGCTTCTTCTTTCTCTCTCTCGATCTCCGCGGTCTCTGCCTTCAGCAGCGCTTCGGCCGCCTTCACTTCCTTATCGCGCGCGTCGACGTTGACCATCACCTCGAGAATCCGGTCCTCATTCATACGGACCTCAGACTCCGCGAACTGGATCTCATTCATGATCGCTTTATATTGTTCGTTGGTTTTTACGTCGAGGGATTGGTCGCGGTATTTCGAGATCTTGCCTTGCAGGTCTTTGATGTTGGCTTCGAATTTCTTGCGGTTGGCCTCGTCGCCCTTTGCCGCGGCTCGTGCTTTTTCCAGGTGTGCCTTGGTTCCGGCCAGCTTTTGTTCAATCACAGCCACACGTTTCGGCAGCGCTGCCACTTCTTCCTGCAGTTTGCGGATCTCTTTATCCGCTACCTGCAGTTCCAGTAGTTTTTCTATGTCAGGAAGCATCGGCCCCAGCATTCACAATATCGATTCTAGCACGTGCATCCCGCAGTTCCGTCAGAGTCTTTGGCGGACTGCGACGACGGACTGCGATCGATCGATGCCTGGCTTTCCAGAAAGCGCCAGCCCCTACCACACGCGGAAGAAGCCGAGCATTTCTCACCACATTCCCGTTTCGCCGGCAGTCAAAGCGCGTCCCGCACTGTTTTGTCTCGGAAGAAGCTATAATCCTCCCTTTGTGCGCATCCTTCTTCTAAGCGACATTCACAGTAATCTTGAGGCGCTCGACTCTTGTCTGGCTGCCGCTCCCGCCTACGACCTCGTCGTCAATCTCGGCGATTCCGTCGGATACGGCGGCAATCCTAACGAGGTCATCGCCAAGGCGCAATCTTTGGGACACGTTTTTGTACGCGGCAATCACGATAAAGCCGTCGGCGGCCTGATGAATCTCGAGGAATTTAATCCCGTGGCCGGCCTTGCCACGCTCTGGACCCGCGACCAGCTCACCCCTAAGAATTTGGATTGGCTGCGCTCGCTGCCACAAGGGCCGGTTCAGCTGAGCGAACTTCCCGGCATCCAATTCGTGCACGGATCTGCGCTCGACGAAGATGAATACATGGTAAGCGCACGCGACGCCATCGAGCCGCTCATCACCAATCCGGTTCCGATCACATTCTTTGGCCACACCCACTTGCAGGGAGGCTTCGTACTCTCGGGCGAGATCAGCGAAGCCTATCGCCCCGGATATCGCACCGTCGGCCAGCCCGAATCTTCCGATTGGCCGCTGCGCAAGGACCGGCGCTACCTTATTAATCCGGGGTCGGTCGGTCAGCCACGCGATGGCGATTGGCGCGCCGCCTTTGCCGTGTTTGATTCCGAAGCTTGGATCGTTACCTTCTATCGAGTCCCCTACAACCTGCGAGTAGCGCAAGAAAAAATTCTTGCCGCGAATTTACCGCAGCGGCTGGCTACGCGACTCGCCACAGGAAGATAAGTTCGACTTCGACCAATCGTCTTCGGCCCGTTGTAAACTGGCGACTATGCCCGTTCGATCGCGAACCCACCCATCCGCTTCCGCCAATCTATTTGCTGCTCCGAAATCCGCTCCAGCGGCGCATACGGCACACGTCGATGGAGGCGCGCGCGGCAATCCTGGACCGTCCGGCTATGGCGTCGCGATTCAGGATGCTGCTGGAAATTCTGTCGCCGAACTGAGTGAATATCTGGGGCACCACACCAACAATTATGCCGAGTATCAGGGATTGCTCGCCGCGCTTCGCTATGCCGCCGAAAAACAGATCAGGGCGCTCAAAGTAATTAGCGATTCAGAATTGATGGTCCGGCAGATGAAAGGGATCTACAAGGTGCGTCATCCGGAACTGCGCAAGCTCTACGATCAAGCCCAGCAGATGGTGCGGGGCCTCGAGTATTTCGAAATCCGTCACGCCCTTCGCGAACACAATCAAACGGCCGACCGCCTGGCGAATGAAGCGATGGATCGTAAAAAATGAGTTGTCCGACAAATTTATTCGGCCGCGGAGTGATCATGCACAATCTTCCATCCCTCCGTAAACTGGCGGAAGACCAGGGTAAACAAACCGTGCGGCGTCTTGCCGTCTGACATCGTGAGATGAAATTCCCCGCGAACAAAAGCCGCGTTCGACCCCAGCATTTCAATGCGCAAGTTCGAAAACTCAAGCTTGCCCATTTCGTGCCCTGCAGACTGATAGTTTTTCTTGTAGCGATCCAGCGCCGCCTGCCAGCCGTTCGATTCGTGGCCTCCCGAAAAAAACGTCAGTTCGGGAGAGTTCCAATATCCCGCCATGAAACCTTCGAGATCCTGCCGATTCCACGCCGCCTGCTGATCTTCCATCACTTTGCGAATCGCCGCTTTCGCATCGGCTTCGGAATTCTCGCCCGCGCTAGCGGTAACCGCCGCAGCAAGTACACCGATCAGCAAAAAGACAATTCTCATGGCGTCTCCAATTCGCGTAACGCCAAATCATAACTTGTTTGGAATTTTCAGCAGGAAAAATTCTGAAGCCTTCGTTAGAAGAAAACCACGAGACCATGCGCGCAAAACCATGTGAAAGCGAGTGCTTTCACAGAATGCGGAACAACGGGCCGCTGAAAGCTCCTCTACGCGCGGCCCTTCTTCGCCGCTGTTGCTACGGCGGCCTTTACCTTGACCGTTTCCCAGGGACGCTTCGGGCGATCCACCTTCGGTTGGTCGCGGTCCTTGACCCGATCGTACTGGTACGACTCGCTCACGGTTCCGAGCGACTCGTTATAGAGACTCGGCAAGCCCAGGCCTTCTTTCAGTTCTTCGGAGAACTGTTGCAACGCCTTCAAGTGGTCGGCCGTCGCTGGCACTTCCGTTTTCGTCGTCTTCAAGAACTGCTGATATCCCTTATTGACCAGCTTCGAGATTTCGCTGCCAATCATGTATCCCGGATAGGCAAAAATCTTCACGCCGCCGTCATCCGTTTTCTGGATCGCCGCCGAGCAGTTGTACTTCTTCAGGAACACGCGCGTTTGCGCGCCCGGAGCTTCAATCAAGTCGAAGCCGTGATCCTTGAACCAGGCCACCGCGTCTTCGTAGGTGCGTTGCTCAACCTTCGCTGTCATTCTTGAACTCAATTCCTTTTTATTACTGCATCAAGTATTGCTGCGTTGGTTAGATGCGGTTACCGCAGTTTCGATGGAACCAAAGCGCCGCGTGCCGAATCTAAGGGTGCAGCGATACAGTAACGCTAGTATAGATATACCTTTTTATGATTGCGGGCACATTACTCTAGTCATACAAACATATACGGATTATGACGCCAGCAGGTTCCAGTTCCGCGCCATCGCGTTCTTCGTCCCCGGCAAACGACGTGTCCGGCCTGCGCGGAGAGGCTGTGCTTGCCCAGATCGGCAACACGCCGCTACTAGCGCTTGACGCCCTGACCGTCAATTTTCCCCACGCAAAACTTTTGGGCAAGGCCGAATGGCACAATCCCGGAGGCTCCGTCAAAGACCGCGCCGCCGCGAACATCGTTGCTACGGCACGCCGCTCCGGCAAACTGACTCCCGGCAAAATTCTGCTTGATTCCACCAGCGGCAACACCGGAATCGCTTACGCCATGCTCGGCGCCGCCCTGGGATTCCCCGTCACTCTGTGCGTGCCTGAAAACGTTTCTCCCGAGCGAAAACGCATTCTACAGGCATACGGCGCAAATATCATCTATACCGATCCTGCGGAAGGCTCGGACGGCGCCATCAAAATCGCGCGCCAGTTCGCCGAACGCCATGCCGACCTCTACTTTTACGCGGACCAATATTCCAACGATGCCAACTGGCGCGCCCACTACCAGACCACCGCCAACGAGATCTGGCAGCAGACCGAAGGGCGCATCACTCACTTCGTCGCCATGCTCGGCACCACCGGAACCTTCGTCGGAACCACGCGCCGCTTGAAAGAATTAAATCCAAAAATTCGCTGCATCTCGCTGCAACCCGATTCCGCCTTCCACGGCATTGAAGGCGCAAAGCACTTGCCCTCGGCCATCGTTCCGCGTATTTACGATCCGTCGCTCGCCGACGAAAACATCGAAATCGTCACCGAAGATGCGCACGCCATGGCGCGCCGCCTGGCCCGCGAACAGGGCCTGTTAGTCGGAGTTTCCGCAGCCGCGGCCGTCGTCGGCTGCCTTCAGGTAGCCGGGCGCACCGGCATCGATGAGCGTGCGAACATCGTCACGATCCTTTGCGATTCCGGCGAAAAATATCTAACCGAAAAATTCTGGCATGAAGGCTAAAGTCAAGACTGAACCCACTCTCGCTGTCATCCCGAGCAGCGCGAGCGGTCCCCACTCACCAAGAGTGTATGCCGGATTAAGGGTTCCCTCGCTCTGCTCGGGATGACAATGGTAGGAAATGGTTCTGAGCCGCTGATGCTGAAGCTTTCCCAATCCGACTACGCTGCCCTTCGCCAGCACGGCGAAGAAACCTATCCCTACGAATGCTGCGGCGTCCTGCTCGGGCATTTCGCCGACGATGGCGCCAAGACCGTCACCCACGTCGTCCGCTGCGGAAACACCCGCGAAGATTCGCCGCACAACCGTTACAACATTGATCCCCGTGAACTGATTCGCATCCAGCGCGAAGGCCGCGAGCGCGGCGAAGATATCGTTGGCTTCTACCATTCGCATCCCGACCATCCCGCAAAATGGTCGACGACCGACCTCGCGGAGGCCCACTGGTTTGGCTGCTCCTACGTCATCACCAGCGTAGAAAAAGGGAAGGCCGTCTTGACCAATTCGTTCGAGTTGACTGGCTCGGACGAGAGTGAGAAACAACTCGTGAACGAGTCGACCGTTCTGGCCTGACGATTTCCGCTTGCATCTTCGCCCGGAACCATAGCATCTTTATCTATATGCCGCAGATCCAGATTCCCTCGCCGCTTCGCCAGTATTCGGGGAAGCAAGCGTCCGTCGACGTTCCCGGCTCCACTGTTGGAGAAGCCTTAATCAACCTCGTATCCCAGCATCCCGACCTCAAGCGCCATCTCTACAACGACGATGGCAAACTGCGCGCCTTCGTGAACGTCTATGTCAACGACGAAGACATGCGCTATCTGCAGAAAGAAGCTACCGCGCTCAAAGAAGGAGACACAATTTCCATCGTCCCTTCCATCGCCGGCGGCCGTTGTTAACTCCCTCCGCCGCGCGGCTGATTTACAATTTCGAATTACGTCCAAGAGGATCGAATGCCCACGCTATCGGAAGCTAAAACAGAAGTGAAAGACAACGGCGCGCCCGCCACCCTAAGCAACGACGAGATCCTGCGCTACTCGCGCCATCTCATCATGCCCGAGGTAGGCATGGAAGGGCAGCAAAAGCTTAAAGCCGCGAAGGTTCTCTGCATTGGAGCAGGCGGCCTCGGTTCGCCCCTCGCGCTCTACCTCACCGCTGCGGGAGTGGGCACGCTCGGTATCGTCGACTTCGACATCGTCGATTACACCAACCTGCAGCGCCAGATCATTCACACCACCGCCGATGTGGGACGCAAGAAATTGGATTCAGCCGCCGACAAACTCAAGGCCATCAATCCATTCTTGAATTTACGAACTTTCGATACAAGACTCACCAGCGCCAACGCCCTCGAACTCTTCCGGGAGTTCGATATCGTCGCCGATGGAACCGACAATTTCCCGACGCGCTACCTGGTCAACGACGCCTGTGTCTTGACTGGAAAGCCCAATGTATACGGGTCGATTTTTCGCTTTGAAGGTCAAGCCAGCGTCTTTGCCACTGAGGACGGTCCCTGCTATCGCTGCCTCTATCCCGAACCGCCGCCGCCCGGCCTGGTGCCATCGTGCGCCGAAGGTGGAGTGCTCGGCATTCTTCCCGGCCTGGTTGGCGTCATCCAGGCGACTGAGACCATCAAGCTGATTCTCGGGCAGGGCGATCCGCTGATTGGACGGCTGCTGCTGGTCGACGCGCTGGGCATGAAATTCCGCGAATTGAAACTACGGAAAAATCCCGATTGCCCCGTTTGCGGCACTCATCGTACTATCTCAAAGCTCATCGACTACGAAGAGTTCTGCGGAATTCGCGGTCAGGAACCGCCCGTGTACGGAGGCCCGTTGTCGGAAATATCAGTAGAAGACTTGAAGAAGAAATTGGACGCTAAGGCTGATGTGTTTATCCTCGACGTCCGCGAGCCGCACGAATATCAGATTTGCAACCTTGGCGGGTATCTTATTCCGCTCGGCGATCTGCCGAAGCGCATTGGCGAACTCGACTCCAGCCGCGAAATCGTAGCCCACTGCAAAATGGGAGGACGCAGCGCCAAAGCCGTTGCCTTCCTCAAACAAGCTGGCTTCACGAAGGTCCAAAACCTAACCGGTGGAATCACCGCCTGGGCGGAACGAATTGATCCAACCATGCCGAAGTACTGAGAGCGGGAGAGCAGTTGTCAGTTGTCAGTTGTCAGTTTTCAGTTTTAGAGTTCTAGGGAGCGCTTGATGCGCTCCTTCTTTATTGCATAGCGCATAACTAACTCCCACCTTGATCGCGTCAAATTCAATTTAACAAACACAATAAACATGAATCGCGCGATTGCTCTGGTTGACAACTGTTACCGGGAGTAGATAATGGGGAGTTCCTTCGAATAGTTCGTGCTGGAGTGGAAGCCCCGATTTCTGCTCGCCCAGCTTATGCACGGAAGTAATGGGCTCCCCGAATATCAGACAGCGTAATCGTGACAATTGGAGGTCTTGTGCAAAAGGGCTACTCTTTGTTGATGGTCGTGTTACTTCTGAGCCAATGCTTAGTTGGCCAAACGAGTGACAGTCAAGCGCCTACCAATCCTCAGCAACTAGCGACCACTGCAGCTTCGCCGCAACAGCCGGTCGATAGTTCGAACTTTACCTCAGCCAAAGGATTTGTATTGGAAGACGGCACTCCAGTCAAGTTGCGCATCAATCGCACGATTTCGTCCGGTGACTCCAAGCAAGGAGATACCGTCGACTTTGAGGTCCTACAAGACATCAGCGTAAACGGCACGTTAGTCATTCAAAAAGGCGGTATTGCCTATGCCACCGTTACAGAGGCCCAGGCGAAGCGCCGTATGGGGCGGGCGGGAAAATTGGACATCAATATTGACTACGTCAAAATGCTGACCGGCGATAAAGCGGCATTACGAGCCGTAAAAGAAGTGCAAGGCGGAAGTCACACCGTCGGGATGACGGCCGGCATTGTTGCCACAAGTCTGGTTTTCTTTCCTGCCGCACCTTTCTTTCTGTTCATGCACGGCAAAGACATCTCGATTCCCAAAGGGACTGAAATTACGGCGTACACAAATGGGGACTTAAAGCTTGATCTCGCCAAGTTTCAGCCTGCGGCTCAGCCAGCAAATCTAAGCGCCAGCAATCGCGATCAGAACGCTCCTTCCACTTCGGCCAAACTGCAAATCGACTCGACTCCGCCGGGTGCAGACATTGAGGTGGATGGAAACTTTGTTGGCAACACCCCGTCCGAAGTTCAGTTGGCCGAAGGCGATCACACAGTAACTGTTCACAAGACCGGATTTAAGAGCTGGGAACGTAAAATGAAAACGAGTGCGGGGAGTAATGTACATGTCAGCGCCGAGCTCGAGAAGGCCGACAGTACAGCCACAACCGGTCAAAGTCAGTAGTTTCAAAGACAAAGGCGGGGAGCATCCACGCTCCCCGCTGTTACCCAATAACTCAGTTACTTACTCGTGTTGGCACTCATTTCCGATCCACTCAAAGCCAGAGCGTATTTCTTGCCTGCAAAACGCACTTCAGAAACAGTCACCTTGCCGCTCGCGTGGTCGAGCACCGAAGAATCATACTGCGATGCCTCGTCGAGGCTCACCACCTTTGCCGGAGCCTTGGCTACTTCTTTCTTGCCCTTCATGAAGCTGACTTCGACGCTCGGTCCAGCGCCTTCCCACCGCACCTGATAATCTCCGGGCGCGAGTTGCTGGCCGTTAATCTCGCAGGCCTCGCGGATTTGCAGTGATCCCTTGTTACTTGCAAATGCACTCGACGCCAGCAGCACGGCCAGCCCAAGCACAGCGGTCTTTGCCAGATTGGTGAATTTCATTTTGCTCCTTCGCTTTCTCCCGGGCTGTGCCGGGACGTTCAGGGGCGGCTGGTGATGGTTCGAGGACGCTCGAGTAAGGGCTTGCCTTTTTGTTGCGAAGTCCTACAATACGCGTGTCAGGGTGACGCAAAAAGACGCGGGCCTCAAACTCGTTCTTTTTACCGGACCCGGCGCATCCAGGGCCGCCAAACCATGCTTGCGCCGTCCCGTCACCCTGCAAATTCTTCTCTTAGTGGAGCGAAAGTTTTTTCGTCCACCTCACGTTGGCTCGCTACAGGATACGAAGCTCGATTTGAGTTAGTTCCCGATTCTTTTTTCTTTGCGAGCCAGACTTTTCTGCAGCATGGTGATTGGACGAGCCGGCCATCTGCGCGTTAGCACGCGCTTTGTAAAGGTTGCGCGCTTTTCAAAGTTTGAAGCAACACAATCAGACTGTTTTGTTGCGGCTGCAATATTGAGACTTGTCGTCCTGAGGAGCGAAGGATCTCTTTACTTCTCCACAATCGCTCGTGAACGATTACCCGATCTTGAGCACAGTTTTTCCGTAATTCCTGCCTTCTTCCATTAGCTTGTAAGCGGCGCGCGCATCTTCTAATGCAAACACCTTTCCGATCACAGGATGCAGTTTGCCCTCTGACAGCCATTGCGAAAGTCGCTTCCACGCCATCTCCATCAGCGGACGGTTGAGGCTCATATACGAAAGCCAAAGCCCATGAACGCTCGCCCCTTTTGCGTAGAGAATGCGCGTGTCGAGTTGCGGAGCGACTCCGGTCGCGGCGCCGTAAACAATGACGCGTCCAAAGTCTCGAAGGCAGCGCACACTTTTTGCGACGTGCTCTCCACCCAGCATTTCAAAGACCGCATCGACGCCTTCTCCATGCGTCAAGTCTTTGATCGCTTCCTGATAGTCGCGCTCTTTGTAGTTAATGCTATGTTGCAATCCCAACTCACGAACCCGCGCCAGTTTCTCTTCTGAAGACGACGTGCCATACATTTCAATCCCAAGAATTTTCCCGATCTGTACTGCGGCGGTTCCGACACCGCCAGCGACGGCATGAATCAGAACGCGCGGACTGGGCTTCTCTGGCGTAGTTCCGAGCAAACCGGCCTTCCAGTAAGCAAAGTACGCAGTAAAGAAGTTGACCGGAAACGCAGCCCCTTGCTCGATGGTCCAACTCTCCGGGATGGGCCAGACCAGGTTGCGGTGCGCCACTGTCTTCTCAGCGAAGGCCGCCCACTGCGTATAGCCCATCACGCGACTTCCAGCACCGTCGCCGGAGAGATCGACTCCCGCAAATTCGCGCCCCGCTGTCAACGGCGGCTTGGGAGTGCCTGCATATCCCCCTTGCGTCGTCATCAGATCGGCAAAGTTGAGCCCGCCCGCGCCCACCTCGATCAAAACTTGTTCCGCCGTGGGATGCGGCTCCGCAACCTGCTGCACTTCCAGAACTTCAGGACCACCATAACGAGTGATGACTAAGGCCTTCATGCGGAAAGTCTAACAGCCAGATGGGTCGCACAGCCCGCTCTCGGCATCTATAATGTGGATCGAGTTTCCCATATCGAGCTGTTGGTCGTTCGTCCTTCGCATTCCGGCTGGTTGCCTGCAGAAGCTAACGGCTAAGTTCTAAACGCTAAGAGCAAAATGCCGCTAACGGACAATTTCGGCCGCTCCATTCACGACCTTCGCATCTCCATTACCGACCGTTGTAACTATCGCTGCGTCTATTGCCGGACGGGTACCAGCGGCGCGGCCTTTGCCGAGCTTCCCTTCGACGACTACCTGCGGATGGCCCGCATTTTGGTGAGTCTAGGAATCACCAAGATTCGTCTGACCGGCGGCGAGCCGTTGTTGCGCAAAGGCATTGTGGAGTTTGTCCGTGACCTCGCAAAGCTTCGCACCGTCGACCGCCAAAAACCACAAATTGCGCTCACCACGAACGGCCATCTTCTCTCCGAGATCGCGCAACCCCTCAAAGACGCCGGCCTCGACCGCGTAACCATTAGCATGGATGCCGTCGACCCCGAACGCTTCGCCCGCATCACCCGCGTGCCCAACGGATACGAGAGCGTGCTAGCCGGAGTACGGGCATCGCGCCGCGCCGGGCTCGATCCGGTGAAGATCAACTGCGTGCTGCTGCGCGGCTTCAATGAAGATCAGATCATTCCCTTCGGAATGTTCTCGCGCGAAGAGGGCGTCGTAGTGCGTTTCATCGAGTTCATGCCGCTCGAAGAAGATCGGGTCTGGACTCCCGAAATCGTGGTGGCCCTCGACGAAGTCGTCTCCCGTATGTCGGAGTATCTGCCACTCCATCAAATTCCGAACGAGCGCAGTGAGACTGCGCGGCGCTACCACTTCGCCGACAGCATTGGGGAGATTGGGATCATCGCTCCCGTGTCGCATCCCTTCTGCGGACACTGCAGCCGCATCCGCATTACCTCCGACGGCAAACTGCGAACTTGCCTATTCTCTTGTTGGGATCACGATCTTCACGAACTCATGCGCCGCGGCGCGAGCGACGAGAAGCTCGCCGAATTCATCCTCAACGTTGTAGAGAAAAAAGAAGAACGCCACCACATCGGCGAGCCAGGATTCGTTCCCGCTTCTCGTACCATGGTGCATATCGGCGGCTAGGGCGGCGTGCACTGTGTTCCGATGAAACCTAAGTGTGCGTGGGATTCACCACCGGACAGCGCGCCCAATGTCCCGCGCCGACTTCCACCAGGGGCGGCAATTGGACAGCACAGTTCGTAATGCGATCCGTGCAGCGCGGTTCGAACGCACATCCCGCAGGCAGTTGAGCGATGTTCGGGACGCTTCCTTCGATCGTTGCCAGGGGACGACTGCGGTCTGTCGCAAGCGTCGGAATCGCGCGCAGCAATCCCCGCGTATAAGGATGAGCGGGCGCGTGAAAGATATCCGATTTCGCGCCCAGTTCCACTATGTTTCCCGCGTACATGACGGCCACGCGGTCCGCAACATGCGACACCACGGCCAGGTCGTGCGAGATGAAGAGCATCGCCAGCCCAAACTTGCGGCGAAGCTCGTTCAGCAGGTCAAGAATCTGCTGCTGGATCGTGACATCGAGCGCGGTCGTAGGTTCGTCCGCAATCAGCAACTGCGGACGGTTCACGATCGCCATCGCAATCATGACGCGCTGTCGCATTCCTCCTGACAATTGGTGCGGATAACTACGCGCGCGCTGCTCGGGATCAGGGATGGCAACCTCGCGCATGCCTTCAATGGCGCGTCGCATCGCTTCCGCCTTCGAGACCTGGTGATGAGCTAGCACGGCTTCCGCGATCTGCTCGCCGACGCGCATCACAGGATTCAACGCCGTCATCGGTTCCTGGAAGATCATCGCCATGCGCGATCCACGCAATTCACGCAACTGGTTCGAGGAAAGACGCGTCAGGGCGCTAGCCGAACCGTCTCCATCCTGAAACGTGATCTCGCCTCTGACCAACGCCGCGGACGGGAGCAGTCCCATGATCGCCAGCGAAGTGATCGATTTTCCCGATCCCGATTCGCCGACCAGTCCCAACACCTCTCCTGGTGCGATGGAGAATGACAGGTTACGCACAGCCGCGACTGGCGCGGCAATACGGGGTGGGCTCTGCGACCCAAGTGCTCGTCTTGAGCGCGATTGCGGGAACTCGATGGTCAGATCGCGGACGTCTAGCAACGGGCGCACGAGAAGTATGGTATCAGCCGAGAGGCTGCTACTCGCTCATAGGCGAGAGTCCTTGCCAAAATGCGCCTACTTCTTAGGCCGCGATTCCGGAGGCACCAAACCGGCGACGCGATAATAGACAACCAACTGTCCGTAATGTTCGCCAGAATGCTCGAGCAATCCCCAAGCCATGTCAGAGACGCGTGTCTGCTGATTCGCAAACGGATCGACGACCAAATCGTTCAAACCCTTGTCGCCTTTCTGCTTGATCGCAGCTGCTCCGTCGGCAAAGGACTTCTTCACAAACTCGACCACCGCAGCTTTCGTCTTGTAGTTGGCGCGCTTCGGGTCTTCTTCCGCAGGAGGTTTCTTCCCCATCGCAGGATTTGTGAAGAAGTAATTCGCATTCGCAGCGTGCAGTAGCTGTTCGGCAAAGCTGCGTTCAGCGGGAACGGGCTTGAAGTCGTACTTATCCTCCGGAAAATCTTCCGCCATGGCAACCAGCTTGCGTCCAATATCGTTCCAGTTGTCCAGCAAGGCTTGCGACGGACTCACGGCAGGTTTCGGTGAGGCATCTTTCTTCATCGCGTCTTGCGCGGACGCGGCGACGACGACGACCGAGACGGCGAGAACCACGGTCAGGATGTGCTTGCTCATAATCTGATTCATCGAAAATTCCTCCGTAACCATCCTTAATTCAATCCCACTTTGGCCAGCATCTCCAGAAACTGCTTTTGCGTTCGCATGTCAATCGACTGCGTTACCAGTTTCCCTTCGCGATCGTAAACAAAACTTCGCGGAATGCCTTCGACCAGAAACAGGTCATTCACCTTGCGTCCAGGATCGAGCAACACGGGAAACGTCACCTTACGCGCGGCGATAAAGGGCGCGACTTTCGCGGCCTCTTCGTCCGAGATTCCGAGCACCACAAATCCCTTGGACTCGAAGCGCTGGTAAAGCGTTTCCAGATCGGGCATCTCTTTGCGGCAAGGCGGGCACCAAGTCGCCCAGAAGTTTACCAGAACGACTTTGCCGCGCAACTCCGAAAAGGTCCAAGTCTTTCCCGCTAGATCTTTCAGCGTGAATTGGGGATGCTCGCGCTGGCGATCTTCTTCCTCAAGTTGCGCCAGCGCAGCGTGAAACTGTCCATCGTCATTACTAAACTCGCTCGGCGACGCGACATGCTCGTAGCGGACCAAGGTCGCGAGTTCGACATACGGATCTGCTGGCTCGCGCTTGATGAATGTCGCTTTGCTGCTTCCAGTTTTCGCATCGTTGCTCGGAATTAATTCTGGCCTGACTTCCTTCCACGGAACAGGACGCTCGCGCAAGGCATCGGCCAACGTTGTCGCGACTTCCTGCAGAGTCTCGTGTCCAAAATCGCCTTCGGTGGAGAGGTTGGCTAATCCCACGGCGAGCCGAAGCTTGTTCTCGGTTGCTGGCAGACTTCGTATCTTCAGAGCGACGTCTTTGGTCGTGGATGCTCGTACATCATCGGGCAGAGCGCGCAATCCGTGGATCTGCGCGGCGATCGGCTTCTCATCGGCGCTCCAGACCACTTCCTTCTGCTGCGCAGAGCTGACTTGCGATGCGAGAGTCGCGAAGCCAAATATCGAGACAACACAAACGTAGAAATGCACTCGAAGACGATCGATTCCTAGTCTCATGAGCAACTAGCTTAACACCGTATGAAGGGGCAGATGAACATTCGCGCAACGCTAGATCAGCTTGCGCACCAAGTCTGCGACTCTCTGTTTGGGGCGTTATCTGTTATGTTTCCCGATGAACGCGATCACGTTTGGGAGGCGACCTCAATGCGCTGCAATGGCCTGTCAGCAACCATCTTTCTTGTCGTTCTTTGCGCCGCGGTCGTGATAGTCGCTTTGATTCCGCGTGTCGCGGCGCAGGAGGATGAAGCTTCCGTGCGCGCGCAGATTCTCGCGCTGGAGAAGGCTTGGAATCAGGCGTACAAATCCGGAGACATCAAGGCTCTGTCGGCGATTCTCGATAACTCGCTTGTCTTGGTCGAAGACGATGGATCGCTGAAAACCAAGTCGGAGTTTCTTGCGACCGTGAAAGCCTCGTCCGGAAATGACGAGCAAGTCGCTCCCGAATCTCTGACCGTTCGCGTCTTTGGCACAACGGCGATTTCGATTGGAGTTCTTGCGGTGAAGGAATCCAAAGGCGGAAAGACGGTTACGCATCGCGAACGCTTTATTGATACGTGGATTTATAAAAATGGATCGTGGATCTGCATCGCAACGGACGCGACTCCCATGATTCATGCGGGATCGTAGGATTTTTCCCGTTTTAGAAATGTTTACCAGTTAGTACTCCCACCCCCCTCCCCCCTGGTCTTCTGGAATCATGAGGTTAGCGGGAAATTTTTGCTTTGGTCTTTGAATCGAAAGGACTTATATCAAAGTATTCCGGAATAAGGACTTACGGGAGTTTTCCGGGTTTTGAGGGCCTCCGAAAGGGCGGGAAGCGGGTCGAGTGCTGTTGATTTCGGCGCTTGACCGGGCCAGGCACACGCTTCGCTGCTGCGATCTGGAGTGATTGTTTCATTGGGTGAGGCAGGGTGTCTGTGATGTGGGTACGAGAGTTTTGTGATGAAAAATGTACGTACATTGCAGAGAGAGGATAAGGATGAGGAATCCCACTCGGCTACCCTCTCGAAATCACCTGAACTGGAGATACAAGGACTTGCGCTTTCCATTCGCAGGTTCCCAAAGGGACAATTCTGTGGAAACAAAAGCACTATAATAGGCGAAGGGAAGGCGTATGATTACCCACCTCAAGGGGCTGTAGTTATGGCAGACCGTCAACAGTTTTTTCGTCCCATTGAGGCGGATCCGGAATTGGCCAAGATTTTGGAGGCTTCGAGGACAACCGCTGTTACTGAAGAGGAGTTGCGCGAGCAACGAATCAGTTTCGCGTTCGGGAATGCTCCACAGGATTCGCAAGATCGCATCACTAAGGATAGTTTAAGGCTTGCGTCCGAACACATAAACTGCTGCCGTAAGGCAGCAGTCAGCACTAAATTTCATGTCCGTTAGAGAAAAAGACGATCCCGCCCTTTATACCAAGATCCAAGAACAAAACCTTCTACGGCAGTACGACCTGAACCGGATCGTCAGTTGTTCGGTGTCGGATTTATCCCAAGGCTCCGCCAAAAGCATGGATGCACAGCAATTTTCGTAGTCGGTGTTATCTCAGCAGCCGAGACTGATCGGCGCCCCATTGCAGACCAGGTAACAGCCTCAAAACTCTCGAGTTTGAGACCAACCAAACTCACGCGATAGAAGAAGACTACAAGCCAGTTGCGAAATGCGGTTGTTTGCGTTGGATCATTCTCAATATCTTTCAACGCCGCGGCGAGCTCCTCGTCTATTAACTTCTTGCGGTCTAGAAGACGAATCGCGAGACTCACGCATTGCTCATCCGTGATGTCTTGCACCATAAACCGTGCCGGCCGGTTCTTTAGCACATCGACTAGGGTCAGGAGTTCGGGATAGTCCGCGACCCACTCGTCCGCCAATGACCGAAGTCGTTGTCGGGAATACTCCCCCTCAGCTTCCTTCAGCATTGCAGTCGTAACCGTGGGGTTGTCGCGCGCCTGCCTGATACAGGCGTTAAAAAAAATAATCATGTCTCTGGGCCGCATCAAAGTTCGGTCTAAGATGTAATCTATGGTGGACTGTTTGTCGACGGTTCGTGGAAGTAGATCTTTATGGGACACGGATTGCTTTGTGTACGTCTGCCTAACCATCCGATCAATCCTCTTGTCAAGTAACTCCGTTAACTGATCTGCGGTCCAGCTAAGGTCTAAGTAGAGCGATTCGTATTTTTCTTCCTGGAACCCAGGACCTCGTGAAAGGCGTATCACTCTGTCGATAAGGTCGTATCGTAGGGCGATTATGATTTTAGCGTGCCGAACCTTGCAGAAGTCTCGGACGGTTTCGATGAGTGCACGGATCAAGAGATATCTCACGCCTTCCTCGACCCAGTTCTCATCCAGTCGATCGATCACTATGTAGTACTTTTTTTTCGGATCCTCCAATATTGAATCGAGCAATTCGAGCACATACGACAGCTCTTGAATCTGTACTTGGTTTACGACATATTTCGCACGCTCTACGACTTTGGCTTTCTCCTCTTGGGTTAGGGACTCACCTCCTGAAAAGTTGATCTTTGTCGCCGGTATCTCGGCGGTAATCGAGGCCTTTAGATCGCTCTCAAGTTTGGTAGTTAACTCCGAGATTCGATAATCTGTCTGTTCCCAAAACTTGCTCCCCCACTGCTCTAGGTAGGCCAGTGCCTTCTCGTGTTGTCGTTTCTTGTCACTAAATACACCGCGTAGCCATTCCACTAGGCTGCCCTCTTGGGCGTTCGGGCTGTCGAGATGAAAGTGAGCTTTTATAATCTCCACTGTAAATACATGACGCCAAAGCAGCTTGAAGAAAATATCCAAGCTTACGCCTAGGCCATGTACAAATTGGAGGATGGTGGAGTTCGAGATGTACGCGAGGGCAAGGCTCTCTGGTCTAATACCTATCGCCGTTACTGATTGCTCCAACAACTGGTTTAGCACGGCGGTCTTGCCCGCTCCGGTCCGACCTAATACTATGCGGCGATGGTCCGCGCAGTCCAGGAGCAGATCTACCTGTCCCGTATCAACAAAGCATTCATCGAGAAATACGTGATCTGATTCGGCGTCTGCAACACCGACTGTATCCACTATCCTAAATCGGAACTTGTGTGCCATAGAGCCTCGGGCTGAAGTGTAACTCTGGACATGTCCCGCCTTGAGTGTCTCTCTCAGGGACGGGATTCAACGTAACTACACCTATGAAGAGTTTTATGAGGGTCGGATTCCGCAAGTGACTGCACCATATTGATCTTCTTAGGCGATCCTTTTGGCAACTTGGGCTGCGAAAACGATCGACACCTTGGCCAAAGCTCCTCCGATACTCCAAAGCAAAAAGGCCAAAGGTTTCCCCATGGCCCCCTCAGGCGAACAATTTCTAACAAACTCTGACTAACTCTGCATAGACCACTTTGGTGCTACTTACCTCAGCGGCTAAAGCCGATCTAAGTCAGGCAAGCTTGCGGCACGGCTGAAGCCATGCCCTTCCCTTAATTCCTGCGAGAGCTCCGCTCCGCTGGACAACCGAGGGCGGCTGTCGCGAATTGGGATGGGTTGGACGGGCGAGACGCCCGTCACCACACGAGCAAACTTTAACTGCAGCCGCTGGTGCTGCCGCAGCTCATGCATTTGTAGCAGCTACCGTTTCTCACCATGATGGAGCCGCAGACGTGGCAACTGGGGGCGTCTCCCATGTCGATCAGGCTGGAGAGGGCGTCGGCGGCGTGGATGCTGCCGGAACCTGGTCTCAGTTCCCGGTTCTCAAGTCCCGGTGGAGTGGTGGGCTGATCGAGACTTGAGGTCCCCTCGGCAGCGGGTGCAACCTGCTTCGGCCTGAGGTTCTCGAAGAGGAACTGTTGTTGTCCGGTCATGAAGCGTAGCTGGAGCCAGCGGAAGATGTAATCCATGATCGACTTGGCGAATCCGATGTCGGCATTCTGCGACCAGCCGCTCGGCTCGAATCTCGTGTGGGCGAACTTCTCGCAGAACATCTTGAGCGGCACGCCGTGTTGCAGCGCGATGGAGACGGCGAGGGCGAAGCTGTCCATAAGGCCGGAGACGGTCGAGCCTTCTTTCGCCATCTTGATGAAGATTTCGCCGGGCTGTCCGTCGGGATAGAGGCCGACGATGAGGTAGCCTTCATGGCCTCCGATATTGAATTTGTGGGTGACGGAGACACGCTCGTCTTTCAGCTTGTGGCGGACGGCGCGGGGTGGCGCGTCCAGGTTGTCTTCAAGTTCAAGAGCAGCGGGCGAGGGCGCCCGCTCCACACCGTTGCTTAGGGCGGTCTTGCTGCCGGCGGCGGAGAGAGGCTGGGCTTGTTTGCATCCATCGCGATAGACGGCTACGGCTTTGAGGCCGAGCTTCCAGGCCTGGATATAGGTCTCGGAAATGTCGTCGACGCTCGCGTTGTTAGGCAGGTTAACGGTCTTGGAGATCGCTCCTGAGATGAAGGGCTGAGCGGCGGCCATCATCTTTAAGTGGCCCATGTAATGGATGGAGCGCGTGCCTTTGCTGGGCTTGAAAGAGCAATCGAAGACGGCTAAGTGCTCTTCTTTTACGTTAGGAGCGCCTTCGATGGTTCCGGTGGCGTCGATGTAACTGACGATGGCGTCGGCTTGCTCGTGGGTGTACCCCAGTTTGAAGAGCGCGGCGGGAACCGTGTTATTCACGATTTTGATCATGCCTCCGCCAACTAACTTCTTATATTTAATTAGGGCTAAGTCGGGCTCGATGCCGGTGGTGTCGCAATCCATCATGAAGCCGATGGTTCCGGTGGGAGCTAACACGGTAACTTGCGAGTTGCGGTAACCATGCTTCTCGCCGTGAGAGAGAGCTTCGTCCCAGCACTGCTTGGAAGCATCGATCAGGTCGGGAAGTTGCGCGGCGGCGGAGCTGCGTTCGGCGGAACGTCCGGCAGCGGTGCCGTTCAGGCTGGCGCCGATGTTGTTGACGCTGGCGCGGTGCATGCGGATGACGTCGAGGAACGGCTCGCGGTTAATGTACCAGCCGGGGCAAGCGGCTCCGGGCATGGCGTCGGCGGTGGTGACTCCGAGACGATTCTGAACGGTGTCGGTGATCGGGCAGAGCGGCTCGCAGAGCTCGGCAATCCTGGAAGACTGGAGATAGGCTTCTCCGCACATGATGGCGGTGACGCAGGCAGCGTAGTCGCGTCCGGCGTCGGAGTCGTAAGGGAGTCCGGCGGCCATGAGGAGCGCGCCGAGGTTGGCGTAGCCGAGGCCGAGCGGGCGATAGTCGTGCGAATTCTTGCCGATGATTTCCGTGGGGTATCCGGCGTTGTCGACGAGAATTTCCTGGGCGGTGATGGTGACGTCGACGGCGTGACGGTAGGCTTCGACGTCGAAGGTTCCGTTGGGCGCGAACTTGAGCAGGTTCAGGCTGGCCAGGTTGCAGGCCGAGTCGTCGAGGAACATGTACTCGCTGCAGGGATTCGAGGCGTTGATGCGGGCCGTGTTCTTGCTGGTGTGCCAGCGGTTGACGGTCGAGTCGTACTGCATGCCGGGATCTCCGCAATGCCAGGTGGCTTCGGAGATTTTGGTCATCAGGTCTTTGGCTTTGTAGGTGTTGACGACGCGGCCGTCGACAATGGCTTTGGTGGAGAAATCAGTGTCGCGCATGACGGCGACCATGAAGTCGTCGGTGACGCGGACGGAATTGTTGGCGTTCTGGAAGAAGATGGAGCTGTAGGCATCGGAGTCGGGATGCGAACCGTCGTATCCCTGGGCAACGAGGGCGTGGGCCTTGGCCTCCTCTTTACTCTTGCACTCGACGAAGTCGACGATGTCGGGATGGTCGATATTGAGGATGACCATCTTGGCGGCGCGGCGCGTTTTGCCTCCTGACTTGATGACGCCGGCGAAGGCGTCGAAGCCTTTCATGAAGCTGAGCGGGCCGCTGGCTGTGCCTCCGCCGCTGAGAACTTCGGTGGAAGAGCGCAGGGGCGAGAGATTTGTGCCGGTACCGGATCCCCACTTGAAGAGCATGCCTTCTGTTTTGGCGAGGGTGAGGATGGAGTCGAGCGAATCTTTGACCGAGTTGATGAAGCAGGCAGAGCACTGGGGACGGGTGTATCCGGTGACGCCGAATTCGACCTGGTTGGTGGTGAAATTCCAGTGCCAGTTGGTGGCGTCGGATTTGGGCTCGACGCGCTCGCATCCCACATTGAACCAGACGGGCGAATTGAAGGCGACATGCTGGCGAACGAGAAGGTGGACGAGCTCGTCGTGGAAAGTGGCGGCATCTTCGCTGGTGCGGAAGTATCCGTCTTTCATGCCCCAATCGCGAATGGTTTCGGCGACGCGGGAGACGAGCTGACGAACTCCGGTCTCGCGCTCGGGGGTGCCAATCTGGCCGTGCAGATACTTGGAGGCGACGATGTTGGTCGCGGTCATGGACCAGTCTTTGGGGACTTCGACGTCCTTCTGCTCGAAGATCATGCCTCCCTGGGAGTCGCTGATCAGAGCATTGCGCAGCTCCCACTCAACCTCGTTGTAGGGGGAGACGCCGGGCTTGGTGAAGAGGCGGCGGAAGGTGAGGCCCTGGGCCTTAGTCTTTTTATTAGCAGGAATATTGGCGGTTGCTGATTGATTTTTGATCTGGTCTCGCACTTCCATGTCCTTCTCCTATTAGATGATGGCGGTCGATGATCGGATTGCGGCGGTCGTTTTCAATAAATGCGTCCTACAGATGCTCCCTATAAAAGCAAATAGCTCCGCTTGCCCTGGCGACCAAGCTGCCGGGAGCGCGATCCCTTTATGGGAAATTTCTTTTCGAAGAGCATGAGCAGCGCTAAAGCGATGCCTGAAACGTGGCTGAACTGAAAACGATGGCAGTTATGGGGGACGAGTAAAAGGCGAGTGAATCCGCTGACTGTGACGCTTACGGAGCGGGATCGCCTTGCAGATTTTTTCGGAAATTGTGTTCGGGGAGCGAGGTAGGCTCCGCAGCATAAGCAGTCGCGGAGTTGCGGTCGACGCTGACGGGCGAGGACGCCCGTCCCCGCACGAGCTTTGAACCTTCGGCGGGGCATTCGATGCCATGACGGGCGAAAGATGCGGCAACGAGTTCCATTAAACCTTGCATCGGGGCTCCTAATGTAATTGCGAGGGAAGCTGGCCGGATCGGGGAGCAGCCTCGTACGCAAAATTTCAATCACTGCAAATAAGTTCCCCGAAGAGTCTGGCTGGGGGGCCAGACCGGGGGAAGTCACCGCTGACTGTGCCTTGCTTCCATCCTCTTGGGAGGGATGGTTTCCGTGAAGGGGGAGGGACGCGAAGTCACCTCAACTTAGAGTCTCGCCCCGTTGGTTTCTGGTCGTAGCCTCCTTTTCGGAGGTCTATAAAAGTACTCTGGGATGCTTAACGTACTCCCGTATATGGTGCATGTCAAGACCTAAACACAACATCTGGTGGCCCAATAGTGGTAAGGGTATTCAGTTGGCAAATTGCCTGATCTGCTACTTGCTTTTTCACACCCGCCATCGGGGCGAGAAACGAAGTTGCTGCAAATAAATAAGGATCAGGCTGCGACGCGGGATCGGACTTCTGAGGCAGCGGCTTGGGTGGTGGGTCGGTTGGCAACGTCCGGCCGTCCACTTTCGTGCTGCAGCAGAGGAACATAAATGTCCTCGAAAAGGGCCTGACTGGTGATGCGGCGGACGCCTTCGGAAGTCTCGACGAGATAGTCGCCGGGGCGGCCGGATTGTTCGCGGCCAAGGACATCGGTGAAGACGAGGGGTTCAGTGAGTTGACGGGCACGCACCAGGAAACGGGTGCGATAAACATTCCAATCGCTTTGCAGATTCATGAGTCAATTCTTTCGTCCCGCTTTTTTGGTCCCGCGGGAGGGCAACACTTCTGATTTCCATTTTTTGAAAATTGGGCCGGGCACGGTGGCCACTCCGGCGCATTTGCTGGTTCCAAGTTCAGTGACTGTACGCGCCGCGGAAGGGCGGGTCAATTACACATTAATTGTGCAACCGTGCAAATCCGGGTGGGGACGGAGGATGGGCTGAATCGCAAGGACGGTCAAGTCCAAAGTCAGTAGACACGTGAACAATGTGCGAGGGTTAATCGGATCGCGAGGAACGCCGCGCAGGGAGTGCCTGAATGGGAATCCATATTTGCACAGCGGATGCACAGGATTGAAACAAATGTTGGGTTGTTGGATGCGTCGTTCCGGCGAGGTTCGAGCAAAGCGAAGGCTTCGTGGGCGACAAGAATACGCGGTGCAAGAGATCGCTTCGCTTTGCTCAGGATGACAACCTATATCTTATGTTTTTCCTAACTACTTTCCCGTTCGAATGTAGGTGTTTTGAAATACGGTGGTGCAGACGCTGTCTTGAGCTACGGCATAGTTGTAGGTGGTGGTTGCGAGGAAGGAATTTCCATCGATGAAAGTGAAGGTGGTGGAGAAAGTTGCGTTCTCGGGAGTTCCGCCGGGGAGCCGAGTTCCAGTGTAGTCACCGGACCAGGTGTCAACCTTCGATGCGGGTGTCTCGGGAAAATCTAATTCCTGAATGAAGTTTCCCTGCGCGCCGTTGATGGAATGGCGTTCGACGGCTCCCGTTTTGGACGGTCCCGGATAGTAGAAATAGCTCGAAAGGTAAGCGCCAGCGGGAGCTCCGCAAGTTCCTCCGTTGGTGGCTGTGGCGGAGACTACATAACTGGAGACAGAATATATTCCGGCAATCGGAGTCGTTGAGGCGCTGGCGATTTGCGGGATGGCGAGGAGTAGAAACACGACGCCAACGACAAGGGGTGTGGTCGAAAACCGCTTGAACATACTTCCTCCTTGAATTGGGGTTGGAAAAGAATTGGGGTTGAAAAATTCAAACCCGGACGGACAAATGCGTCCGTCGCTACGTGGGCAGCGGGCGCCCTTTCGCGATGAGAAGGGCACCCGCAGTCCGTCATTCCAGTTACGATCAGCTAGTTACAACCGGTTCCGGTAGTGACGCTGGTTAGGACATTGGCAGCGCCGGTGATGGCTTCGCTGTAGCAATATCCGGTGGAGTTGGATCCGAAATAAGTTTGCGAGCTTGACTGGTTTTCGTTGCCAGTGAGTTGTCCGCTCGAATTGAAAAGGAGGGTGTCGGCGCCGATGACGCGGTCTTGCAGTAGCGCCGACGTGGTGGGCTGTCCATTGAGTTTCGCCGCTTGCTGGGTTTGGAAGTACTGGTTGACGGTCGTGGTCTGGCTGGCCGAGCCGTCGGGATTGAAGACGAGGGAGATATCCATCTTGAGCGGCCACGCGCGACTGACGGTGTTGACGTGGGTTCCGCTGGAGTTTTTAGTGGTGACCACGGAATGGACGTTGGTGGCTTGATTGATGTCTTGAACGTAGGTTGCGGACTTGATATTGAAGGTTTCCACGCTGGAGAACGCAATATCCTGAGCGACGGTCGTGGTGACGGGACCGTACGAGGTGTTGACGTATCCGGAGATTTGGAAGTTGTGGGACGACTTCGCGCTGACCGAGCCGCTAATATTTCCTGTGGGGCCGACGTGAATATTTTCGGCGTAGACAGGTGCAGGTGCGGCGAGAGTGTTCTCGGTGAGGGCTCCGGTCACTTGGGTGGAACCGTGGTCGAGATAGAGGAGGAGTGAAGCGGTTGCGGAAAAATAATTGTTGGCGTTGTAGACGCTCAAAGCAATCGTATGGGGCTGTCCATCGTCGAGCATGCTGGCGAAGGGCGTGAGGTTGACGCGATAGGGCTTGAAGTTCAATGTCTGGACGCCAGGGATGGGGATCCAGAGGAAGGGATCGATGCCGCCGGTGTAGATCCAGGGATAGACGGGAGCAACTCCGGCGGGATTGCCGTCGATGGTGACTTCTGACTCACGGAAGGGGGTTCCGCTGCAGCTTTCGAGTTCACCGGCAACGTCGTTGGGAACGCAGGTGTACCAGAACTCGTCCCCGGACTGGCTTTGCGCGAAAACGTCAAAGAAAAGAGAAGTGATATTGGTGGGCAGGGTCAGAGTCTGTTCGAGCAGGCTGGAGGTGCTGCCGAGTCCTACCGTACCGCCAGTCGGACCGGCGGAGAAACCGATGACCTGGTCGGGGACGCGGGGCGCAGTGTGCTGCGGCGCGGGCGGGTAGAAGAGGAGACTTGCAGAGCCGTGGATCACGCCTGTGTAAGTCTGGTTGACGAGATTCCCGAGATCGACGGTGCCCTGTTGGGCGGTGGTCAGGATGGCACTGTAGTCGGTGAGGTCGCGTTCGATATGCCAACTGCGGCCTTCGTTGGGCTGATCTTCGGCAGTGGTTCCGAAATAGATGTTGGTGGGGCCGAGCCAGATATTGGCGGTGCGGTCATACTGAATGCCAGCGCTGATGGAGAAGTCGGCGGTGAGAACGACCGCTCCCCAGGGGCCGGGACACGCGGCGGGCGGCGCGTAGGGGAAGCTTTGAGCATTGAAATTATTAAAGATGAATCCTTTGAAGAGGACGACGGTGCAAGGCGTGGTGTGGGGATGCGGCACGGGCGGATCGGCGGTGGCGGTATTGCCGGATCCGACCTTGAGTTGGGCGGTGGCAGCGGCCGAAAGCAAGATCAGCAGCGAGAAAATCGTGATGGCAAACTTCGTGGGCTGGGAAATGGTCACTGGGGATCCTCCTGGAACAAGTGCAAAATTTTGCGGGGCGTGGCGTGGTGTTGCACGGCGAAAAGCCGCGATGGGAGAGGAGTTTAGGGTAGTTGGGGGATGGTGTCAAGGAGGGGATGACGCCTGGTGACGAATGACGCCTAGGTTCGCTCACCGCGATTCCTTCGCACCAGGGACACGAAAGGTTCGCGAGGGATTACCCGGGGGCGGAGATGGAGGGGCCGGTTTGAAGAAAATGTTAGTTATTTTGATCGCAGGGTTGATCGCAGAATGCGGTTTGTGTCACTCCGGATCTGCCGCGAAGGTTGGTGTGCCAGCGGCGGGCATTTCGACGACACGCGTGGTGGTGCTGGGGACGGGGAATCCGAGCGCGGACCCGGAACGGTGGGGACCGGCGGTGGCGATCGTGGTGAATGATCGCGCTTATCTGGTGGATAGCGGTCCGGGAGTGGTGCGGCGGGCTGCGGCGGCGGAAAAGAACGGGATTGCGGCGCTGAAGGCGAAAGAATT
>Ga0302275_10001317_pt1 | contig 26758 bp, 20 predicted proteins | sample III_Bog_N2_2_FD_200229 | JGI IMG/M metagenome (GOLD analysis project Ga0302275, IMG submission 200229) | Peat permafrost microbial communities from Stordalen Mire near Abisko, Sweden - III_Bog_N2_2 | ecosystem: Environmental > Terrestrial > Soil > Wetlands > Peat | place: Sweden: Abisko... | reverse complement strand
CCAGCACATTGCCGAAGCGCACGGCCACAAACTTGGTGCCGCTCTCCTTCTGCAGCGCGCGAATCAGCAGCTCGGCCACGCGCTTGGTGGCCCCCATCATGCTGGTGGGCCGGACCGCCTTGTCGGTAGAGATCATCACAAAATCCTCCACGCCATGGCTGATCGCCGCCTGGGCCACCTGCCAGGTGCCGAGAATATTGTTTTCAACCGCCGAAAAAACATGCTTCTCCATCATGGGAACATGCTTGTAGGCGGCGGCGTGATAGACGATCGACGGCTGATAGCGGTGCATCACCCGGCGCAGAGTCTCCGCATGGGTGATATTGCCCAGTTCGGCGTGAAAGACCAGATTGGGGAAGCTCCTGTTCAGTTCCCTTTCAATGTGGAACAGCGGCGTCTCGGCCTCGTCGAATCCAACCAGGGCAACCGGCTCGAAGCGGGCAATCTGCCGGCAGATCTCCGAGCCGATCGAGCCCGCCGCGCCGGTCACCATCACCACCTTGCCCTGCATCCGCTCCCGGATGATCTCCTGATCCAGATGAACCGGCTTGCGGCCCAGCAGATCTTCCACCGCCACATCCCGCAACTGCTTGCCCAGTCCCGCATCCTCGATCAGGCTTCCCAGACCGGGCACCATCTTGTACTCCACGCCGGCATCCAGGGCATGCTTCAAAATCTTCATCATCTGCGGACCGGTTGCCGAGGGAATCGCGATCAGCACGCGCTTGACCTCGTGCTTGCGCGCCAGCACCGCCAGATCTTCTCCCGTGCCCAGCACCCGCTTGCCCTGCAGGCGCAGATAAGCCTTCGACGGATCGTCATCGACCAACCCGATCACATCGCACATCAGAGCGTCGTTCAGTTGAAGCTCCCAAAGAAGAGCCAGGCCCGCCGAGCCGGCGCCGTAGATCAGCGTCCTGGTCCGGTCGCTTCCTCTCCCCCGCGGCATCCTCTGCGTCGTGGCGAAGACGCGAACTGCCAGCCGCCCTCCCAACACCAGCAGGCAGGAAAGAAGCCATTCAAGAATATAGGCCGAACGCGGAAAATTCCATCGCCCCAGCAGAAAGAAGATGACCGCCCCGCCCAGAACCGATCCGGCTGAATCCGCCAGTACGATGCGCACCGCATCGTGAGCCGACGTATAGCGCCAGTTTCCCCGATCCACCCGGGCGGCGATAAAGGCCGCCGACTGGGCAACCACCCAAACGCACAGCGCCGCCTCCATCGGGCGAAGATAGCTGGCAGGCACCGCGAAATCAAAGCGCAGCTCGAATGCCAGAACCGTGGAAAGCGCAAACGCGGTCCCGTCAAAAAGATAGCCGGCGACCCTGTTCCGCATGCGTTTCCAGTTGAGCCTTAACGCGAAAAGTGATACGGGGAACATATACTTTTCCTCACTCTGAATCCGATGGTTGTTCGTGCTTGCTTTCGCAATTCATGCCGCCGCCTTGCCCCGCTCATGCTAAAGCGCCCTTGGCGGTCTGTAATACTGATCAGTTCTACACAATCTCATCCCTGTCACAAGGAAACCGGGTTTCACCGCGGCTCCGCCTTCCGCTTCGCCTTCCGCCTCGTCTTCCGCCCCGGCTTCTGCCCCGCCTTCCGCGCCGCCTTGTTCGGCTCTTCGGAGACCCACTTCATTCGAAACAACCGGCAACGCCGGCACATCCAGGGATAGAAGCCAAACAAAGGGAAGACCTGCATTTGCAAAAAGCCTACCCGCTGAATGCGGCACATCTCATCAGACTGGCACCTCGGACATTCCATTCCAACACCTGACCCGCGACCATGAACACGGGCAAGAATCATCAATCTACCGTGAGCTTATGACCGTCGAACCTCGATCGATGTCCTATGACGCTGCCGTGGCCTGCACAAGAATCTGCTCACCTTCCCGAGGCGATGGCAGCAGCACCTTTAGCCAGAAAGTGGAATACTCATTGATCGTCTCCCGATTGCCCAACCGTGAATGTCTGGAGCCGGCAATGAGCCTTGAAAGCTCCGGCTGTGCGATGACCGTCAACGCCATGGCTGCCGTGACAATCGCTGGGTTCAGATTGCGGAGCTTGCCATTCTCCATGTTTGTTGTGAGGTAGCTGGCGATCGCACTAAAGAGTGGAGCAAGGTACTCGTAGCAGACATCTTCGGCTTTCCCGTGAAGCTCAAGAAACGCGACACCTATGAGCCTCACCAATTCCGGCGAAAAGGTGGCCATATCGATGAGGAGGCTCAGTATTTGCTCCAACATGACTTCCGGCAGATGGCGTTCTGAATCCCGATTGAGCAATTCCAGCCTCGGCTTGACGGCGCTAAAGCTCGATTGAAGGGCCGACAGGAAGATATCTTCCTTGTGGTCGAAGTACCGGAAGACGGTCACTTCGCTCACATCGGCGAGACGGGCAATTTCGCGCGTGCTGGTCCCGTGGTATCCCTGTCGCGAAAACAGGGCGGCTGCCGCGCGGGCGATCCTGCCCGGCACCTCTGAGATTACTGGTGTAAGTGACAAGGACACCTCCCAACCGAGGGGATCGGTTAGCTGACAGCGCGCCTGTCAGGATTGACCTGTGAATTGATAACGCACTCTGCACCGCTGATTCGTGCGAAGAAAAGCGTGAGGTTCACGATCTCCCCCGTTGCCGGCTCTCTCATATGTGCGTGGTCTCGTGCGCGGGGAGTGATGGCTGGGTCTCGCGCAAGCCCCAGCGCTTTATTGCGGAAAGTCTACGGCGCGGCCGCGCAACCGGATAATCAAACAATTGCGGTTGACGGTTCGTCATCGCGGTTTTGCCGGGGAGCCTGACTCGGAATCTGCAACCAAAACGAGCCGCTACCCGCTTTACTCCAGAGTCCCCGGCGGTTACGGCCAAGATGAAAAGATTACAAGGCTTCGCCCTCGTGACTTAGCGAGCCCCTGTGGAAGCTAAGCCGAAACGCCGAAGCGCGGTATTTACCACTTAACAAATACCCGACTCTCATCCGCGCCTGAGAATGCCTCAACAACACTGCAATCATCTTAAGCCGGTACTTCAGTTGTCAAGCCGTCAAACAACTGCCAACGCGCGTCAATCGCCATCGGCGTTCGTCGTATTGCGCTTCCAGTTTGCACCTCTTGCCTCCCCATCCCTCATCGAGGACGATTGCCCGCCAAAATGGGGACGCCACCTGCGCATGTTGGTGCTCACTAAAGTATACACAGCAAAGTCAACGTAGAATGGTGAAGAAATGGTCACCAGCGTTTCAGAAAAATCAGGCCATAACAACCCGTATTCGGGTTGCCGTTCCACCATTTTGGTGAATCAGGCTCCGTCACGCTTATGCCAGTGAGTTGAAGTGCCAGACGAGAAATCGGGGCTGCGGTCCTTTGGGCAAACCGCCCGAAACTGGCCAACCTGCTCTGCCTGGCGCATTCTTTGAATCCAGAGTGTCCAATAACCACGATGATGCAGTTCTAGTTCGCGATGCCCACGATCAAGTCGCTGGGGCCAGGCAGCTTCATCCTGCGTACATCACCGAGCCCGGCAGTCTTCATCCATGAGACATATTCAGACTCGCAATAAGCGGCTCCAGCTTCAGTCCCGACCAACATGTTCAGCGAGAATAACGCTGCCTGTTGCGGCCCAGCCTTGTCGGGATTGAGGATGAAATCCTGCACCACCAGCCTGCCGTTCGGCGCCAGAGCCTGGCGCGCGCGGCGGAAGAGTTCCAGATTCTGCTCCTCGGAAAACATATGGCAGATTGCATTCAGCATGATGATGTCAAAGCCGGAGCCTAATTGGTCATGGAGCATGTCTCCGGCGCGGAGACTGACCTGTGCCGAAACACCAGCTCGGTTTACAAATTCGGCTGTGAGGGGCACGACCTCCGGAAGATCGAGTATCTCGCAATGCACATCGGGAGATGCCTTTGCAAACGCGATAGAGTACGCGCCAGAGCCGCCGCCCAGGTCGAGAATGCGGTGGGCTCCGGCCGCCCCCACAGCTTTCACCACAAGCGGCGCGCGGTTTTTGGCATTGCGCTGCATTCCGGCGATGAAGTTGCGTGTCCATTCCGGGCTGCCGGCAACCTCGATCGGAATACAGGTTCCACGGCGAACTGCGTCGGTCAGCGTGCTCCAGCGATGCCAGATGTTGGCTGTATGCAGCAGGCCATCCCGATGGTTGTCTTTGGATCCCTGAACGAAGAAGCGGGCTGACTCAGGCATGCACTTGTATTCGTCACCATTCTTCGAGAGCAGCCCGAGCGCCACGAGCGCGTTGAGCAACATACCCAGCGCACGGGGATTCGCGTGGACTCTCGCCCCGATCGCTTCCGCATTGGCCCCTTCCGCGACGGCGGTGAAGATATCGAGTTCAAGCGCAGTGAGGATGCAACGGCTGGGCATAAAGCCGCGGATCATCTGCTCCAGGTGATCAGACAGAAGTCCTGATCTCTCGCGGGCAGCTATCGCTTCACGGAACTTTTTCCCATGTTCGACCGACATGGCTTTCATCGATGGAGCATCGTTCCAGACGAGGCGGTCGACAGGCTTGCCACCTAGCAGATGCTGCGCGGCGATCTCTGGAACATCGGAGGGCTGCACACGCCGGTACCAGACACCTTCCGGATAGACGACCACAATTGGGCCTTCGTCGCACAATCCCATGCAGCCGCAGGTCGTGACTTGTACATCGCTGCCGAGGCCGCACGCCAAAATCTCGCGATCCAGCGCGGCAAGCACGGCAGCCGACCCATTGGCCGGGCAGGAAGGGACGCCTTCCGGTTTCTGCTGTGCACAGACAGAGAGGTGAAAACGGAATGGCTCCATCGCGTTCTCCGGTTGTACAAAACGTTAGCGTCTCGCTTCCGTGCCCGCAAACCAGGTTCGCAAACCTCGCGCAGCCTGAAACTAGCTTTGCAGAACCTGATCGACCGTCTGGATGTCGACTAATCCGTTGCAGCCGTAAATTGCAGGAAGCACTTGCTCCGCCGGGTAAGTCCTTCGGAGTTCAGCAACCTTTTCGGTGCCGGAGCGGTACGCCGGAAGGTACATCCGACCCAGCAGGGGATGCCGTCCCCAGGCCCCGGAGAGCTTATCCGCGCGCTCTTCGGTGACCAGAAAGTCACGCCTTAGCGTGGCCGCCACTTCCTCTTGCTCTCTCCCTTCGCCCCAGGTGAGATAGGACGACTGGTTCTTGGCGTCATCCTGCAAAAGAGCCAGCAGCACGCCGATCTGAAGATCCTCATCCGGCAACTGCTCCACTTCGGTGACGCCGTGCGCGATCAGAATCGCATTATTGGCGATTCCCTCAAAGAGCGTGGCGGCGCGCGTATTCATGGTGAGAATCGTAGCCTCGAAGCCGGCCTTGCCACGGACGTAAAGATCCTGCAGGTAGGCAAAAGTCGTGACGTGCCCCGGCACAACCTCGTGGCTGACAAGCTGCTCAAACTCCGGATACGAAATCTGCAGCGAGGCGTTGATCTCGTAGCTTGCTTCGTATTGCGGGGAACCATCGGCATTGCGCGCCCGCCCGATGTAGTTCATCGAGCCGGAAAACCAGGCATCCTTGATGGCGAGGAAGTTGATGTTTGCCCGAGGCACGCGAGCCAACTCCCGGGGAAGGTAGGGCAGCAGATTCTTCGCGCTGAGATTGTCGAAGTGCGCGATCACCGCCGCGCCCAGCGACTGCACCGAAGCCATCGGCGTCACACGCTCCCGGCGCCAGGCATCGACCGCCTCCAGCAAGCCGCCGCCATTCGACGGTGAGTACCCGGCCCTGCCCAGCAATTCGGCTACGCGCTCGCGCTTCTCCTGCGGCCTGGAGGGCTCTGGCGGCTTGGCCGTCGATGCCACGACCGCGCGGGCGTAGGGCACGGGATCGCCCTTTCCGGCAACCTCCATCGCCAGGTCCCACATCGTCTCCAGAGACTCCGCCATTCCATTCAGATACGTTTCGCGCAGCCCGCCGATCCTTGCAGCCTCCGCCCGCACCCCGGCGATGGCCTTCGGAATGTTTACCGCGCGCATGTAGCCTTCGACGGCCTCGCGGTCGATGGTCTTGCCTCCAACGCCGCCCAATTCCCGCAGCCGCGCCGCGGCCGGGTGCGTGTAGGCGGCGGGAAGCGGCTCATCGGAAAACCAGGAATCGGCAATGAATCGCCCAACTCCCGAGGGGCAAAGCACGTCACCACCCCAGAGCGTATCGATGCCGAGAACAGCATCCGCCACATAATTTCCTAGTGGGTCCATCAGACTTCCTCCTTCTCCTTCTTCGTGGAACGGAACCAGACGTACAGACAAATGCCGATAAACAGCAGCGCGGAAACAGATTGAGAGACGAGATCGTTCCCGTAGAACGGGGTGGTGATCATCTCGGCGCGATACCAGGGGAAGAGGTGGAGGGACGCGCCCAGGACGCCTCCCAGCGCACCGCCCGCCATCAATCCCGAGGCCAGAATGACGCCACGTTCGCGAATCCTGCTTCCCGCTTCGCCTCCGGTCTTTTCCGAACGCTTGTTGATGAGATGCGAGAGGAATCCGCCCGCCAGCACGGGCGAGGTCAGCCCAAGCGGCAGGTAGATTCCCAGCGCGAAGACCATGGAAGATTTGCCCAGCATCTCCAGAATCAGCGTAATCAGAGCGCCAATGCCAAACAGCGCGTAGGCCACCGGCTGGCGGCTCATGAATCCCACCACTAGAGCCTTCATGATGGCAGCCTGCGGCGCTGGCAGAAACCCAGGGCCGGTATCTCCGAACTGATAGACATGAGCCAGCAGGACAATGGTCAGCCCGGCGGTGATGGCGGCAGCGGCCACGCCTATGAATTTGACCTTCTCCTGAGCCGCAGGCGTCGAGCCGAGCCAATAGCCGGCCTTGAGGTCGGTAATGAACTGTCCCGATGTGCACAAGGCGGTGCAGACCATGCCCGCAATGGCCATTACGAAGAACATTCCTGTCTCCCCGGAGAGGCCAAAGTTCAACAACACGATGGAGGAGACGATGATGGTCAGCATGGTCATGCCGGAGGCCGGATTGTTGGCTGTGGTGGCAATGGCGTTGGCGGCCACCGAGGTGAAGAAAAACGAGAATATCAGCGTTAATACCAGGCCCAACGCCAATATTGTCCAGGAGACTTGGAGGCGTGAGAAGAAGATGGCCACCGCGAGCGAGCTGATGACGACGCCAAGAAGAATGGAAATGATGGAAACATCACGATCAGTGCGCTCCGGAGCGGCGGCCTCGCCGTGGCGGAAGGTGCGCAGCGCGATTCCAAATGACCCGGCAACCACGCGCAGAGATTTGAGGATGCCGATGATGCCGGCCGTGGCAATCGCTCCCACGCCGATGAAGCGCACGTAGTTGCGAACAATCTCCGCCGCGGTCAATTTCGCAATAGGAATGGCGGCCGGATAGACGGCGGCATCGATATGGCTGCCGAAGTACCAGATCAACGGGACGAGTACGAAGCTGGTTAGAACGCTGCCGGCGCAAAAAACCAAGGCGCTGCGCAATCCCATCACATAGCCCAGGCCCATAATGAAGCTGATCGCATCGAAGCTGAAGACCATGCGGCCGCGATCGGCGAGGGAACGGATCACCGGCACGAACTGAAAGTCGAGATACTCTTTCCATACGTGAAACGTGGTGACGAAAAAGTCGTAAACGCCGGCGATGGCGGTTGCCTGAAGGAGCAGTTTGGCCTGCGAACCGCCCTTCTCGCCGGTCACCAGCACTTCGGTGATGGCGGTCGCCTCGGGAAAAGGCAGTTGGCCATGCATTTCGCGCACAAAGTAGCGGCGCAGCGGAATGAGGAAGAGAACGCCGAGGCAGCCGCCCGCCAGGCAAATAAAGACAGTCTGCAACGGATGCGGATCGAGGTGCAGCATGTAGAGCGCGGGCAGGGTGAAGATGGCGCCCGCCACCACGCTGCCCGACGCCGCGCCGATGCCGGTGATGATGACGTTTTCGAGCAGCGAGGTGCGGCGCTTGAAGATGCGCGCCAGGCCGATGGCGAGAATGGAGATGGGGATGGCGGCTTCCATCCCCTGCCCGACTTTCAATCCCGAGTAGGCCGAAGCAACAGAGAAGATTACGCAGAAGAGCACACCCCAGAAGATCGAGCGCGGCGTCAACTCGGGCACATTTGCCTGCGCGGGCACGATGGGCTGGTAGGACTCGCCGGGCTTCAGCGGCTGGTAGGCGTTTTCTGGAAGCGATTTTGTTTCGTTCTCGGTCATCGATCATTCCTCTCTCAGGCCACCTACCACCCAACCTTTGAATCAGCTTTTCGCGACGGCTCCGCTGTGAGATACCGCAGTAGCTCCTCGAGGGCCGCGGGGATTTCCGACTCGTTCGGACAGGTTGTGACAACATACTTTCGCAACGGCAGCGGGAGATCGATCGGGTCAATTCCCACAACAAAGGAGAGCAGCTTTCCATTCGGCTTTCTACCGTTGCGCATATCTCCGTGGAAGGTCTGGTACTCGTAACTAGGCCATTCAGCAGTCAAATGCTCGATCCGGCTCCCCACCGCTACGATACATTGGGCAGACTCCAGCGCGCGGTCGATTGCAGGCTCAAAATCGCAGCTCGTTTGAGATTTCGGATAGTAGAATACCTTCTTGCCATAGCGCTCAGTGATGAACTCCGCGACCCGACGGGCCAGCCGCATATCTTCATGGCCAAAGCTGACGAAGACATCGAACGGTGCGGTCTCCGTTTGCTGTTTGGGGATGGTGCTCGCAAACCTCTGGACTAAACGGCGCGTCACCGGGCACAGGTCGAATTTAGCCGTGCATTTTTCCCACTCTTCGATCCTCTTGCGAGATCTGACCGCCGCGAGTTCAAGGTCTCTGCGGAAACTGTCGCGCATACGGCGCTTGAAGGCTGATCCGTCAAGCTCTTCGCCCCCGTAGAAGCACTTATCGGGGACAAACTCCGTCTGGCCGGGGGTTGGGAGCAGCTTGTCGGTTCGGAAGAGCCCCACCACCCGGTTCAGCAGCTTTCCATTCTTGATTTCCCCATCGGAAACAATCGCGTCTTCGCTCGCATTGATTTTGATAACCCGATCCAACTCGATTCCGAAATCGAGCGCATTGATATTCAGATAGCAGGCGGCGACACTGTGGCGTTCCAGCTTGTTGAATGTGTCCTCGGCATAAATGGTCGCCACATCCGGGCCATTGAACCACTTCAGGGGGGTCTCCCGTTGACTGACGCCGGCGCGGGGGTCCCATATGCCCTTTTCCTTCAGGTCTCGCACAATCAACTGGACAGCTCTGAACTCGGGCCGGTCAACAGAGCCCGGATCACCCCGCTCCAATACGTACCATTCACTGGTCTTGGGATCGAGGATAATGAACTCCTCGCACACCTCGCGCTCCAGCGCGCTTAGGGGGTTCAACAGCTCGGCCGACGAATCGCACCCCCCGTTGGCGATGTTCCACCCGATCGGTTCGATCTCCCGGTAGAAAAGACAGTAGTACTCCTCCCTTCCCAGCCGGATGATCGGCAGCGCCCCCGCGCTGGCCCAACGAAAGACAAAGTCGGGATCGTCGAAGACAAACTCGTCACGGCTCCTATCCACCAGAAGATCGTCCAACGCCTTCTGATAGGCGTCGATCTTCTCCCTGGACTCGATAAAATGTTTCCGCAGTTCATCCCTTCCGGCCAGATTCCAACAGGAGGGCGTCTCTGAATCGAAGGACACCTCGAGGTGCGCGCCCTTGCCTTCACGACGCAGGTCAAACTTGGAAAGCAGCACCTCAAGAAAGTGATTCTCGGCAAGCCGCAACGGACGAATAGAGTCAGATTTTGGGATGGTCATGACGGAAGTAGTTTACAGCAGTTTGCATCCTGCTTGCCTGTTGAATGAGTTGATCAGAAACTACGATTCCCTTCCCGGCGCTTTCTGGCAAAGCACCGCTTCCCCGCCAGCCCGCCGGACTTGGGAGCCACTGCCCTCTGAATCTGCCTTCGCACGAGCCGCCCGCGAAATCCGGCATCTGTTAAGATTGGAGAGTCAGGCGAAAAGCACGGCGGAAGAGGATCTTTTTGGTTCCCGGAGAGGTTCTCAAAGCAAGAAACAGATGCCCGGCGGCGCAAGAGCAAGTTGCGCAACTGCTTCATTTCACACGACGTAGTAGAGATGTGAGCTCGTAGCTCAGTTGGTAGAGCAACGCCCTTTTAAGGCGTGGGTCGTGGGTTCGAGCCCCACCGAGCTCACCACACCTTCCGGCCGTGGTGTCCCCAGAAATCCGATCTTCTTCCTAAACCCCTGACGGAGGAGCCTGCGGCGACACAGGCGCCAGGGGCAGCGTGAAGTGGAAGGTCGCGCCGGCGCCGAGTTCGCTCTCGGCCCAGACTCGCCCACCGTGGGCCAGAACAATGTGCTTGACGATGGCCAGCCCCAGACCGGTACCGCCAGATTCCCTGGAGCGGGCCTTGTCGACACGGTAAAAGCGTTCGAAGATGCGGTCCAGTTGGTCGGAGGCAATGCCTGGGCCGAAATCCTGAACGGTGAACCGCACTTCAGAGGGAACTTCTGAAGCGCTTTGAGAGCGAGCCTGCCGAGCAGTCAGAGGTTTCACAAGCTGCGCGCCGACGCAGATGCGCTTACCGGCCCTGCCGTATCGGAGGGCATTCTCAATGAGGTTGCCGAAGACCTGGTTCATGGCGTCGCCATCGGCCAGAACCAAGGTGTCGGGCGCGCCGACAAACTCCAGAGCAACTTCGGAGTCAACCACGACGCCGCCCAACGACTCGATGGCGTCCCGGACGAGCCCGCTGGCCGGAGTGGGGCGAAGCGTCAGCTTGTAATCCGGGCTCTCTACGCCGGCCAGAGCCAGCAAGTCCTCGGTGATCCGGTTCATGCGGCTCGCATTCTTGAGAATGATGCCGAGGAACTCAAGGGTGGTTTGTTTGGATGAATGCTCGTCTTCGATCAGCGTCTCAACGTAGCCCTGAATGGAAGTGAGCGGAGTGCGCAACTCGTGACTGACGTTGGCGATGAACTCGCGCCGGCTTCTTTCCGCGGCCTCGATGCGGGTGACGTCGTGAAGAACGGCCAGTGCCCCGCCGGAGGGCATGGGTACGGCATTGATCTCGAAGATGCGGCCGGGCGCGAGCAAACTGGAGCGACCGCTCTGCACCTCGCGCTTTTCGAGCACCGCGCGCACACACTCCAGCAGTTCCGGATCGCGCACCGAATGGGACAGCGGCCGGCCGACGCGAATCTGCGTTCCGGCAATGCGCTGCATGACCGCGTTGGACCAATGAACCAGCCCGTCGGGAGTGATGGCAACCACCGCCTCCTGCATGGAATCGAGCATGGCGGCCAGCTCCTGGCGGCGGCTCTCGAGCTCCGCAAAGCTCTGTTCCAACCTCTCGGCTGCCTTGTTCAGCGCGGCTTCTGGCACAGAGAACACATCTTCTTCAGTGTCGGCCAGCCGGGCACTCAACTCGCCCGCCGCCATCTTCCGGGCAAAAGCGATCACCCGCTCCAGCCGCGCCGATGCGCCGCTTGCGACCCAGATAGCCAGAGTCAGCGCCACAGCCAACGCGATCAGGCCGGACCAGAGTGTCTCATGGCCGAGAAACAGGTCGGTCTTGCCGGGAGGGATCTCCAATACCTTGCGGGCGATGAAGGGAACGACGACAAACTCCATCGCCGCGGCCTGGAAGACCAGCAATAGGAGAAAGAGGCCGAGCAGCCGGATAAAAATCTTTGACTTCACGCTGCTCCTACTCGCTCTTCGGGATTTCAAAACGATAGCCGGCCCCGCGCACCGTTCTCAAATAGCGCGGGTTCTCCGGATCGACCTCGATCTTCTCCCGGATGCGGCGCACGTAAACATCGACCGAACGGGGAGTGACGAAGCGGGCATCGCCCCAGACGGCGTCGAGCAGGTGGTCGCGGCTGAAGACCCTGCCGGGGTGGCGCGCCAGGTAATCCAGCAGCCGGAATTCGGTGGCCGTGGTGGTGGTCAGCTCGCCCCGCACCTTCAGCTGCATGGCGTTGGCGTCGATCACGACCTCCTCAAAGCTGATGACCGAGGGCGTGGTGGGGCGCTCGAAGCGTCGCAGCACGGCCTTGACACGGGCCACCAGCTCGCGGGTGGCAAAGGGCTTGGTGATGTAGTCGTCGGCCCCCATCTCCAGCCCCAGCACACGGTCGTTTTCGCTGGCGCGCGCGGTCAGGAAGATGATGGGAACGGTGGAGAGCCCTGGGTGGTTGCGCAGGCGGCGGCAAACGTCGAGGCCGTCGCCGCCGGGCACCATGATGTCCAGCAGAAACAGCGCCGGCGGCTGGCGTTCCGCGTCGGGAATCAGGTTGGTGGGGGTGTGATATAGCCGCGCCGCGAACCCGGCGGCCTCAAGGTGATGCTGCACCAGCCGCGCAATATCCGTTTCGTCTTCGAGTACAAAAATGGTCTGGCTCAACCGGTCTGCCCTCGCCCGGCGGCCGTTGAACTTCAGATGCGGAGGCCGCACGGAACTATGAACAGAGTAATTCAGTCAGGCAAATGAATTGCAAACGTTGTGTGAATTTGAGCGGGAAGCGGCTCCCGGGAGAAGCTCCCAACGGCCTTCCAAGCGAGAACCGTGGCAACCCGTCATGATGTACGCTGAAAGCGCGGCTCCGGCCTTCACTCCCCGGAGCGCAAGGGAGGCTTGCGTGACCTGGATGATGCTGCTGGTAGGGCTGGTGGTAGGAATGGTTTCCGGCGTGGTGGGCATCGGCGGCGGCATCTTGTTTGTTCCCGCGCTGCTCTGGCTCACGGGGATGAGTCAGCACCGGGCGCAGGGAACTTCCCTCGGCGCATTGCTCGCGCCGGTGGGCCTGCTGGCCTTTTGGGAGTACTATCGCAACGGCCAGGCCGACCTGCGGATTGCCATGCTGCTGGCCGTGGGCTTCTTTGTGGGCGGCTACTTTGGGGCGGTGGGCGCGGTGCATATTCCCGAACTCTGGCTGCGTCGTATCTTCGCCGTGACGCTGATCGCCGTGGGTGGACGGATGTGGTTCAGCCGATAAATTGCGGGGCGCGCTTCAGTACTACAGTTGTACTTCCTTCAAGCCCTGGAAAAGCAGAGGCCCGGGCCTAAAGGCGCTGTATACTTGCCCTCTTTCAGGGGGCTGAAGCCCGCTGCTCCCTCCGGATCTTCGATCTACAACTGTCGTATTAGATCGACTGCACGGGCACCAGGGTCAGGTCGTCCACCAGGCCCACTTCCTTCTGTGCGAAGGGCTCGCCATAGCGCACGCCGGCCAGCAGGCCGTAATGGCGGGCCTCGGCAAAAGTGCGCTCGCGAATCTCCTCTTCGGGAACGAAGAGCCGGCCGCCGGTGGGTTGGTTGGCATATTGCGAGCGGTAGGCCATCAGCGCGGCGTGGCGCTGTTCGATAAAGGGCGTAATGTCGACGACAAAGCTGGGGCGTACGTCTGCATAGAGGCTGGCGTAGACGATCTTGAAGGGGCGATGGGGAGCTTTTCCCGTTTCCACCTTCGCCAATCCTGAGAGAAAACAGGCCTCGTATCCCAGTGTGGCTACAGTCGAGTGGTCCGGATGGCGGGCCTGCCAATAGGGCAGAATGACGACGCGGGGGCGGAGCTGTCGCAGAATCCGCACGATCTTGATGCGGTTTTCCAGGGTGTTTTCAACCGCACCGTCGGGCAGATCGAGCGCCTGACGCCAGCCGACGCCCAACAGGCAAGCTGCTTCAGCAGCCTCGCGGGCACGATCTTCCGCGCTGCCGCGGGTTCCAGCCTCGCCTTGAGTCAGGTCAAGGATGGCGGTGCGGAGGCCGCGCGAAGCCATGCGGAGCAAGGTTCCTCCACATGTCTGCTCGACATCGTCGCGATGTGCCGCAATAGCCAGAACATCGGCCATGAATGATTCATCCATAGCGGCCGCTCATTGGATCAGTAGACAGTGTTGTTGTCGTCGGTAAGCCCGTCCATGTAGGCCACGTCATAGGCCGTGCCGGTCACCGTCACGTTTGAGTTATTGATCGATGAGCCGTCCACGGTCGAGTAAATGTACACCTGTCCGCCCTCGGCTGTATAAACCTTGTGCAGTCCGGTGACTGCGGCGATGCCGGTTGCGTCTCCGTTATAGGGGAGCAGGGTTGCGGCGTTTGTGGAGGTGTTGACCATGGTCAGGCAGCCGTAAGACAAGTTGTTGTTTGCGCGCTCACCGTTGGTACACTTGGTCATTCCGATCCACAATGTGCTGTCGTCCGCAAGCAATATGCGGCTGATGGCCCCGGGGGCTCCATCGCTTACGGAGACCTGCGCCGATGCCGTCATGCCCGTTGTCGAGCCGGAGGGCAGAGAAACCACCGTCAAATTGCCGCCCCAGTAGCTGTCGGCCATCTGCTGCTGGCCGACGAGGTAGAGCCTGGAACCGTCGACAAGCGCATTGTTGGCCCCCCCGGGAATCGCGAGGGTACCGCTGTTGAGTTCACTTTGGCTGGGCAGGGCGCCTGACTGCTCACCAAGAAGAAAGATCAATGGCGCGACCGGCAACTGCGAGACGGAGGCAGTGGCCGGAAACCCAGCAACGGGAACCGTGGCGCCACCGCACTCCGGCCCGCAGTTGAGGATATAGGCGGTTCCGCCGTCGGATGAGAACACAGCCTTCACTGGACGGTTGAAGGTCAGAGGATTTCCGGTTTTGGGGTCAAGCGCCTGAAAGAGGCACATGCCGGGCGCGTTCTGTGGTTCGCAATCTACCGCGCCTGTGGGCCAGGTGCCGGGTCCACCGGAGTAGGCCACAGTCTGGGAGGCTGTCAGTTGCAGCGGGTAATAGACATAGTTCGAGTTCTGAACAAAGGCAAGGGCTACGGAGCCGCCGGGATTCACGCTGACGCGGTAGACTCCGGGAAGACTGAAGACGAAGCTGATGCCGGTGGCCCGGTTGACCAACGTGAACACGTGAGATGCCTGATTGGCAGCGACAGCGTAGAGCTGATTCCGCGTGACGAAGACGCTGGATGAGAGGCCGCTCAGGCCGGCGACGCCTGGGCTTGTGGACTCCTTGGCATAGTTGATAATCGACAGGGTGCCGTCGCTCGAGCTGTAGACAGCTCCCAACCTCTCCTCGGGCATGTTCTGGATGCTGGTGGGCATCTTGCTGGAATACCCGGAGATTGCAAATTGAGCACCCGAACTTGTGCTGTTGTACTTGTATCGGATGTCGTAGAAGGCATCCACGAACTCCAGCAGGCCGGGAGCATTGGGGCTGGGATTCTGGATCCCGATCAGGACACGATTGGTGAGCCCGCTGGGCGGCAACGTCCGGCCCGCAAAATAGGTGGTCTTTCCACAACCTGCCAGCGCGGCTGCAACTACCAAGGCCGCAACGGCGCTTATCCAAAGACTTCTCTTGTTCAAAATCCCTTACCTCGACGGAAGACGCGGAAGATCCCGCGCAGCTTGCCCGCGGCCTTGGCCGCGGCGTGAACGGATTACAGCGGTTGCGGCGCAACGGGCGGAACGCGGTAAAAAGCCGGCCCGAAGCCGGTGCAGCCCTGAGTTATGACAACCGAAGTATAACAAAGCAGCCCTGCCCGGTGGCGCTTGAGGCCCGCATGGCTTAGCATGTCAACAGAATGCAGCAGTTTGCCAGCATCTTCGCCAGCCGTCCAGTTCTCGCCGATGGCGCCATGGGCACCGTCCTCTACGCCCGTGGCATCTTCATCAATCGCTGCTATGACGAGCTGAACCTCTCCGACCCCGGCCTGATCCAGTCGATTCACGAGGAGTACCTGCAGGCCGGAGCGGAGGTTCTTGAAACCAATACCTTTGGCGCCAACCGCTTCCGGCTGGCTCGACATGGCCTGGCCGACAAGGTGGCTGAAATCAACATCGCAGGTGTGCGGCTGGCACGCCAGGCCGTCGAGCGGCTGAGAGAAAAGCGGGCCGGTGAGGCGTGGGTAGCCGGCTCGGTGGGGCCACTGGGCGTGCGCCTGGAGCCGCTGGGAAAGACCGGCCTGGACGAAGCCCGCGCTGCTTTTGCCGAACAGATCCGCGCCCTGGCTGAGGCTGGTGTGGATCTGCTGAGCATCGAGACCATGCCCGCGCTGAATGAAGCTCATGAGGCCCTTGGCGCGGCCCGCGAGGTAGCTCCAGAACTGCCGGTGCTGGTGATGGTCACCGTGGACGATGAGAGCACCTGCCTGGATGGCTCCTCGCCGGCTCATGCCGCGGCACTGTTGACCGAGTGGGGCGCTGATGCGATCGGCGTAAACTGCTCGACCGGCCCGGCGACCGTGCTGACGGCCATCGAGGCCATGCGGCCGGCCACCACGCTGCCGCTGGCCGCCATGCCCAACGCCGGGATGCCGCGCGCCGTCGAGGGACGGAATATCTATCTCTGCTCGCCGGAGTACATGGCCAGCTTTGCCCGCAAGGCCATTCAGGCCGGGGTGCAGATGGTGGGCGGCTGCTGCGGCACGACTCCCAACCACATACGCGCCATGCGCTCGGCCATGCGCGCCATGGACGAGCAAAGCCGCGTCGAGGTCCAAGGCGCGACCCCGGCGCTGGATGCCGAGACTCCTCCGGAGCCGCTTGCCGCGCGCTCCCGTATCGGCGCGCTGATAGCCGAAGGCCGCTTCGTCACAATGGTCGAGATCACGCCGCCGCGCGGAATCGACTGCTCGAATGAGATTGAGGGCGCGCGCCTGCTGGCCGGGCTTGGCGTCCACGCCATCAACGTGCCCGACTCGCCCCACGCCTCGGCACGCATGAGCGCGGAGAGCCTTTGCATCCAGATTCAGCAGCACACCAGCATTGAAACGGTTCTGCATTACACCTGCCGCGACCGCAATCTTCTCTCCATCCAATCGGATCTGCTCGGCGCCTCGTCTATCGGCCTGCACAATATTCTCTGCCTCACGGGCGACCCGCCCCGGCTGGGCAACTATCCCGACGCCACCACAGTCTTTGACGTGGACTCCATCGGCTTGGTCAACATCGTCCGCCGCCTCAATCACGGCCTGGACATCGGCGCCAATGCGATCGGCGCCAGCACCAACTTCACCATCGGCGTGGCCGCCAACCCCGGCGTTGCCGACCTGGAGCAGGAGTTGCGCCGCTTTGCCTATAAAGTCGAGGCCGGGGCCGAGTACGCGATCACTCACCCGGTCTTCGATCTGCGGCTGCTGGAGAACTTTCTGGAGCGCATCAAGGACCACCGCATCCCAGTGATTGCCGGCATCTGGCCGCTCACCAGCCTGCGCAATGCCGAGATCATGAAAAACGACCTGCGCATCTCCATGCCCGAGGAGATCTTGCTGCGCATGGCCCAGGCCGACACCCCCGACGCCGCCCGCCGCGAAGGCATTCTGATTGCGCAGGAGATGCTGGAGGCCGTACTTCCGTATGTTCAGGGGGTGCAGGTGGCTGCTCCCGGAGGCCGCTACGACACCGCCTCCGAGGTCATCGCCTCGGTGTTGCCTAAAACTGCATGAAGTGAAGACGTCAAGTAAATATTTACTTGACAACGACCGGCAAATACGGTGTAATGAGCTTATTCCGTACGCTCGTAGGCGAGCATGTATCCAGCAAACCCCGGCGCGAAAGCTCCGGGGTTTGCTATTTTGGTATGTAGATGAAGAAACTTGTACTCATGATCGACGGCGGCTTTCTCCGCGTGGCCGCGAGAAAAGCAAGAATCCACTACGACCCCAGCTTCATTGAGGCCTTCTCGAAGATTTGTCCTGCTGTGGATGAAGAGCTTTTGCGATCTCTCTATTATGACTGCGCCCCGTATCAGGGGCACCAGAATCTCCCAGTTTCAGGTTTGACACAAACTTTTGCCGACTCGGGCCAATGGCTGAAGGATCTCGCCAAGAAAGACTTGATGGCGGTCAGGCTCGGCGTACTGAAGTTTCGCGGCTACAAATTGAAGAGAACTCCAGTGGCTGGAGTTGCGGCCCTGACTGATGCCGATTTCAAGCCCGATTTCGAGCAAAAGGGCGTCGATATGCGAATCGGCCTTGATATTGCCGCTTATTCCTCATTGAAAGCTGTGGATAGAATTGGCCTGGTGACAGCGGATACCGACTGCGTACCTGCAATGAAACTCGCCCGCAAGAGCGGGCTACAAGTTGTCCTGATTGCTCTGGCGGGTGGGACCACCCCCAGTGAACTGGCTCAACACGCAGATTATGTACGGGCGGTCGCTTGGCCACCGTAGCCAGGCTCCGCCACCCCTCATGGGGCCTCAAGTTTGTTTACCCCCAGACTGTTTCGGAGTGAGCTCATGCCGTCGTTTGAAGAATCGCTGAAGAAGCTGGAAAGCATCGTCGATCAACTGGAAAAGGGCGATCTGGCCCTGGAGGAGTCGCTCAAGCTCTTCGAGGAGGGCGTTGGCCTCTCGGCCGCCTGCAAGGCCGAGTTGGACGCCGCCGAAGGCAAGGTCCAGATGCTGGTGAAGCAGCGCGACGGCTCGCTGAAGCCAGAGCCGTTTTTGACTGAGAAGCCTGTATAGCCCGGCTGATGGCCAATTGCGGCCAGTCTTCCATGTTTGTAAGGAATTGCAGCCGCCTGCGGAGATGATCGCCCTGGCTATTCCCGATTGCCCGTCCCTTTCCTTGCCAGCCGAGCCAGCACAGCCATCTCGCGGAGTACCTGTTTGAGCGGACGCGCTGGCGTACCCCACAGCACGGTTCCCGGCTTGACTCCCATGCCCTCGTTGGTGACGGTCTTGCCGCTCAACACCCCGGCCTGGCCGCCCAGAATCACGCCCGGCCCGATGTGAGCGTGGTCGCCGATGCCTACCTGACCGGCGATCACCGCGCCGTTGCCCACCGTGCAGGAGCCGCTGATGCCCACGCCCGCCACCAGGATCACGTCTTCGCCGATCTCGCAGTTGTGGCCGATGTGGACCAGGTTGTCAAACTTGGTTCCCCGTCCAATCTTCGTCTGCTTCAACGCGCCCCGGTCGATGGTTGTGTTGGCGCCGATCTCCACATCGTCTTCAATCAACAGCGTTCCCTGCTGGGGAAACTGTGTGTATGCGCCGGTCGAAGAGTCGCGCACGTAGCCGAAGCCATCCGCGCCCAGCACCGCGCCCGCGTGGACGACGACCCAATTACCCAGCGTCGTTCCGGGGTAGATCACCACGCGCGGATAGATGCGGCAAAACTCGCCGATTCTTACGCCCCGCCCGATCACCGCGCCGGCCTCGATGCGAGTTCCCGCGCCGATCTGCGCATGATCCTCGACAACCGCGCAGGCGCCTATTGTGACATTCTCGCCAAGTTCCACCTGCCGGCCAATCACCGCCGTGGGATGAACCCCGGACGGCGGTGGCAGCGGATGGAGCAGCTTGGCCGCCAGGGCAAACCACAACTTCGGCTGCTCAGCTTCGATGATGCACTTGGCGTTTGAAGGCAGCTCGGCATGATCGGCGCGCAACACCACCACCCCGGCATTGCTTGCCAGAGCCTTTGCAGCCGACCCGGCATCTTCGGCAAAGACCACATCCAGGGCGCTGGCTGACTCGACCGAGTTCACCCCGTCGATCTCCGACTCTGAATTTCCCCGCACCAGTCTTCCACCCAACACTTCGATCAAAGCACCCAGTCTCATGGGTTTCTCCTCAATAGATTCCCGGCTCGTCGGCGGGACGGGTCTTCCAGCGGCGGTGAATCCACAACCACTGGTCAGGATAGCGCCGAATCCAGCTCTCGATGACCCGAGTGCATTGCTGGGTGGCGGCGACAATGTCGGCTTCGCCGTCGGAGGTGCGCTCGAAGGCCAGTTGCGGGCCGAAGTGGAGGACGTAGCGACGTTCGGCCTCCTCCCACAGCATGAAACCGGGGAGAACGGCGGCGCCGGTCTTCAGAGCGACGCGCGCCAGACCCGAAGCGGTGCAGGCCTCATACCCGAAGAACTCCACAAAAACCCCTTGCGGCGGGGTCATGTTTGTATCCATCAGAATGCCTACCGTCTCGCCCTTGCGCATGGCGGTCAGCAACCCCCGGGCGAAGTCATCCTTGTGGAGGACGCGATTGCCGTGGAGGCAGCGAATGCCGTTGACGAACTCGTCGAGCGGGCGGTTGTCGAGCCTTCGAATGACCATGCCCATGGGGTGGCCCATCAGGGAGTGATAGAAGCTCGACAGCTCCCATGCGCCCATGTGGCCGGTGACGATCAGCACCCCTTTGCCGCGCGCCTCCGCGGCCAGGTAGTGTTCGAGGCCCTCGGTGCGAATCCAGTTGCGAGTGTTCTCCGGCGTGTAGCGGGCCATGCGGCAGAACTCGACGAGCTGCCAGCCCAGGGAACGGAAGAGACGGTGCAGAATACGGTCGCGCTCTTCAGAAGAAACATCGGGAAGAGCCAGCTCAAGGTTGCGCCGGCCAACGCGGCGCAGACGGCCATGCAACTGGTAGACGCTCCAGGCCAGCGCACCGGCCACAAGACGCGCCAAGCCGCGCGGCAGCCACTCGAGGGTGCGCGCCACGGCCAGTACGAGCCAAAACTCGAGCTTTTCCCGCATCACAAAAGGCAAAGAATAAGTTTAGTCCCCGGCACAGTCCCTTTGGCGCAAAACAAACGATGGGCTCACCCATTTTCGGGCTGCCCCTCCCGGTTCGATGCTCCCGACTGCGGCTACCTGCGGTTCTTGGCGGCTACAAAGTACTGCGCGACGCCACGCACAAACGGCACCGCACCCTGGGGAACCGCAATGCTTCCCTTGAGGATTGAGGCGAAGTTGTGCGCTTGCCCATAATAGACTTCGGTGTCCTCTGTATTCTGGCTGACGCTTGTGCCGTCCAAGCTGATGCCGGCAAAGATTCCCTTGTTGCGCGAGTAGCTCAGAAGTTCAGCATTCATCTTCCAATCCGTCGACGCCTGCCCGCTGCGTCCGACCGGACCCGCGGCCGCCGAGGCATCTCCCCCGATCTTGAACTTGTTTTTCAGCAGATCCTGAAAGCCGCGGTCGTTGACAGCCACCAGCACCAAGTCTGTCGACTGGCCGCCAATCTGGAGTCCAAACGACATCCCGGCCATGCGAATGAAAACCGGCCCGCTCCAGCCGTGCCCGGTGCGGCAGGTGACCACACCCTGACCGTATTGCCCGCCCCACCCCAGAGCTCCTTTCTTCATCCCCGGCACGACGGCAACACATGTGGCCTGTTGGAGGATATCCATCGGAATGCTGTTGTCCTTGGCGGCCATGATTTCGTCCAGAACCTGCTTGGCGGCGTTGATGCGCGCCTGGAGACTGTCGCGCGTGGAGCCCGCGAAGGCCATCGATGGAAGCATGAAACAGAGACAGATCAACGCAAGTGTCTTCTTCATATCCTGATCCTTTCCACTCCGCTTGTACCGGGCGGCGCGGTTCATTGAGTCGTCGAAGATGAGCCGCCGGGAAGCGACGCCCTGAAGCCAGCGCGCAACGGCTTGGGAGCCGGCGGGAGCCCGAAACCATCTGGCCTTGCGCCGGGCTTCAACACAAGGATAACCCCAGACAGGTTACCGCATTCAGACCCGAAGGCGCATCCCGAGGCAATCGCATGAATTCAAGAGGGTTCATCCGCATCGTCCGCAGCCTCAAACCTCGCCGAGAAAGGACGAACAAAGCGAAAGAAGACTCCGGCGGATGGCAGGATCTTTAGCGCCGGACCAGGAAATGCACCGCATTTCGTGCAAAAATACCCTATTTCGAGCAAATTCCGAAAAACTAGATCAGTAAGTCATACATAATAAGTGATTTAATTTGATAAAGGCGAACACAGAGAGAATGGACCTCACGTTTTTTTCGGCCTTGGGGGTTTAGAGCGGATCGGCCTGCCCTGAAGCGCCGATCCAGTTTCAGAGTAGCAGGATGGCGGAAATAATCTGCAAATCTTGGCTGCATTTGTCACGGCCAGATCGACGCTCAGTCGCGCCGACATCCTGGCTGGCTGTACTGGCGGCGTTCTCGCCGCCAGGGCAAAGCCTCGTTCATTGGTACCGTTTGCACACACCGTGACAGAGCAAACGGTCTCCGGCGTGGGTGGGGAGACCCACGCTACAGCCGGCCAGGAGGCCAGCGCTACAAATTCGTTGACGCGCCTTGTGAGAAATGCGGACTAGTTCAAGCTATTGCCGTGGGCGCATCCCCTGCCCCTCGCCTCCAGAATGTTCCGCCCCGGTCAGGAGCAGAGGCTCTCTATAGCAAATCCGGTCACCGAGGGGCGGGAACAGAGAGAGAACTCCCGATCCCGGCTTCCGCTGCAAGATTGGACGTGGTCGTGGGCTGAACGGATGGAACGCTAGACAGGGGTACGGGGAAAAACAGAAAAAAGAGGAGTTCCCAGGCTTCATGGAAAACATGCCGCCTGGGAACTCCTTTCCCCAGATCTGCGTTGTTTCTGAAAACCATTCTGTGGAAACTCTGGAAACTGTGCAAGATTACGGAAGCAGTGTAGACCTAAGTAACCCTACTCCAGTTACTCATTGATAACGACTCCCGAAACCCGCTCCGGAATCTGGCGACGTTCCCCCTGACGGCGGTCACCCTGGCGGCGATCGTCGCTGCCGCCACCCGACAGCAGTGACCGGTTCAGCGCGCGCATGGAAAGTTCAATCCGGTTGTTGACGCCCGCCTTGCGCATCAATCGGCCGACATGGGCCTGAACCGTGCGCTCCTCAATGCCCAACTGACGGGCGATCTCGCGATTGGAACGGGCCATGAGAATCAGCTCGAGCACCTCGCGCTCACGGCTGGTCAAGCGAGGAGAATGGTTGGCCAGGCTGGTATCGGAGGCTGCGATCAGCCGGTCAATCAACTTCGAGAGCAGCCGCCGGGGAGCCCAGATCGAGCCGCTCGTGACCGCCTCGATAGCCTCTCGCACCGTGCCTGGATCGGCGGTCACATCCAGATAGGCTCTGGCCCCGGCAAGGATCGATTCGAGGACCAATTCGTCGTTGCCTTCCGGTCCGATGACAATCAACCGTACACCGGGACGCCGCCGGGCGATGGCGCCCAGCATCTTCAATCCGGCTGACGAAGAATGCAGGTCCACGACAAGGTGCCCGAGCGCCGGGCGGATCAGAAGCTCCTCAATGCTCCCACGAACCGGAAGCAAAGGGGCCTGCCCTTCCAGAGAAGGCTGCTCGAAGATGCTGGCGAGCCCCTCAAGCCGGATGGGCTCATCGGAGACCAATCCGATATGAATCGGCTCTACATGACGAATCGCAGACATCTTGCTCCCCCTTCGCTCTTCAGCAGGAGAGCTGGGCCCAATGCGGCCGGAAGCGGGCAGGGCCATCCGTCGCCGCATACTGCATACTTCTGACTCAACCGTCCGACCAGACCGATTGCAGCAATCCCTCAAGCCTCGGAAGCGCAATCCCTCTGGTATTTCAAATGCTTGCCCTTGCGGCCGTCACATCTGACCTGAGAGGGCTCATCGGAGCGGAAGAACAAAACCTGGCACAGCTTCTCATTGGCGTAGACCCTGTCCGGCAGCGCTGTCGTTTGGGAGATTTTCTTTGTTTCAAATCTCTCCTGCTCCGGCTCGATGGCGTTAGGTTCAGTTGCAATTCCGTAACGCGCATGGGTTGACTTCCCAACGCAGATCGTCAGTACATCCCTGGGGATACGAAAGTAGTGGACAGAATGAGCCCATGCGAACGAATTGCGCGGCCCGATTGCCGAGCCGGCCTGAACGGCAACAAACGGAGCTTCATCAAACCCCGTTGGATTGATGAGGGGGCTCTTCGCCTGGGTTAACATCTTGAGTTTGCCGGTGATGCGAAGGTCGAATCCATGCAACGGAAGATCACGGGAGATGGCGCCGGCAGCTGCCTGCTCCTCGCCGAAGTCTTCTATCATTTGGTTCCGAATGGCCTGGTCCCTGATCCAACGGTCATTCTGAATCGACATGCGTCTCCTGTTCCGGGTTTGGCCCACGTCCGGATTTGAGTCCGTTAAGGCTAATGTGGCTGCAATCATTCATGGTACGAAATTTTTCACGGATTTTCAATGTGCAAAGCGGGCAAACGAGCCGCCGGAGGCGACGAGTAGGCGGCTCGACGCTCCATGGCGGCCTTTTTTTCGTCAGAAAAGACCGGCGCAGCAGATTCTCCGCATCCTGGTATTCCACAATCGCACTAAAAGCTGTAGCATCACTACTGTCGGTCGTAGTAAAGTCAATTCAGTTGCGCCAGCGAGGTTACTCCATTGATTAAGCAGGACATCGTCCATCAAGTGATCGAGCGCACGGGCCTGCCCCGCACCAAGGCGGAGGCTGCCGTGGATACGGTATTCGAGGGCCTCAAGCAGGCTCTTACCGCCGGCGAGCGCATCGAATTGCGCGGCTTCGGCGTCTTCAGCGTCCGTGCCCGCAAGACCGGCATCGGCCGCAATCCCCGCACCGGCACCGAGGTGAGCATCACACCCGGCAAGGCGGTGCGCTTCAAGCCAGGCAAGGAACTGCACGCGCTGGACAGCGCCGCTCCCGGCAAGTGACGGCGCGCCCGGCGTGGCCAACAACCCTTCCCCCGCAGTAAAGATCGGTGTCGGCCGACCGCATGAAAAAGATTCCCACTCTGCCAGCGCTCCTGCCCCCCTTGCTGCTCGGCTGCGGCGGCGGTGTGCTGCGCGCCCAGAGCTTCGATCTCACAAACGAATACAGTTTTCCCGTTCAGAGCCTCTGGAGCGTTGCCACATGCGCATGAAATCGTGCTGGTTGGGATTCTGGTTTGTTGCCGCGGCGCTGCCGGCTCCGGCCCAGTTGTCCGCGCAGCCGGATGTGATTGCGCTCAACTCCTGGCGCGTCCATGCCGGCGATGACCTGAACTGGGCCAAGCCCGGTTTCGACGATTCGAGTTGGCAATCCGGCGAAAGCCCTACGAAGGAAGGCGGCCTGGTCTTTACTCCCGGGTTTCTCTGGTACCGGACAGCGGTATCGCTGCCGCCGGCGCTTCAGGGCCGCGACCTGGCCATCGGGATGTGCCCGTTCGATGAAGTCTATGAGCTCTATGTCGAAGGCGTTCCGGTGGGCCGGTTCGGCCATTGGACTCCTCGTCCCGAGTCTCCGTTTGATCGCAATCTGACCTTTCCCATCCCGCCCGGCGTCATCAAAGGGCAGGTCGTTCACATTGCGATTCGCAGGTGGAGAGGAGCGGCGTCAACCAGCTTATTCCCCTTCTACACCTCGGGCGCGGCCCGCTTCTCGCGGAGTTCGGAGCTCGGGCTGCTCTCCGCTGTCAAAGACCGGACAAATCTTGCCATCTATTCAGGCATCGTGCGGAATCTCCCCTGGAACCTCTGCCTGTTGTTGATGCTGGGAGCCGGCTGCGTGGCCTTTGTGCTGTTTAGCGCGCAGCGCAGCCGGGTGGAGTATCTGCTGCTGGGCATCTTCTGCGCGGGCGCGTTCATCGATCCGATGGCAGGCGGAATCCTGGCGGCAAGTGATTCAGTGATGCGCCGCTCCTGGGGGCCTGAGCTTGTCTTTGCCACGTATGTCGTTTTCAGTGCAACTCGCGTGCTGTTTCTGGCCTACCTCTGTCGGCGCTTCCGCCGTTGGCTGGAAGTGGGAGCGGTGGTGGTGCTGCTCTTCGGATGGGCTTCGGTATTTGCCATGGCCACCCAGGCGACCTTCACCAACGCCGCCTACTTCAGCGTCTCGTCGGCTGTGCCCGTTGTTCTCTTCCTGCTGGCCGCCGTGGGTCTCCTGCTGGAGCGCAAGGCGGGATCGGTAGCCATCGCTGTCGCGCTGCTCATCGGCCAATTAGCCAATGCCTGGGTGAACACGATCTCCCATTTTCTCGGCGTCTCTGACCTGCGCTTCATGCCGCTGGGGCCATTTCAGATCGATATCCGCGCCCTCTCCGAGGTGTTGTTTGTCTTCGTTACCCTGTCTGTTCTTTATCTCCGCTTCCGCGAGGAGCAGCTTCGCCAGGTCTCACTGGAGCAGGAGATGGCCGCGGCCCGGCGAATGCAGGAGCAGTTGCTGGGCGGCAACGTGTCGCGCGTCGCAGGGTTTGACCTTGAAGCGGTGTACCGGCCGGCGAAGGAAGTGGGCGGAGACTTCTATCGCACAGTCTCATTGGAGGACGGTTCGCTGCTGGTGATTGTGGGCGATGTCAGCGGGAAAGGCCTGGATGCCGCGATGCTGGTGGCGGCGGTGCTGGGCAGCCTGGCAAATGAGGTGGAGCGAACCCCCGCCTCGCTGCTTGGTTACCTGAACAAGGCAGTGATGGGGCGAACCGGCGGCGGCTTCATCACCGCATGTTGCGCGCGGTTCTATCCCGGCGGGCGTGTGGCGATTGCCAATGCGGGGCATATCTCTCCGTATCAGCATGGGCGCGAGTTGCGGGTAGGAAATGGACTTCCGCTGGGAGTAAGCCCGGAGGCCAGCTACAGCGAGACGGAGATCGAAACGAGCGGGGCCGTGACCTTCCTGTCGGATGGGGTGATTGAGGCCCGCAATGCAGAAGGCGAGCTTCTCGGCTTCGACCGCTTTGCCGCAATGGCCTCGAAGCCGGCCGGGGAGATTGCCGACTCCGCGCAACGCTGGGGCCAGGAAGACGACATCACCGTGCTGACCGTGGCGCGCTGTGGGGCTTCCGCCAGCGCATGACGGCTCCGGCGGCTTGCCAACTCTGCCGGCCCCGCTTGTTTCACATTAGCCGCAGCGCATCTACGTCCACAATCAGATTGCGGCGCGGGATCTGCGCGGCATCGGCGTGCGCCAGCATCCCGCGCAGCGCCGAATTAAGCGCCTTGCGCGAGGCCGCTTTGAGGATCATGTGAAAGCGATAGACGCCCTTGA
>Ga0302275_10001309_pt1 | contig 26799 bp, 19 predicted proteins | sample III_Bog_N2_2_FD_200229 | JGI IMG/M metagenome (GOLD analysis project Ga0302275, IMG submission 200229) | Peat permafrost microbial communities from Stordalen Mire near Abisko, Sweden - III_Bog_N2_2 | ecosystem: Environmental > Terrestrial > Soil > Wetlands > Peat | place: Sweden: Abisko... | reverse complement strand
CATGTCCTGCACGGGCTCGGAGAGTGTCTCCGCCTTCGAGCCAATATGGTCCACGGGCACCACCGGCATCTCCTGCAAGATGGGGTCGTCAAGCGAGCGCGTGATGGCGTTTTTCATATAAAGCTCTTGCAGCTCGAGATTGGTGCGGGAGACAGTGAGGTCCTGCTCGCGGTTGGCCATTTCCCCCTCGGCCTTGAGAACTTCCATCTCCGGAATCGCCTGCAACTCGAGTTGCTTGCGGCCGGTATCGAGCGTCTGGCGGGCAAACTCAACCGAACGCTCGCCCACCTGCTCGTTATCGTAGGCGCTCACCAGGTCCCAGTACAGGTCGCATATTTGAGTCACGGTGGCGATGACCTGGGCGCGAAAGGCAATGTCTCCGACTTTGCGGTTGGTCCGGGCGATGCGCAGGAAGCGCAGATTCGGTCCCAATCCAAAGCCGGCCAGCAACTGCTGTTGCGCATAGAACTCGACATAGGAATTCAGTTGAGGATTCAGCGTGTTGTTGGGGCTGTTTGTGGTTTGGCGGTTGTTGTCCCACGCCACCTGGATACCGCCTCCAATAGGAAACGCCTGCTGATAAGAGAAGTTTCCCGTTATGGTGTTCAGGTGGATGACGGGCACACCGTAAAGCGTTTGGTTCGGCAACAGTTGCGTGGTGTGATCCACCGAGGTGGTTGCGGTGATGTACGGATCATAAGTGGAAACCGAGGTGCCCGTTCCCAAAGTGGACGAGACCAGGCCTGAAGCTCCTGCGCCCGCGCCGCCCGCGCCGCTCGATGTGCCGCCCGCGCCCGCTCCGGAAGCGCCGCCAAAGACGCCCACTCCGCCGCCGCCGGGCGTGCCCGAGACAACGCCTGTATTGACTCCGCGCACCGAGCCGCCCGCTTGCGTGCGCAGAATATCCATTTGAGCGATGGGCAGATTGTAGCGGGAGATCACCAGGTCGAGGTTGTTCTCGAGCGCAAGATCGATGGCATTGCGCAGAGACAGGTAAAGCTTGCCGTCGCGGATCAGCGAATCGAGGCGCGGAGAGTTGGCCAGGCTGGGCGGCGCAACGGACTTGCCGCGGTAGGCGTCTATGGGGTTGCGCGAGGGGCGCAGCAGTTGATCGAACGGAATCTGCGGCGCGGGCCGCTCCACGGACGGGGCCTCCGGCTCAACGGCAAAAGAAAGGTTTGCCTGCATGAGGCAAATGGCAATGCAAGCCTGAATGCGCCTGGAAGGCTGGTTCCGCCGCGGGATCTTGGGTGTCAGGTTCACTTTGCGATGGCCTCCGTTGCCGTTGGTGGAAGCACTTCATCGCGGGTGAGCCAACCATCGCGCAACTCGACAATGCGCTTGCCAAAGCGGGCGTTTGTCTCGGAGTGCGTCACCTGCACAATGGTTGTGCCGGCGCGGTTCAGCTCGCAAAATAGCTCCATGATTTCGCGAGCCTGCGTGGAGTGCAGGTTACCGGTCGGCTCGTCGGCCAGCAGAAGCGCGGGAGCGTGGACGACGGCTCGCGCAATGCCCACCAGTTGCTGCTGTCCACCGGAGAGCTGGCTGGGATACAAGTCTTTCTTGGCGACGATCCGGAAGCGGTCGAGGATGTCGGCCACCATCCCCTGGCGCTCTCTGGCGGGCAGATTCTTGTAAGAGAGCGGCAGATCGATGTTCTCGGCGACTGTGAGGTCGTCGAGCAGGTGATAGCTCTGGAAGACCATGCCGATGCGCTGACGGGCGAGGTCCGCGCGCTGCTTGCGGTTGAGCTTATGCACGGCAGTTTCGCCGAACCAGTACTCGCCGAGCCAGCCATCGTCGAGCAGGGCAAGCACGTTCAGGAGGGACGACTTGCCTGCTCCAGACGGCCCCATGATGGTGACAAAGTCGCCTTCGTGGATGGTAAGACCGATGCGGCGAAGCACCCAGGTTTCAGTGGGTCCGGTCTTATAGCTTCGTTCAACGCTTTTCAGTTCGATCATTTGATTACTCCGATCTCAAGGCGAGAATTGGGTCAACAGACGCGGCGCGGCGGGCAGGCAGCCAGGCTGCGACAAAAGAGGCCGCGGCGAGAACCAGGACGACCGCGGCAAAAGTAAGACCGTCGTGCGCCTGAACGCCGTAGATATAGCTACTCGCGAATCTGACGGCAAACCAGGCCAGCGCGCCGCCGATGGTCAATCCGATGGCTACCAGCAGCAGCGCCCGCCGCAAGATGAGGTTAAGAATGCTGGCTTGCGGTGCGCCAAGGGCAATGCGGAGACCGATCTCGCGTGTGCGCTGCGCCACGGCAAACGAGAGTAAGCCGTAGAGGCCAACAGAGGCGATCATCAGAGCCAGCGCGGCGAAGCTTTCCAGCAGATGTGCGATCAGCGTCTGACTGCCGAAGGAATCTTCGACCGCCTCGTGGACGGTCTTCACATCGGCGGTGGTCGCGTCGGGGACAGCTTCGTGCAAAGCTTTGTCAAACTGAGTTCGCAAAGTATCTGCGGGAACCGCGCCACGAATGGCTACCTGCATGAATGCAGTGGCGATGCCGTAAAACGGCGTTCCGGGCTCGACCTGCGCCAGGCAGAAGTACATCTCTGGCTTGGTGGCGTCGGTAACATTGCGCTGCTTCACGTCTCCGATGACACCGACGATATGCATCTCCGCGAATCGCCCCTTGCCCATAAAGAAGGTGTGGCCGAGGGGGTCCTGGCCTGGAAGGTACTTGTTGACGAACGCCTGGTTCACGACCACGACCGGAGGAGCGGAGGCAGTATCGTCCTCGGTAAAGAACCGGCCGCGCAGCATGGGAATGCCAAGCGCTTCGACAAGGTCCGGCGAGGCCAGACGACCGTCGGCTGACGGAGTTTGAGATTGCGGAAGTTCCTTGTGATCGAGATTGCCCGATATCCTGACCGCGCCGTCGGCACGCAGGGGCAGAACCGAACTCAGCGCAGCAACTTGCACACCTGGAATGGCACGCAGCCGGTCGAGGAGCGGCAGATACGAATCGCGCACGATGTTGGTTTGCGTATTGACCGCATCCTCATCCTGATGCATCGAGCCCGCGTTGATGAGGATGCCGCCGGTGAGCACGTTCTGCTGCGTGAAGCCGAGCGGCATCTGGCGCAACGCGTGAATGGTGCGTAAGAACAATCCCGCACCCACAAGAAATACAAGCGTCAGCGCTATCTGCGCCACAACCAATGCCTCGCGGGTGCGATTCTGGCTGGCCGAGGCTGTGCTGGTGGTGCCGTGCAGACTGCTCTGCACATCGCGGCGCATGGCCCGGAGCGCGGGGAAGACGCCAACCACAGCCGCGGTGAGAAGCGTGAGCGCGGCCATGCAGGCAATTACGCGCCAGTCCAAGTGAATGGCGCCTGCGAGGGGCAGTTTTTGCTTAACGTGACGCCACAACAGCTTAATCGCTGTCTGTCCCAGCAACAATCCGAAGACCGCGCCGATGCCGCTCAGCAAGAGGCTCTCGACGATGGTTTGTTGCAGCAAACGAGCGCGGCTGGCTCCCAGCGCGGCACGGACAGCCTGTTCGCGAGTGCGCGAAACCGACCGCGTCAGCATGAGGCTGGTAACGTTGAGGCAGGCCAGCGCCCAGATGCCGAAGACCACGCCATAGATCAGCGTGAGCGGCTTGCGAACCTGCTGGTTCAGCGACTGCTGGTACTCCGTGACCGCGATTCGGGGAGCAATGGATGGGCCGTCTGTGGGCTCTTTGGAAACAATTGCCTGTGTGCGAGTGAGCTGATCGGTGAGCTGCGCGATGGTCATGCCGTCGGGCAACCGTGCGTAGAGTTCTCCGATCCACGCTACTTGTTTGCCGCTGATTGACGTGCGGCTGGCGGGATCGATTGCGGCGGGCGACCAGATCTCCGCATCCTCCACGAAAGGAAACGAGAAACCTCGCGGCATAACGCCGAGGATCGTATAGGCTTGGCCTTTGATGGTAAGCGTCTTGCCTGCGATTTGAGGGTCGGAGGCGTAGAACTTGCGCCACACCTCTTCGCCGATCAGCACCACGCGATTGCGCCCCGGATCGTTCTCTTCATCGCGGAACGAACGGCCGAGAACGGGCTGGACGCCGAGCATTGCAGGCAGACCGGCAGTGATCTCAACCTTCTGCGCCTGAAAGCGGCCTCCGGGGCCGACGATGCTAGCCATGGAACGATTCATCAGCGCGCCAATTTGCATCCTTGCGCCCACGGCATCGCGCAACTGAAGCATGTTGGCGTAGCTCATCATGTAGTAAGGCTCGGAGCCAGTCCCGGTGATGGTCACGATGCGATCCGGCTGCGCATAGGGCAGCGGGCGCAGCAGAACTCCGTCGAGCACAGTGAAGACGGCGATGTTCGCGCCCAGGCCCAGCGCCAGCACAGTAACGGCCGTGAGCGCGAATCCCGGCGACTTGCGCAGTTGGCGCACGGCATAGCGCAAATCCTGAAACAAGCTCTGCAGCGGCATGGCTACGCCTCGACTTCTTCTTCCAGTTTCTTCAATTCGGTTTCGGAGACAACCTTTCCGTCGAAAAGATGGACTTCGCGCTGGGCGTGGCGGGCAAAGCGCGGATCGTGCGTAACCATGCAGATGGTCGAGCCTTCGCGATGCAGATCGGCAAGCAGGTGCATGACGGCTTCACCGTTCTTCGAGTCGAGATTGCCGGTAGGCTCGTCGGCCAGCAGGATCGACGGCGAACCGGCCAGGGCGCGGGCCACGGCCACGCGCTGCTGCTGGCCGCCGGAGAGTTGTGCCGGATAGTGCCTCATGCGGTGCGCCATGTTGACGCGTTCCAGCGCTTCTTTCACGCGCTTCTTGCGCTCCGGCGAGGGCATTCCCGCGCGATAGGTGAGCGGCAGCTCGACGTTCTCTTCGACAGTGAGATCGCCGATGAGGTTAAAGCTCTGGAAAATGAACCCAATCTCCTGGTTACGGATGCGCGAGCGATCGCCGAATTTCAGGTTCTCGACGGGGTTGCCGTTGAGCAGGTATTTGCCGCCCGTGGGCGTGTCGAGCAGGCCGAGAATTGAGAGCAGCGTTGACTTGCCGCAACCCGATGGACCGGACATGGCGACATACTCGCCCCGCGCGATGGTCAGATGGATGCCAGAGAGCGCATGGGTCTCTACCTCGTCGGTATAAAAGACCTTGGTCAGCCCTTCAATTTCAATCAGCGTGCCGTTCGATGCCATGCATTCCTCCTCGTGTTGTTGCGAATCTGTTTCCTGTTCCCTATTCCCTGTTCCCTGTTCCCTGCGCTTTCACTCCAGCCGGATACGGTCCACGCTATCCCAGCGCGACATATCGGAAAGAATGACCGTGTCGCCTTCCTTGAGCCCTTCAATCACCTGAATGCTGTTGACCGACGCGCGGCCCACTTTGACCGGCACGCGGGTTGCGCCCTTGCCGTCGGGGTCTACCCGGAACAGGCTGAGGGTCGAGTTTTCGTTGCCCAGAGCCGGCCGGCCCACATAGAGAACGTCGGTCATGCGCTCCAGATCGATGGTTCCGTCTACGCTCAGGTCGGGCCGCGCCCCCTGCGGCAGTGGCCCGGTGAGTTCTACGTCCACGGTGACGGTTCCGTTCTGCACGGCGGGGTCGATGCGCTGCACACGGCCGGCAATGACGCCGTTGTGCGTGTCGATGGAGGCGGGCTGGCCAATCTGAATGTCGCGGGCCTGGGTCTCGGCGATCTTGAGCGAAGCTTTGAGCTGGTCGGGCTGCACCACCTTGGCCAATGTGACCCCCGGCGCTACGTGTTCGCCTACCTGATGCGGCAGGTCAACCAGGACGCCGCTGATGCCGGCGGAGACGTGCAAGTCGGCCAGTTGCTGCTGCTTCAGTTCATAGAGAGCGCGGGCCTGGTCTACCTTGGTCTGCTGCACGGCAAGCTGCGAGACGATCACTTTTTCGTTCATGGCGAGGCGATCGGCCTCGATCTGGTTGCGGGTGGTCAACTCGTCGGCCTTGCTCTTCGATGCGTTATAGGTCAGGCCGGAGATGACGCCCAGATCGAAGAGAGCCTTGTCGGTCTGCGCCTGGAGCCGGGCCTGGCTGTAATCCGCGCCCACTGTGGCCGCGCCGGCCTTCTGCGTCATCAGGTCGCTCTGGAGTTGAATCTGCGTATTATGAAACTCGCTCTGAGCGGCTTTCAAAGCCAGGCCGGCGTTCATGGCTTCTTGAGCCAATTCCGGATTGACGAGTTCCATCACCACGGTATTTGGCTCGACGTGCGCGCCCGGCAGCACCAGAATGCGGGTCACCGTGGCCTCGGTCTCGGCAGGGATGAGGCGTAGCTTATCCTCTCGCGGGACCAATGTCCCGGTAGAGCCGCGCACCTGGCGGATCATGGGGCCGCGCTTGACCGTGTCTGGCCAGATCGTCGAGCGGTCCACGGTTGGGGCAGCCGGCTTCAGGCGGTAGACGACGATGAGCAGCGCAGCAATCATCAGCAGCGCGACGATGAGAAACGCGGCGAACCGGCGCTTTCTCTTTTGCAACAGGTCTGGGCGTGCGATATCCATCGCTTAGAGATAAAGCATTTCCCGTGCCAGATGGGCATAAGCCCCTTGCGCTGAAAACAAATCGGTTAGCTTAAAGTGGATGAAAGGCAACCGGCGCTGGGTGACCGTTTGCGGCAAAGGGTGTTCGATTTTGGACAGTGTGCCGGGAGTTCACGACTGGCACTTGCATTTGCCGTACCTGAGGGATTGGCATTAACGGTCGACAAACGGGTAACCGTGTAAGTTAATGAAGAGGCTGGGCTGGGCTCGAATCGCCTCCGGTTGCGCCTCGACTTTGGATCCGATCCTGCCAGTTCTCCTTTTGGGGACCGGTGATGACGGCCATGAAAAGCTGTGACCCGTTCGTCGCAGTCTCATTGTCGCGTTCCACGACATGCTTTAAAGCCGCGAGGATGGGGCACCCGGCCGAGAGAATAATGCGCCAGTCCTTTTATCGCCCCGCATTACAGCATGGCACGCGGAGATTCGTGAGTTCTCCGACATCGGGAGTTGCTGTAATGGTTACAGAATACGGCTTCATGCGATCGGTATGGTTTTCGTCGATAGGGTAGACCTTAACGCTGAGTATCAGGCTCCCTTGCTGCGCATTACAGGTAAAACGGACGGGAAAGATGGAACAGTAAAAGGCCTGGCTTTCACATCGAAGATCGATACCCAAGGGAGACATCTTTAAACATTTGGCCTCGACCGAAACGGAACCCTCTCCCTTTGCCGATATTCGGGGATCGCTCGGAACGAGGGAGACCAACTGACTCTTTGGATCCCAGGCAAATATCGCAATGGATCTGCCGGCCTGGGTATAGGTAAACAGTCTGTTTTTCCAAAAGGCTTCAAGGCTAACAGGCGACTTGGAGTGGTTCACTGTAAAGAGTACATACGTGCCGTCGGGATTGCGGAAACCAAGGGATTCGAGATCGACCGACCCTGTAACTCCGGAAGCGATCCGATATGCCTCCGGCTTCACGACCCTGAAGAACTGAGTTATCAGCAAGAAATCTATATTCGATCCGGGCGCAGAGCGAATGGCCTCTGCGCCGGTCTTCAGAGGGTTAACAATCAAGGTATCCGCTTCTTGATCCATCGAGGGCGGCGCCTCTCCAGCTCTACCGGCGGCTGAAACCTCGGATGGGGCGGCTACATGGATCTGGGAAATCTGCTGAGCCAGAATATCGTCATAGACATGAATATAAGCATCGGTTGCTTCGCGGCTCTGAGACTGGAACACAAGGACGGACTCCAGACTGTGGTCGATTTCCGATGACCACACGGATACACTCACGGTCTGCGCTCCAAGGCACCGGCTAGTCCCTCCACCGAGCAGACAGCCCGCGAGAAGAATCACCGCACGGCGGCTCTTCGTCGCCCGGCAAGGGTGAGTTTGTTTTCTCGTCCTTTGCATGGAATGCTCCCGGAATACCCCGGCCGCGCCGGTGTAGGTGTCCTAGCGCGAAGGTAGGGTTACAGTGTCAGAATCCGTTTTGTGCAGGGTTGCCGCTCCCTGATGGTCGCGTCAACTCGACGGTTGTGCCTTCGGGATACAGCAGCCCTGGTTTCGCTATAGTCGATCTCGGCGCCGTGAGCGCTTTGGGCGATCAACGGCGCCGTGATCGGGTGTGAAGCGTGGAGCTCCCCGTTACCGGGGGTTAGTTCACCGTGATGGTAAAGGTCTCCGTGCTCTTGCAGCCGGACGAGTTGGTGTAGGTCGCCGTATATACGTTGGAGCCCGTCTTCAGCGGAATGTCGTTGATCTGGCGCGAGGTGGAGTTATATCCGCTGGGGCCGGACCAGCTCCATGATCCGCCAGATGTGGGTTGCGGGCCAAGGTCCACCTGCGTGCTGGTGGAGCTGACCGTGGCGCTGTTTTCATCAGCCCAGGTTGAGCCGTTGTTTACCGAGATGTACGGGGTGATTGTGGTGGGCGTGCAGCCGCCTCCAGAGCTGGTGCTGAGGCTGTAGGAATTCACCGTAAAGGTCTGAGAACCGCTGGTTTTCGTGATTTCAAAGCCGAAATCCGCCGTGGAGAAGGTCTTGCTGATGAGCTTGCCCTGGTTCGCAACCCAATTCATTAAATCCAGAAGATTCACACTGCCGCTCGTCGTCTTCGAGGTGCGCAGGAAGGAAACGACGTTGTGGCCATAGTTGCCCTGAAAGACGTCGTAAGTAACACCATCAATGGAGACGTTGGTGGCGAAGGGGCAGCCATTGACACCGAGTTGGTTGCAACTATATGTGGTGGCGATTGGGCCGTTGTTGTTCCAATCCTCCCAGACCATCACTTCGTCCACGTTACCATTCGTCCAGAGATCGTAGGCTGCGTCGTAAGATGCGCCGCTTGGCACCGAGAAGTTGAACGACGAGTTTACGGAACTGAGGGAACTGAGATTTACGTTGCCCAAGCCGATTTCCGTGTCGGGGTACGCTTGAACACTGGTGCCGTTGGGGTAATCCGCTACTGACCACCAATTGGTGGAGCTGTTGGCATAGACGCACTGGCCGGATGACGCGCCCCATTCGTCGGTATACAGGTTGTAACCGTTTTCAGTGTAGGTCGCGTATTGGCTACACGAACTCCATGAGTAGGCACTTGCGGGCTTGGAAGTGACTGCGCAGAGAGCGAGCGCTCCGACTGCGATTGCGTAAAACTGTTTACCCACCATCACATTCTCCTTTGAGCCAGAATCTCTTTCTCCGGAACTGATTTCATGACAGTGGACGCTCGGAGAGTAACGGTTGTCAACTACAACTTTCGAGGGATTCAAGGCAGGTGGCCCGCTCATCAACCCCAAAGAATCGCAGTAATACATGGGAAGCTGGGAAACTACAATGAGAGACGTTCGTTGTTTAGGGTGCCGGCTGCCCCAGGGTCTCGATTCCGGACCTGCGGCAACGACATTTGTTGCTCATGGGACCCGGTCCACCCGCCAAACCAATGCAGAGGGGCGCTAGAGTTGCCATAATGATTCATTTCCAGCGGCAAGGAGCAAGGAGAATCGCGTGACTTTTTTGCGGAATCTGTTCGGTCCGTGCACCCAGGAGATCTGGAGACAGCTTTGCGCCGAGATTGGCGCGCAGTACGTTGATGGAGGCTTCTGGAAGGGAGACAAGATCCAGGCAACGCACGGCCCATGGACCATCACTCTGGATACTTACACGGTTTCGACCGGCAAATCCTCCGTTACCTATACCCGCATGCGTGCGCCTTTTGTTGATCCGGAGGGCTTCCGCTTTACTGTTTACCGGAAGGGAATCTTCAGCGACATTGGCAAGTGGTTTGGCATGCAGGACCTGGAGATAGGGGACGAGGCCTTCGACCGTGATTTCATTCTCAAGAGCGACCAGGAGCCGAAACTGCGGGAACTGCTTGGAAGCACTAGAATCCGAGAGCTGATCGGCCAACAGCCGCAGATCTACTTTGCCGTCAAAGACGATGAGGGCTTCTTCCGTTCCAGCTTCCCTGAAGGAGTAGACGAGCTTTATTTTCAGGTTGTGGGCATCGTCAAGGACGTCGAGCGGTTGAAGTTGTTATATGAACTCTTCGCGGAAACGCTGGATCAGCTGTGCCGCATCGGAGCAGCCAACGAAAACCCGCCAAACGTCAGCTTGTAATCAATAACTTCCCTTTATGGAGTGAAAGGCGTGTAGCCCGGGTCTCTGGAGCATTGAGCATAACCACCGAAGATGGGTGCCCCAGGTGCCTCGCATTTGGGCACCTGGGAGAGCTCAGAGCTTGGCAGTCTGGTATTCCTCTTACGCGACATCTGTCCTGATTCGATGAGCGCAGGCTTTGACCGCCCGATGCGGAGCAGAGTTTCTTCGTCAGTTCGAAGCGTCAACCGACTCTCGCGCCTTCGTTGCCGAGAATTACATTTTCCTGGCGCACAATGGAAATGATCGGTGAAATGATGCTTTGCTCACCGCCGTCCACCGGCAGAGCACTGAACGGCCCGTGCCTGTTAACCCGAAAATGAATACCCCCCTCCCCCCCTCTCTCTCGCTCGTTTCTGCATAACACAATGAAAATAAATAAGTTAGGCATCATTAATATCGAATAAAGAGCGAAACCGTTCCGTCGCCAGCTTCCGTCTGGGCAACACCATGTGATTGAAAATAAACAAGATATGCAAATCAATCAATTTGCTCGCGTGGTGACAAACAACGGATTCTGGGCACATTCCGCCCCAAATACTCGATTCGAACACCAAAATCCGCCTCTTATTGGCACTCCGCTGGGAAACTACAATGGAAAATAGAACATTGTTCAAGGAGCGGGCATGGACGCAAAGCTGGCAGTAGTCATCATGGCGGCAGGCAAGGGAACTCGGCTGAAGTCGCGCCGGCCCAAGGTGCTGCACGAGATCGGCGGCAAGCCGCTGCTGGCTCACGTGATTGCCGCCGCAACCAAGGTGGTGGCCGCGGCGGATATTTACGTGGTGATTGGCCATGAGGCGGAGCAGGTGCGGTCGGCAATGGCTGGGACGGGAGTCAGCTTTGTGGAGCAGGCGGAGCAGCGGGGCACTGGGCACGCCATCCAGTGCGCGGCGGCGTCGATCGCCGGCTATGAGAATCTTCTGGTCTTGTCAGGCGACGTGCCGCTCATCCGGCCTGAAACCATCGAGCAGCTCTGGCAGTTCCACGAGGCCCAGCAGGCGGCCATGACCATCCTGACTGCTGCGCCCGCCGATCCCACAGGCTATGGGCGCATTGTGCGCCAGTCTGAGGATTCCGGTGAGGTTGAAGCCATCGTGGAGCAGAAGGCGCTGACGCTGAAGCAGCAGAGCATTGGCGAGATCAACTCCGGCATCTACGCATTCAAAACTGCACCGCTGCTGGCTCATCTGGGCAAGCTCAACGACGACAACGCCAACCGGGAAGTGATTCTCACCGACATGGCAGGCATGTTGCGCGCGGCGGGCGGCCGTGTAGTTGCCATCCAGGCTGCCGAGACGGCCGAGGTGCTCGGCGCCAACACCATCGCCGATCTGGTGGCCCTTGATGCCACCTTGCACGCCGCCACCGCCAGCCGCCTGATGGCAGCAGGCGTCACCATCTTCCGGCCAGAGACGTGCGTCATCGACGCCGAGGTCGAGGTTGCTGCCGATACGGTCATCGAGCCTTTTGTGCAGTTGCTGGGCCGAACGCGCATCGGCACTGACTGCCTGATCCGCTCCTATTCGGTCATAGAGAACTGCACGGTCGGCGACAAGGTGCTGATTCGCCAAAGCTGCATTCTGACGGACAGTTCAGTCGCGGAGGGAGCCAAGATTGGCCCATTTGCACATCTGCGACCGGGCAGCGAGATCGGCGAAGACGCGCATGTGGGCAACTTCGTCGAGACCAAGAAGGCCCGTCTGGGCAAGGGCGCCAAGGCCAACCATCTCTCTTATATTGGCGACGCCGAGGTCGGCGAAAAGACCAACATCGGCGCTGGCGTCATTACCTGCAACTACGATGGCGTTCACAAGCACATGACGCGCATTGGCAAGGGCGTCTTTGTGGGCAGCGATTCGACGCTGGTGGCGCCGGTGACGATTGAGGATGGCGCTTATATCGGCGCTGGCTCTTGCATCACCAAGGACGTGCCGGCTGGAGCTTTGGCAGTGGCCAGAGCGCGCCAAATCTCGAAAGAAGGCTGGGTTGCGGCTAAGCAGGCTCGCCAGAAGCCGTAGACATCGGCCGGCGGCACCTTGGAGTTGGTTTCGAGAAGACCCCAACACGCAAGCGCCAGGAGGCATTATCGCTTCCGATGGGTACCCTGAGCAGCATTCCTGCATCTGAGTCAGATAGAGTTGCTATCCCATCTTCCCGGAGCCGAAATGTCCATATTGTCCCATGCAGAAATTGCCTCTCACATGACCAACCGCCCCGATTGGCAGATTGAACGCGGTGAACTGGTACGGACCTTCAAGTTCGAGACCTTCCGCGATGCAGTGACCTTTGTCAACAAGGTAGCTGACATGGCCGAAGAGGCCAACCATCATCCGGATATCGACATTCGCTACAACCGGGTTCGCCTTGCCCTCGTCTCGCACGACGCAGGCGGCATCACCACCCATGACTTTGCCATGGCAGCCGGGTCAGACCGGCTGGCCTGAAAGGCAAGGGCGTATGCCCTTTGTTCGGCTAGGGTTCGTCGGAAGGGTCGTCCCCGCAAATCCCATAATGTGGATTTGAGGCGTCTTCTTCCGCCTGTCGGAGCTGTTTGACGGCCTTCTTGTACCACCATGCGGCAGCCAGCCCACTGGCAAACACGGAAGCTGCCGCCACAACAGCCAGCTTTACCCAGCCAGCCGAGCCGGAGCCATCGGTTTTCCTGGTTGGTGAAGTTGCTGATTCAAAAGTGTTTGCCATTCTAACAAGAGTCCTTGTCTCTGCCAATCTGTACGGTGTACGTTCAACAGAAGTCGAATCTTAGATGCTGCGCGGCCTTGAACCGATCATCTTTCGGATCGAAATAACAATTTCTATTTTTTGTATTTGCTTTCAACGCAATCTATGCTATGGTGTATATATTCCAGTGAAGGAGCCGGTAGAACATGCCGCTCCCGAGTTGGAAGTAAGTTGCGTCACTGGCCTCCCGGCACGAACAGCTAGACCGTTCGTGCCGCCTTTTTTTGTGCCGTCTCAATCGACCCTTGCCTTCGTTTCCTTCGCTTTACTTCCGGCGCATCTCGGTTTCGGTCTACAATGGACCGGAGGGAATCCGTCATGAAAAGCTTGATCAAGCGCCGCTGGGTTCTGGGTTTGACCGTCTTTGCCATCACTGCGGCCAGCTATGCGCAGTGGTCCAACCCGGCCGACGATGTTCCGGCCTATCATCCCTCAGCCCCGCTTAAGGTGAGCGCCTTGCCGCCAATCATGGCCGGCAGCCAGCTCACGGGAGAGAATTTCCGATTTCCCTGGCAGGTCCACGTCTACCAGCAGGCGGTCAAGATCGGGAACGTGCTTTATCAGCTTCCCTGCAACTGCCGTTGCGATCGTTCCCTGGGCCATACCAGCCTGCGCAGTTGCTATGAGAATGCGCACGGCACCGAGTGCTCTACCTGCGCCAAAGAAGCCTTCTATGCGTATGCGCAGCTCAAGCTCGGCAAGACCCCCGCGGAGATTCGCGCCGGCATCGCCCGCCGCGACTACGAATCCATCGATCTGGAGAAGCAGTAGGCGATTTGGAGAAGCAGTAGGCATCGCGCCACACTCAGGAATCGCAATTGGCGTAGAATGGAACTATGCAGCACGAGCCAGTTGGCCCGGCTCGCACCCGGTTTGGGGGCGTCACGGTTTCGACGGGATCGAATGCGGCTTTGGAGTCATGTCAGGGTGTGGGCACCTGTAATCGCCTGCAAAACAAAAGTTGCCAACGATAATCTGGCACTTGCAGCTTAATTAAATAAGCTGCCGTCTTCCACGGCTTTGCCTATGGGCTGTGAGCGGACGTCATACAGTGGGCTGGCGGTTGCTTCTCGGTCCGTGTTGTAGCCGCGAGATCATCGGACTAGTCTTTTGCGCATCTTGTCCGTTCTGAGTGCCGAAGGCGAACCCAAAAGGAACCGGACAAAGCATGAACACTCCTGGCTGACAGCGATTTCGGACGCGGGTTCGACTCCCGCCGCCTCCACCATAAACAAGTCGTTTCTTGTCAATAGCTTAGCTTAGAAGGCCAAAATCCAGGCGGTTTTTTGTACGTGATTTGTACGTTGCCGCCTTGGTGTTTGACCCACTTCAGCGATCCCAGCACAATTCAGCTGAAGTGGGAGGCCCTATGCTGCTTTCCGTTTTTTCCCGCCACTCCAGTGACTGCAAGTACGCAGCTGACCGGACGTTCCGCCGCTGCAACTGTCCGAAATGGATCGGCGGACAGGTCAACCGCGAGTACTTCCGCAAGAGCGCGGGGACGCGTCAGTGGAATGAGGCCGAAGAGTACCGCCTCAAGCTGGAAGATGCCCTGGTGAAAGGCTTGCCACCCTTCGGCCCGGGACCGGAATCAGCGATGACGTCCGTGAGCGTCCCCACCCCGGAAGCCCCGCCGACACTGCCGGTCGCGTTGCGGCCAGAGGAGATCAGCGCAGCCAAGCCAGAGAAGCCGAGGGTGACGGTCGAAGCGGCCGTTGAAGCATACCTGGCCGATGCCCGCAGCCGTGAGCTCGAATCCTCCACGCTTTCAAAACTCGAGACCATCTTCCGAAAGCAGCTTCTCGCCTGGACCAGGGTTCACGGACTCGACTACCTGGACCAGATCGACCTTGATGTCCTGCTCTCCTTCCGCAGCACGTGGGCGGACGGCCGTCTGGCCAAGCAGAAGAAGCAAACCCGCCTGATTGGCTTTTTCTGGGCCTGCGTCCGCCGCTGTTACATCGCTCAGAATCCGAGCATGGGACTTGGCAAAATCAAAGTCGTTCATGTTCCGACCGACTATTTCCCTCGCGACGAATTCCATAGGATTCTTGACGCGACGTATATCTATGGCGCTCCACGGGGTGGCGTGATCGACGTCCAGGCCATCCGGAGCCGGCTCCGCACCATGACCCTGCTGATGCGCTGGAGCGGACTCCGCATCCGCGACGCGGTCACTCTTGAGCGGGATAGGCTGCACGGCGATATCTTCGCAGTCCCTCCGGGTCTGTGAGTCGTTGCAATAATGAGTCTGGCTGTGCTGGCTCGACTGCAACGCGCGCGCGCCTACACGATCAAAGGAGAATCGCCGAAGGTTCTTGGCAGCTAACGCGATTTCCTGGCCTTATGGAAAGAAGCTAACCGAAAGACTCCTGTCCCGGTGAAAACATCGGCTGAATCAGCTCAACTGCAAAGCGCGACCCGCCGCCAACAACGATGATCTGGAAAAGATCGAAAACTCACAGTACGGCCAATGGCGCCAGGACGATGATTGGCTGGTGCAAATCTCCTCTATTTGACCACCTGTAATGCCTTTGCAAGTTCGACGACACTGATCGCATCCGTTCGGCGATAGAGTGACGGGTCGGCTCTTGGCTCGTATGGCACAACCGCTTCTAAAAACCTGGTCGCGGACAGAACAGACGCCAAATTCGCTCAGCGGAACGCACCAGCGGCCTCAATTCAAGAATGCCGTTCGTAACGCGCCATCTGGAAGCGATTCAGCCGGTCCATGTTATCTGTAGATCGGCTGACGATGCTTGCCGATATTGCACTTGCCAGAGAAGGATAAATCGCATCTCGATCTGCAAACTGAACCAAGATCCGGCGCAATGCTCTCTGAAAACAACATCGGCTCTGCGCGGCAATTACTGCTTCGTCGATCCATGAGAACGACAGGCCGGAGCCCGCCCTATCCATATTCGGAGCTTCGCCGTTCATGATGTGAGTCAGAGTACTCGCTAGGAAAGGCAGTTTCGGGCCCCTGCCGAACCTGTGTGCGAGGTATCGAATGCATGGGTGGCATGAAAGGCAATGTGTGTTCTTCCCAGCGAAACTGAGAAGCAGCTTCCACGTCCGGGCTCACTCTCCACAATCAGCTCTGTGCCATGGCGGTCGGCAATCCACTTGGCTAGCGCAAGGCCAAGACCGGAGCCGGCGGGAGCATGGTTGCCAGCATTCGTTGCGCGGTAGAAGCGGTCGAAGATGCGCGGCTTTTGTCCGGGGTCGATTCCAATGCCGCTGTCAACGACGGAGATGACAATGCGTGACCCCACGACCGCCGCGCACAGCTTCACTGACCCTCCCGGAGGCGTGTACTTACAGGCGTTCTCAAGCAGAATCGAGAGCAGGCGCGGAAGAAGATGCCTGTCGCCCAGCAAAGCAAGATCTTCGCCTTTGATCTCGACATTAAAGTCGAGCATCGCTCGCTTCATTGCGTCATTCCAGTTCCCGACGACCTTTTGAAAGAGGTCGTCGACTGGGATGGAAACTAACGCGATGGTCTCAGCGCCACCGTCAGCCCGCGCCAGCGAGAGCAGGTTCTCGACCAGATTCGTCATGCGCAGAGTCTCTTCATGCAGACGGCTAAGAATAGCGCGATACTCCTGGGAATCGCGCGGGCGGTAGAGGGCCACTTCGATCTCAGTGCGCATGAGCGAGATGGGCGTGCGCAACTCGTGAGAGGCATTGCCGGTGAAGGTGCGCACGCTGGCGAAGGCTCTGTCGATGCGCTCAAGCATCTGGTTGAGTGTGCGGGACAAGTCGGAGATCTCATCTTTTGCGCTGGGCTCCGGCAGGCGGATATCGAGATTGCGATCGTTGATGCGGCGCGCCTCGGCGGCCAGCGCGGCCACTGGCTTGAGCGCCTTGCGGCTCATGAAGTGGCCTGCAAGCGAGGAGAGCAATAGACCAATCGTGGTAAGCAACAAGAGTTGGATACGGAGATTGGATAGAACTGCCAGCGTCTTGTTGAGGGTCAGGCCTGTCTGCACGGTGTAGCGAACACCGTGAATCGAAATAGGTTCGATGAGGGCACGGACCGATGAGGACTCCGCAGTATAGGTAAAGTAAGATCCGGCGTCGGGAGCTTGCTGCGGCAGCACGAGCGTCGGGTATGCGGCGGCAACATGCGGGGAGCGGTAGATCCAGATACCCTGCTCGTCTATCACCTGTAGCCATTTGTTGCCGTGACTGACGTTGTAAGCAGCAGTGATGGCATCATGCAACTGATCGCGTGTCTCGCCAGCCGGACGGTTCTCAACAAAGCGGCGAACGCTGCGAACACGCTGCTGCAGTTCTTCGTTTTCGAGATCGTTGATGGCCCGATGCACCATCCAGAGTGAGATGAAGCCGATGGTAAACATGGCGGCTGCAATTGCCAGCGAATACCATAGTGTGAGTCGAATCCGGATGGGCAGGGAATTGATCATGACTCCATCCCCGCTGCAGAGCGCCTGAATACGTAGCCGGAGCCTCGCACGGTGCCGATTAGCTTGATGTGGTAGGGAGCGTCGATCTTGGCACGCAGCGAATTCACCAGTACATCCAAAGTGCTAGCTCCGACCGAACGGTCCGAGCCCCAGACACACTCCATCAGCGTCTGCCGCGCTACGCACTGGCCAACGTTTCTGGTAAGGCAGGTGAGCAACTGGAACTCAAGACGTGTCAGGTCTATGCCTTCTCCCTTGCGCGTAACCGTGCGCCGCACCGGATCGATAACAAGATCGGCGGCTTTGATCGTGCCGTCGCCTTCTTCGCGATCCCGCCGCGTGATGGATTGCAATCGCGCAACCAATTCGGAGAAGGAGAACGGCTTTGTCAGGTAGTCGTCCGCGCCTGTGTCGAGACCGCGAATAATGTCGTCCTCCGTGTCGCGCGCGGTCAGCATCAGTACCGGCGTCCTGCACGCCCGCGATCGCAACGCTTCCATCAGCGTGAAACCGTCCAACTTCGGCAAACCAATGTCCAACACAATGGCGTCGAGTTCATGTGCCGATGCCATCTCCAGCCCCTTCTCGCCATCGGCGGCCGTCATCACGGTAAACCCGTGTTCATAGAGCCCCTTGCGCAGGAGCTCCAACATGCGCGGCTCGTCTTCGACGATGAGGATTCGCATCGGTGCTTCCGTACTCTTTAGCGTAAGCGCGAAGTGCATGGAAAAGGCACTGCGGCGTTATCGAATTCATCACAGATTCATAATCGCCCAATCAGGCACTCCGCCAACCTTAGAGAATATTCACCGCGCTGTTAACGGACCTTTAACAGGACGGCTTAGAGTCCTCCCTATAGCCAGCCAGAGATCATGCCTCGCCTGCAAAATCATGCCTCCGGCTGTGCAAGGAGACCATATGAAACGCTTGTCGATTTTATCCGTTATGTTTGTCTTGATCTGCGCTCAGGCCTGCTGGAGTCAGGCTGCAAAGAGCACAATCACGGGCACCGTCGTAGACAACTCAGGCGCCGCGCTGAAGGGGGCGCGTCTTGAATTGCAACCTTTGAAGCTCGTCGGTGAGACCGACCCGCAAGGGGAATTCAGCCTGTTCGACGTTCCGGCCGGAAGCTATACCCTCTCAGTCTCTTTCGTGGGCTTTACGAACACGGAGACCAAGGTCGATGTAATAGCGGGCCAGACCAAAACTCTGGAGATCAAACTCGGCGTAGCCACGGCCAGCGAGAATATTATCGTCAGCGCAGAGCGAGTGCATGGCGAAGCAGATGCTATCAACGAGACCCGCATGGCAGACAACATTCTGCAAGTGCTTCCAGCCGAAGTTATTGTCAGCTTGCCCAACGCAAACGCCGCCGACGCGATTGGGCGACTTCCTTCGGTTTCGCTCTACCGCATTGAGGGCGAGGGCGTCTACATTCAGGTGCGCGGCACTGAGCCCCGCCTGACCAACGTCACAATAGATGGAATCACGATTCCGGCTCCGGAGCCAAATGTTCGCGAGGTTCGCCTGGACGTGTTGCCCTCGTCGATGATCGACGCAGTTGAACTCAACAAGACCCTCTCCGCCAACGTGGATGCCAACGGCATCGGCGCATCGGTGAATCTACGCACCAAGACCGCCGGCGAACGCCCGACCTTGGATGCATTTATGGACGGCGGCTACACTAACATCATGGATGGCCGCGCTTCGACCGCAGAGGGAGTGACCGCAGGAAAGCGTTTCGGCGCAACCAAGCGCTTCGGCCTCCTCCTCAATGGCGCGTATGACTACAATGGCCGCGGCATCGACAACTTTCAGCCCGCGCTCGATCCTTACTCCACCTTGGCCGCGCCCTTCTATGACAGCAACACTATTCGCGACTATCGCTACTATCGTTACCGCTATGGCATGTCTGGGGCCGCGGATTTCAAGCTGGACGACAATACCAGTTTCTATGCCAATGGCATCTACTCCGACCTGAAGGACTGGGGCGACAAGTGGTATTACAAACCCGTCTCGCAGGTGCTCTCAGCTACTGGCGTCTACAGCAGCAAAGCTGCAAAGGCGCCTGCCTTTTACACCTCCAGCAAGCGCCCCAATGCTTCGGTGGGTACCCTCATTCTGGGCGGACGCCACTTGGGCAGCAAATCCTGGTTTACTGCCGTCGCATCCGCCTCCTACTCCTATGAAGTTGATTCGGCGGGTAACCCCAAGGCCGACTTCTCCTGGAATGGCCCTTCTCTGGGCAACACCTGCGACTACAGCCTGACCGGTGCGGCGGATAAGTATCATCCCCACTTCGGCAACTGTGACAACTCGAGCACTTCGCCGCTTCTGGCGGCTTCCAACTGGATTTTCCAGGATCTTACAACCTCCACCGGCAAGGACTCGCAGCTCAATTTGACCGCGGCTTCTTCCTATGCCCGCAACTATAACGCCGGTTCGCACTTTGGAACCTTCGAGATGGGTTTCAAATTTAGCAATGGCCACAAAGCGCAGGATGCCACCGAGACAGTCTATGACGGTTGGGCGCTCACCGGCGCAGGCACGGCTCCCTATACGATGGCCGCATTGCAGAGCGGCTTCCACAACACCGACTACTTTGGCGGAAACTACTTCGGCGGCAACTTCGGCCCTGTCTCGGACTTCAACAAAGTCGTCAATTTCACGCTGAACACCCCCGCTTTCGCTGGATCGGTGGATCAGGTCAAGACGGCGGGCGATACCGCTCCCAATCTCTTCGACTTCGTCGAGCAGGTTACCGCCGGATACGTGATGAACACCATCGACTTCGGCAAGCTCCACGTGCAGACCGGGCTGCGCCTCGAAAACACGCAGATGGACACGCTCGGCCATACGCTCTGCTACTACACCAATCTGGCTGGCGCAAAGACGTGCGGTTTGGCAGCCTATTCCGGCAGCGGCGAGCAGTGGGTGGTCAACGCGGTCAAGAACAATCCCTCTTATCTGGACGCTTTGCCCGACGTACAGTTACGCTACGCTGTCACTCGCGACTCTGCTTTGCGCGCTGTCTTCGCTCGCGGCGTAGCCCGTCCCACCCCCTACTCGTTGGTTCCCTATGTAACGGAAGACTCCACCGCCAGCCCTGTTTCTGTATCCGTGGGCAATCCTGGTCTGCGCCCCGAGCACGCCAACAACTACGACCTGCTTTATGAGACCTCACTGCATCCGCTGGGCTTGATTCAGGCGGGCTTCTTCCTCAAGCAGTTGACGGCGCCCCAGGTTCCCACTTCCATCGCGGGCACCATCAACGTCGCCAGCCTTCCGGCGGGTTCGGTTCCGGCCGAGGAGTTGCAGGCCATCGCGAACTATCCTGGGGATTCGATCAACATCACAGTCAATGGCCAGAACGCTTACCTCTACGGTTTCGAGGCCAGCTACCAGCAGCATCTGAGCTTTCTGCCCGGCGTGCTCCGCGGCTTTGGCATCAATGCCAACTACGGTTACACCACCTCGCAGGAAAAGGGATTTCCGCTGCGCCTCGATCAGCCGCGCTTGATCGACCAGGCGACCAATACCTGGAGAGTCAGCCCCTCCTTTGACAACAATCGCCTCTCCGCCCGCGTGGGCTTCGCTTACGACGGCCCGAGCGAATTCCAGTACAGCTACATTTCGCCGGCTTTGGTTTCAGGCGCAGACGTCAGCAATCTCGGTCCCACCGGCCCTTCGGGAGACATCTGGACGCTGGCGCACTATCAGGTGGACGCCCAGGCCAGCTATCGCATCTGGCGCGGCCTGAGCGCAAAGGTCGTCGGCCTCAACCTTAACAATGAGGTATTCGGCTACTACCAGGGCAGCGACCAGTTCGTAAACCAGCGCGAATACTACAAGCCCACCTATACTGGCGGCTTGCGCTATAACTTCGGCGCTGGCAGGGAATAGAAGTAGCCTCTTCTGCAACGATAGCGGGCCATTAGGCACTCCCTGAGCGACCGCGCGCTTTGCGGTCCTGGCTTATAGACGGGTAACCTGCGGCATTGTTGAATGCCGAAGTCTTCCGCCGGCTCTGCAATCCTTAACGCATTGGTCATGAACGGAGAGACTCGATGAAGCACTGCAATCCTGGCGGTATTGCGACCGTCATGCTATGCATTCTGTTGTGCGGGGGCCGCGGCCTCTTTGCTCAAACGCCCACTGCAAGCTCGCCGAAGGACGCGACGGTTCAGCAGCAAGAGTTGAAGTTCGTCGTCATCATCAGCCGTCACGGAGTTCGTTCGCCCACGGGCAAGCTCGACCAGCTGAATCAATACTCCCGTCAGCCGTGGCCTGCATGGAGCGTCCCACCGGGCTACCTGACCGAACATGGCGCGCATCTCATAACTCTCGTCGGTGCATATGATCGCGAGTTGCTGGCTTCACAAGGCTTGCTTGCGCCGAGCGGCTGCGGCGATACAACTCAAATCAGAATCATTGCCGACTCGGATCAGCGGACACGAGAGACCGGCAAGGCGCTGGCCGCGGGCCTTGCGCCGGGCTGTGCCGTCGAAGTTGCCGCCCGTCCGGAGGGCACAGCCGATCCGCTCTTTCATTCATCTGGGGCTGGAGTAAGTCGTCCTGACAAGCAGTTAGCGACCGCGGCCGTCTCCGGCCGCATCGGCGCCAATCCGCAGGGATTGACTGAAGCGTATCGCCCACAACTTGAAGCGCTCGAAGAGGTACTGCGCGGATGCAACCCTGCTTCTGCCTGCACTGGCTCGCCGAAGCCGCTGTCACTCTTCGATATCCCCTCCTCAATAGCACCTGGTAGAGGGGACCATCCAGTCGAGCTGCGGACGCCCCTTGGAATCGCCTCCACCATGACGGAGAACCTGCTGCTTGAGTACGCCGAGGGTTTGGATGCAGCCAAAGTGGGCTGGGGCCGCGTGGATATGAACAAGCTGCGGGAACTTCTGCAACTTCATGAGGCCAGCGAGGATATCGAGCGGCGCACGCCTTATCTGGCGCGTTCGCAGTCTTCATATCTGCTTTCTCATGTTCTTGAGTCAATGGAGCAGGTGGTGGAAGCAAGGCCCGTTCCAGGCGCGCTCACAAAGCCCGGCGACCGCCTGTTGATTCTGGTTGGGCACGATACGAACCTCTCCAACATCGGCGGGGCGTTGGGCATGGACTGGCTCATCGACGGCCGGCGCAACGACACGCCGCCGGGTGGGGCGCTGGTCTTTGAGTTATCGCAGGCGCATGAGGCGGGAAAGTATTCGGTAAGTGTGTTTTATACGGCGCAGACGCTCGATCAAATGCGCAACGCTACTCCATTGAACCTCAGCAATCCTCCAGAGCGTGTGCCAGTGTCGGTTCCCGGCTGTAGTCAGGCTGACTACTCGTGCCCTTGGAAGACGTTTAAACTGGCAATGCAGGCAGTGACCGAATCAGTATCCGTAAAGTGAACTGGGCGCAACGCCTTCGGTTTGTTGTTCCGATTTGATAACCCAGAGTTTGCATCGAAGCTCTGGATAGGCACAGATCGTGGCACGTGTGCCTCACTCATCAGAGTTCGCGGAAGGATGACAATGAGGGGTAACGAATCACAATAGGGTATTGATTTCGGCTAGCAACTCGCAATCGCCGTAGCAGTCCTGGTACCGCAGGTTCCTGACCGGCCGGAAATTTCATCGGCATGAACCAAGGTTGGGTGTCGGGAATTTCGAGGAGAATGTTGTCGGTTAACAGAATAATTGACAACGTAATATCAACGACTTGCGCGGAACGGCTGGCAGCCAGAGGTATTGATTGGAACGGTGAGGAATCAGTATTGCGGGCCAATGTGGGGTTGAAATTCATAGATAAGCGCCATTCGTCAGTCGTGGTGGCGGCGTACCGCAAGACTCATCCGGCGCTACAAAATACAGAGCGCGGCCATCGCGCTGGATCGCAAGAGACTCCAGCCAGGCGAACTTGCAACTCGAACCTGCCTGACGGCACTGGCGCGTCTGCGATTGACGCAGCACCGGTATGCCGAGGCCGAATCCCTGTTGCGCGAAGCGATGAGCGGCAAAGGAAATCAGAACACGCAAATCTGGGATACCTTCGACCGTGAAAGTCTGCTCGGCGCCAGTTTGCTTGGACAAGGAAAATTCGCCGAGGCCGAGCCGCTGCTGCTGGCCGGCTACGAGGGACTGAAAAAGTTCAGCCCTGCCATTTCCGTCGATGCCAACCTTCCGCAAGCCGGCGAAAGGCTGGTGCAGCTCTACGCCGCTTGGGAAAAGCCGGACAAAGCAGACGACTGGCGCCGGCAACTGGAACGCGCCCCCCAATAGCCCCTCCACGTCGCAGTCTGGGTTTCTCATTCCTTTCTCTTGCGCACTATGGGCGGCCTTCAACTTCTCGAGGCCGCGCGGAAATATCTTCAATAAACCTGAACCGGTTTGCCGCGCATTTCCGCTTATGCATTGTGGAGCGGTGCAACTGTTCGCGCGTTCAGTATCCATTTCCGTTCGCTACGAAAGAAAGATGGAGGACTTTTTCATGCGATTTCTACTCTCCGCGCGCTGGCTTTTGCTGGCGATGGTAGGGTGGGATGCGTGCTGGAAATGATGCTTGCACTCCCTTGCAAACACTTCTACTACCCGGGTGATCTTCCCAACTCTCGGATTCGACTCCGGATGAATCATCGCCCCATATCACCCTGCGGTTCATCAGGGTGAAGAAAGCTGTGGTGAGTACGCAATGCAGGCTCAAGATTTCCGCACCCCGTTTGCGGCGCTCGTTGTTCTCCTCCTCGCGCCGCTTCTTCCGGCCCAGACCACGGTGCCTCAGTCCTACACCCTCACTGACTCGACAGCGATGGCCCTTGAATCCATGTCGACTGGCTCTGCGGTTGAAGCCAAAGTCTCCCGTTTCGGTCCCAGGGAGTTCGTCGATGTGACCGCGGCGGCGAAGGCGGGCAAGGCCATTCACGCGCAACACTGGTTCGACCTGGTGGCTCACAAGGCCTATTCGCTCGATCTGGTCAAGAATTCCTGCTCCTGGATGACCTACACCGGACCCGATATGCCCCCCATGTACGACCCCGTCGCCACTCCCCAGCCGTCGGCCGAGGATCTGGCCACATTCAACAAGAACGTCGTGCGCCGGGAGAACGTCAACGGCATTGCCGCCAGGCTCTCGGAAAGTACCAGCGATCAGGGCAAGATGAGCATTTGGGCTGCGGAAAATGGCAACTACCCCGTCAAGGCGGTGATGACCTTTCCCGGCGCACCGCCAATGTTGATGCAGGAAGTGAAAGAACTGCATTTCGTGAAGCCGGATATCGCGCTGCTCGCGCCGCCCGCCAACTGCACGGCCCACGCGCAGGGCGAGTGGACCGCCACCGGGATGAGCGGTCACTTTGAAATAAACGTCGAGGCGCAGGGATCGGGATCGGCCGACCTGAAAACCGGCAAGACCACCGGCGGCGCCAACGTTAAATCCGGCAGCCAGCCGCACTAACTCTTCACGTCGTTGTATTTGGCGGCGGGAATCCCGCAGATTCCCGTCAATCTCAAAACAGCAAACGAGGTCTACCAAGGAGCCATCATGAAATTCATCTTCCGCACTTTGCTCGTGGCGCTCTCCGCGCTCACGTTGATTTCACCCACACCTGCTTCAGGGCAACAAGTAGATCGCGCCGGCTACAAGGACTACCCCGGTATCCCTCGCGTGCCTGGATTCATCCTCCGTGAATATGGCGATTGCACAGAAACCGCTTTCGATGCCTATAAGTTCTGGGTTAAAGAAAACGGCAAAAACGTACAGCAATCGGAAGAAGGCCACATGTACTATTTCCGATACCGCCTCAAGGAAGGCGTGACGCAGCCCAGCGCCCTACAGATCCATCGCAACTATCAGAATGCCGCGCGTTCCGCCGGTGGGAAGGTCTTGATCGATGAGAATGGCTATTCCACCATTCTCCTCAACAAGGGTGGCAAAGAACTGTGGATGGAAATTCACACCACTGTCGGTTATGTATACGACCTGACTATCATCGAAAAGGAGGCCATGAAGCAGGAAGTCACTTTGGATGCGGCCGGCATGGCATCGAGCATTGCCGACACTGGCAGCGTGGCTATCTACGGCATCAACTTCGACACCGCGAAGTCCGATATCAAGCCGGAGTCCGAGCCGGCCATCGACGAGATCGCCAAGCTGCTCACCGGCAATCCCACGCTCAAGGTCTATATCGTCGGCCACACCGACATGGTGGGCGACGCAGCCAGCAACGTGAGGCTCTCGCAGGCGCGCGCGCAATCGGTCATCACGGCTCTGGTCAGCAAGCATGGCATCACCGCCGTCCGCCTGATCGCATTCGGCAATGGCCCTTACGCTCCTGTCGCGTCCAACAAGACCGACGATGGACGAGCCAAGAACCGCCGCGTCGAGCTGGTCGAGATAGCCACCAAGTAGTAGTTGGGACCGTCATAACGCAGCGCGATTGAAAGAGGCAGGGCTTTTGTGGGTGTCCTGCCTCCTCCTCGGAAGCGCGTGGGGCGGCGGAAACGAGCAATTCATCCTGATGTTGAATGAATTTTGATTGAGAGGAAATCATGCGTATTGTTCGAAGCACATTTCTGTTGACACTGACTCTTCTTTTCACTCTGATGCTGGCGTCAGCCGAAGACAAATGGGGAGTGAAGGTTTATGACGGGGCGAAATACGATGCTGAGACTTCCGCATTCGTCGCGCAGATGGGTGGACAGGTGGCCTGCTACCGTTCCGCCGACGGCTTAGCCAAGCTAATCGCTTTCTATAGCAAACTGCCGGGTGTCGCCGTCATCCACACTGGCGATAAGGGAGCAATGTTCAAATTGAATGGAGTCAGCATTACCCTGCAAAGCCCGTGGATGAACATGAAGACCGGCGTCCGTAACTACGACACGCTGATCTCCATTGTGAAGAACTGACAGACGTCGCCGTTAGCGCCTTCATCAGGGGTTCGCTTCCAGCCCGGCCGGTGGACACTTTCTTGGTAACCCTTCGGATAGTCCCGGACGAAACTAAGAACTGATTACCCTATTTCAGCCACTGGCAGCGACAAAGATTGGCTACCACTCCCGAAAAGGAGCGTCTGAAGGCTTCACTTCTGCATCCATCCGAGTTCTGTTGAAATACTCACGAACTGCTTGTGGAGAAAGCGACATACTTGGTGTCGGTCCCATCACGACGCGCTCAACACATTGGAACCGTCATCGTCCGCTGAGTATCGACTCTGCCGAAGCATGTTCGACCCGGAACTCGTCGGAGCCTAATCATTTCGCTGGGATTCCAAGCTTCACATGAGGCGCCAGCGTAGTTCTTACGGACCTGAAGTCGAGGTCATGCGGGTGCGCCGGCGGAAGCCGGCGCACCCGCAAAGTTCAGAAGTGAACCACCACGCCGGCGCCGATGCGCAGGTTGTTTTGGTGGTTGTTGGATCCGTTGTCAAAGGTGGTCAGCAGGTAATCTGCTTCGATCAGCCGCACCGAGAAGCGTGGACTGGCGCGCAG
>Ga0302275_10001308_pt1 | contig 26808 bp, 22 predicted proteins | sample III_Bog_N2_2_FD_200229 | JGI IMG/M metagenome (GOLD analysis project Ga0302275, IMG submission 200229) | Peat permafrost microbial communities from Stordalen Mire near Abisko, Sweden - III_Bog_N2_2 | ecosystem: Environmental > Terrestrial > Soil > Wetlands > Peat | place: Sweden: Abisko... | reverse complement strand
GATCCTGGTGATGATGCCGGTGGTGGCGGTGCTGCTGCGCCATTTCGACACCCGCATCCTGATTGCCACCGGTTTCATCATCTGCGGCCTGGGCCTGCTCTGGATGTCGAAGTTCAACCTGCAGGTAGACTTCACCACCGCGATGTCTTCACGCATGGTCCAAAGCCTGGGCCAGGCGTTCCTGTTTGTGCCCATCAACGTGATCGCCTTCCAGAACATCACGCCCGACAAGACCAGCTATGCCTCGGGGATGCTCAACCTGGTGCGCAACACCGGCGGATCCACCGGCATCGCCCTGATGAACACCCTCCTGGCGCGCCGCCCCCAGGTGCATCAGGCCAGCCTGGTGGCCAACCTGAACCCGGCGAGCCTGGCCTACCGGGGCTTCCTGTCCCGCTCCACCCAGCTGTTGGTGCTGCACGGCTCCTCGGGGTCCGACGCCGCCCGCCAGGCCCAGGGCCTTGCCTACGGCACCCTGCTCAGGCAGGCCACCATGATGGGCTTCGCCGACACCTTCTGGGTCATGGGCATGCTGTGCATGGCCGTGCTGCCGCTGATTCTGTTCATGCGCAGGACCCGCGCCGGGAAGGCGCCGCTGCCCGCGGAGCACTGAGGGTCCTTCCGATCGGGCACAGTTCCACCAGGCACGACTGGGGCACCTCGATACGATTTTCGGATATTGCGATTATCATATTTTTTGATGATATGTAACAATTCTTGCAACGTCTCTGAGGCCCGCCCATGCTGTCCACCCCGAACCCGGTCCAAGCGCCCCCCACCGACATCCGCCACCTTTGGCATGCCCTGTTTGGCTGCATGCGCTCGGTGAAGGCTGAAGCCCGGTTCCAGCCCCTCCATGGACTTTCCCCCATGGAGACGGAGACCCTGGACCAGGTGGCTGAGCATCCGGACCTGCTCTTGAGAGAACTAGCCGCAACGCTGCGGATCCCCCCAAGCACCCTCACCAGCCTCATCAACCGGCTGGAACGCCAAGGTCTCCTGGATCGGACCATCAGCGCCCGGGATCGGCGTTCCTATGGCCTAGCCCTGACGGACCAGGGCCGGCAGGCGCAGGAGGCCCATCGGGAATTCGAGACGGTCGCCTGGGCCCGCATCATGCGTCCGCTGGGCGATCGCGAGCAGGCGGCCTTCCTGGACATGCTGGGAACCATGGTCCAGGGCTTCCACGAAACGCCGAAAGGCCAACCCTATGCGTAATGCGTCCGCCGTGCCGGCCGCATGGACGTGTTGGCCCCCGGCCGTGGCGGGTTCCGGCCCCTTCATGTCGGCCCTGGACGGATTGTGCCTGGCCCTTCGCCCATGAACAACCGCGTCGTCGTCGGTGTGGATTTCTCGGACCCATCCAGGACGGCCCTGGACCATGCTGCTGCCTGGGCCCAAAGGCTGGGAATACCCTTGATGGTTGTGCATGTTCTCCTGCCCCCGGCACCCATATCCCCCGAAGAGCGGATTGCCATCCCCGACCCTGCCTGTCTGGAGGCCCTTGAACACCGTGCGCTGGGGCATCTCAAACAATGGACCCACGGTATTCCCCACGCCGCGGCGGAAGTGAAATGGGGAAGCCCCGCTGAGGGATTGATGGCCCTGGTTGATCCGGATTCGTTGCTGGTTGTGGGCCAGGTGGGTCACTCCAGGATGGGGCGCTTTCTTTTCGGAAGTACCGTAGCTCGAGTGGTAAACCACGCCCCTTGCGACGTGCTCGTGGTTCGAAGGGAGAAATCGGTTCCGCACGAAAGTCTCCTGCCGGCTTGAGCGGTCCCGTATCAGGGTGCTGATGCAGAATCTCACCTCCCGCGCGGTCCTGCCATCCCGCTCCACTTCCGACTGGACCCGGGCGATGGTTTCGCAATTGGACCACTGGAACAGGATGTCCTCCGGCAGTTGGACCAGGGCATCCAGGGTGGTGACCCGCCGCAGTTCCTTTCGACCGTGTCCGCCATCCCGGGATTCAGCTTCGAAGTGCGGGATGCCGGCGTGAGCCGCATCCAACTTAGCGAAGGCGTCCAGGATGCTCTGTTGCAGGCTGGCCTGGTTGGAGACATGGACAACCTTTTACGCCGGATAGAACCAGTCTCAACTTCCCGATTCCAACCCAAAAAACCGGATAGCCGAAAGTTTCAGGCGTTGGCCGGTATCAGGCTGAAGTTCACTTGATAGCGGTAGAACTCGATGCTCTGGGTCACCCGGAGGGCGCGCCGGATCCGAAGATCATCCTCCAGGGCGATGATCACCCCCTTGACTGCCTGATGCGGCTCCGCCAATTCGTCAAGCACGTACCCCATGTAGCGCTGAATTTGCCCCACGACGACATCGCTGGCCCGGCCCCTCTTCAATTCGACCACCAGCAGTTCCTTCCCGTCCTTACTGACGGCCAGAATGTCGAGGGGGCCGGTGTCGCTGGGGAACTGCTGACCGACCTGCTCCCCGTCGACGGCGTAGATGCTGTATCGCTTCCCGAGTTCCGTCTGGGACCAGTTCCGAACCAGGAATTCCTCCAGGTGCTTTTCCATGGCAAAGACAGCCGCATCCTCCACATCAGGATCGGTGGCCACCAGACCGGAGTCAGATTGCCCGCCGATGAGCTTTTCCAGTTCAGTTGCATAGGCGGTGATATCACAGCAAGTCCCTGTGGAGTTGGTTGAACGCCGCAGGGTTTCGCCCATATCAGCGCGGTCAAAGAGGGAACTAAACCACCGGACCGGCCGCCGATGTGGTAGAACCTGGCCTGGGGCGTAGAAATAGGGACCTGCGATCTCACCCGCATGATAACGACCATTGCCGTTGGGGGTGATCACGATATCGCCCTCCTGGAGTCCCTTCGCCACGGTCCAGATGAAACCGCAAGCAAGTCCGGCCGCGATTCGGCTTTTGTCGGGGTGCACCTCCAAGAAAATGGGAATAAACTCCCGGTTGAAGTCTTTCCACTTCTCCGGAAGCCGCCCAGTCAGGTCCACGGAGACCTCGTAGTCCACACCGATGAAACCTTCCCGCAGACATTGGGCTGCGTACACGCTCTGCTTCCCCGCCATAATTCGGTTGTAGGTTTTCATGTCAAACGCGTCCTTCCTGTAGGTAGCTGTTGCATTATGCAATGGTTGAGGGTGTCGGTGTTGTATGGACGGGCTTCCAATATCTACCTCAAGAATATCAGCATGATGCGGATCGGTTCCCCGAATATCCAGTGGTTACTGGAAGAGATGATCGCAGAAGGGGACATGGTGGCCGCCCGTTTCACCATTCGCGGCACACACAAAAGTGCCTTCTTCGGGGTGCCAGCCATAGGGAGGAAGATAGAAGCACGGGCCATTGATTTCCACCGGTTCACTGAATGGAAGATCCTTGAAGAGCGCAGCCAGCCCGATTTATCTGGTCCCATGCAGCAGATCGGTGCGATTTTGATTTGATGCCAACAACCAAGAGCGTTCCAAGAGATAAGCAAGCCGAGTTCGACCCGGGGTTTGCTGGACTGCGAACCCAGTGGCTGCATGAAATGGAGCCGACTCCCTCATCCTATACAGACCTTCACGGACCCGGGCTTACGGATCCTGGATAAACCCGGCCAATCCCCCGTCCTGGACAAGGAGTTCGTTCGGCCCCAAGGGCTCAATTCCCCAACCGGTCCAGATCACCTCTTGAGGGATGGTTTCCAGGTCGTAGGTCCTGCGCAGTGCCTCCGGCCAGTCCGCCCAGGGCATCTCCAGGCGCAGATCCGGATACGCCCGAAACACCCACAGCGGCCGCAGGAACACGAACGTCGCCGGCAGGGTCTTCTCCCCGGTGCTCGCAAACGCCAGCGCCACGTTGTTGGGCAGCTGCTTCAGCTCGTCGAGCTCCACGAAGGGCTTCTCTTCCGCGGTCACCGTGCGGGTGGAGGACATGGCCAGTCCCTGGTTGACGAACCCGCCCTGGACGTAGGACAGGTCCGAGGTCCGGCCGCCTTCGGTGACGGCCAACTGGGTCCGGGCGATGTCCTTGGTGCCGGCCTCCTTCTGGATGATCTCCATGGAGTGCAGGTCGGATTGGCGCAGGTAGATGTGGGTCATGGAATTCTGGAAGTAGGTCTCGGCGGCCTTCTCCTTGCCCGGCGCGAAGGCCTCCAGGATGGAGTTGTGCGACTGGGTCAGCTCCCAACAGCTGGCCCGCTTGGAGCGGCACAGGGCCTTGAACTCGTTGTCCCGGGGGGTGGCGCTGGTCTGGCACTCGTCGGCCATGAGGAAGGTCGGGCAGTAGCCGATGGCCGGGCCGAACCGCGGCGGCACCAGCAGCTGGCCCCGGGCGTCCACGGCGCCACGGCGCAAGACCGCATCCTGCCACTGGGACTTGAGCGAGACCTGGATGAAGGTGGCCGCGTCGAACCAGCTCACCTTGCTCATCTGCAGGCCCAGGACCTTGCCATAGTCCAGGATCTGGTCAAAGCCGGTGAACACGTGGTCCTGGGGCCGGACCAGGCCGCGGTCATTGTCCAGCTCCGCCCGGCGCGGCCAGGGGCAGCAGGGGCCGGTGAAGTATTCCTCCCGGGTGGGGCAGAAGACTTTCCGCAGTTCCGGATACTTGAACATGTCGATCCCGGCCTTGGCGCAGCTTTCAAGGGAGCCGCGCAGGTTCAGGCTCATGCCGTCCCGGCGCTTCTGGATGGAGCGCCAGCGCCGCTCCACCTCCAGGATCCGCGCCGGATCGTGGGCCAGGCGGCTGAGCGCCTGTTCCTGGAGCCGGTCCTGGAGTTCGTCGCTGATGAGCACCTCCAGGTACTCGAACAGGGTGTAGTAGCCGGTGGCGTCGTCCAGCAGGCCCAGGTAGTCCATCACCAGTTCCTTGGGCGCCGTTTCCCAGAACGGGTCGGCGATGGTGGCCCCGCGGTTGAAGTTCTTGATGATCCAGCCCAGCTGGTAGCCCACCGCCCATGGCGCCAGGTTGGGGTTGTAGATGACGTTCCAGACCAGGTTGCCGCCCGGACCGATGCGCAGGATGTCCTGCTCCCGGCCCCAGTCCCGGGCGAAAGCCTCGGCCGCCTGGACGAAATCGCCCTTCTCGTCCAGCAGCAGGCCGCTGTAGGTCCACGCCTCCTCGCGGATCCGGCCGTCGGCCATGCGCACCGGCACCGGCCGGCGGAAGCCCAGCATCTGCTTCAGGCAGGGGTAGGCCACGGCGGCGGTCTTGCCCGAGCCGATCCCGCCGGTCACGAACACGCCCGTGTACTGGGCCGCCTCCGGCAGGGTCAGCCAGCGGGGCCTCAGCTCCGGATCCCGCTCCGACGGCACCCGGGCTCCGTCCCGGGCCTGCAGCTCGCCCAGGATGACGGTGAAGCCCTCGCGCGTGTAGGGCCAGGGCGGCAGGGCCGGCCGCTCCTGCTCCAAGTCCTGTCGGCGGGTCTCGCCCTTGGCCATCCGGACCCGGGTGAGCCTGGCGAAGTTGCGGACCACCCGGGTCAGCCACAGGGCGTTGAGCCCGCAGCTGGCCACCGTGATGGCCCGGTAGACCGCCCCGGCCAGGGCCGCGTCGGGATGCGCCCACAGCCGCCGATGCAGCGGGGCCGGCCAGGGGCTGGCGGTGCCCAGCCAGCGCAGGGCGACGTAACCCGCCGCGCCGGCGGCGACCACCAGGAAGACCCGCAGGCTGTCCAGGAAGACCAGGACCGGCGGCGTATGGCGGAGGTAGGACCGGACGCCGGTCACAGGATCGCGCCCTTCTTGCGGTCCTTGTTCGCCCCCAGGGCCGCCCGATCCAGACCGACCCCGCGCAGGGCCGCGGCCTCGCCGGCCTGGTGCGCTTCCAGCCAGACCTCGAAGCGGCGTACATGGACGCCGGTCCCCAGGGCGAACAGGCCGAGCACCGCCAGCCCGCCCAGGACGTCCGGCACGGCGGCCCGGAGCAGGACCAGCCGCTCGGCGAGATCGGCCGGGAGGAACAGCCCGCGGCGAACCCGTGCCGACCCGGCGCGCTGGCCCCGGGACAGCCCGCCGGCCTGGAAGGCCTGGCGGACCGGGTGGTGCTGCCAGGCATAGCCGCCGAACCAGCAGGCCATGGCCAGGCAGCCCAGCACATGGAGGATCCGGATGGGATGCAGGCTGCGGTTCGGATGCTCCGCCATCAGATCCCCCGCGACAGACCCGGCAGGTCCCGGTCCAGGTCCTGCTGCCGCTGGAACGACCGCTCCATCCCCGCCACCAGCGCCGGCAGCTGCTCCCGCCGCATGGTCCATTCCGGCCCCTCGGTCATCAGGCCGGCCTGGCGCGCTTCCGCCACGGCAGCCCGCACGGCGTTGGGCGGCAGCTCCCGCATCCGGTCCTCCCGGAAGGGATCCTCCAGCCCGAAGGCCCGGATCCGGGCGGAGGCCTTCTGCAGGTCCGGTTCCAGGGTCCTGAGCGCCCGGGGCACCTCGAGCCGGGCCGCGGCGGCTTCGCGCGCCAGCAGGCCGGCCTGCACGGCCCGGAACCGCGCCCCCTCCTCGTCCCCGGGGTTCATTTCAGCACCCGGACCAGCAGGTCCGCAGCCACCAGCGCCCCCAGGGTCCCCCCGATCCAGATCAAGGGCTGCACGGCGCTCAGGAGTTGGGCGATGGGCTGCTCCAGTTGCCTGCCGGCCTGGTTCGCGGCTTCCGGAAGCCTCCGTTCCAGCTCCTGCAGCACGTCCTGCACCTGGGCCTGGAACCGCTTCCCGCTCCCGGCCACCGTCTCCGTGGCGCTCCGCAGCTCCTGGGCCGCCGCGGCCAGGCTCCGCAGCCCGGCTTCCAGGCGGGCGGTGTCCGCGTCCTGGGCGGCGATCAGGCCCTGGCGGAGGGTCAGCAGCGCGTCCTCCTGGCCTTGCTTGGCCTCGGTCAGATCTCGAATGCAGCAGTTCGAGGCCTCCTGGGCGGCCAGGCCGCGCTCCACCCATCCGCTCCAGGCTTCCCCGGCCGCCGCCACCAGGTCCTGCAGCCGCGCCAGCATCAGGGCAAGCTCGTTCAACTGCCCGATCTGCAAGGCCACGGCGCTCCGCAGCTGATGCCGCGGGTTCAGCAGGGCCGCCCGCACGGCCTGGAGGCCAGCCGCCGAGAAGCTCTCCGGATTCCCGGGCAGGTCCGATGGCCCGGATGGCCGGCTCGACGGTTCGGCTCCGGGTTCCGCTGCGGGGGCTGGCGTATCGGGCGGCTGCTTCGGATCCCACCACATGCTTGCGGTCATGGCTCACCTCCTGTGCTCGACCCCGCACCAGCGCCAGGGCCGAGCTCTTGTCCGCATCCCGGCCCACGGCCGCGGCCAGGTCCGCTCGGCTGCTGGTGTAGACCTTCGCCTCCAGCCGGGCCCGGGAGACGCTCACGTAGAACTGCTGGCGGTTCACCAGCTCCCGGCTGTGCTTGGTGTCCACCACCACCAGGGAGCGGTCCACGGTCCGGCCCTGGCTCGCGTGGCTGGTGACCGCATAGGCGTGGTCCACCGGCTGCACCCGGGCCAGGTCAAGCTGCACGCTGCGCCGAGTCCCTTCCAGCTCGATCCGGGCCCGGCCGGTCTCCCGGTCCAGCGCCCGGATCACGCCGGTGTCGCCGTTGGCGATCCGGAAGCCCGGGCCCTGGATCCGGCCGCCTTCCGGCTTCTGGGCCTCCCGGTACTGGATGCGGTCCCCCACCGCGAAGCGCCGGGGCTCGATCCGGGAGACCTCCGCGCCCCGGAACCGGGCCGGCGCGAAGGCCACCGTCCGCCCGCCTTCCAGCTCCAGGCGGACGGTCCGCTGGGCCGGGTCCACCCCGGTGACGGTCCCCAGCGCCCCCTGCGGGATCCCGTAGACCTGAGAGCCCCGCTGGAAGGTCAGGCAGTCCCCCACCTGGTAGCTCTGGACTTCCTTCTTCTGGGCCTCGGTCAGTCCCCGGGAGACCCGGATGCCGGCCTGATAGCTGGCCTTCTCGACCCGGCCAGCCTGGATCAGCGCTTCCCGGATCCGCCGGTTCAGGTCCCGGCGTTCGTCGTTGCTGGGGGCGATGACCAGGCAGGTCTGTCCCTGGGGAGTGGCCAGGAAATCCCGCACCACCGCCGCGTGGCGCGCGGCCAGATCCCCGTGCTCGACCACCTTGCCCTGCTCCTCCAGCCGGGCCACCGCTTCCCGGGTCCGGCCTTCCGAAGCCTCGACCACCGCGGCGCGCAGGTGCTCGTCCTGCTGCCGGCGGATCTCGTCCAGCCGCTCCGCTCGCAGCCCAGCCTCCTGCAGGTAGGCGAAGGGCATCCCGGCTTCCACCGCGGCGTGCTGCAGGCGGTCGCCCACCAGCACCACCCTGGCGCCGGCGGCCCGGGCCTGCTCGAACAGGGTCGCTGCCTGGCGGCTGCTCATCTTGCCGGCCTCGTCCACCATCCAGAGCTGGGGAGTGCCGGGGCCGTCCCCGGGGCGCTCCCGGGCCAGGGCGGCCAGGGTTCTGGTCGGGACGCCGGTCTCCTCGGCCAGGGTCTTCACCGCGCTGGTGTCCGGGGCAAAACCCCGCACCACCCAGCCCCGGGCGGAGGCCTCGGCGACCACCGCCTGCAGGGTGTAGGTCTTGCCCGCCCCGGCCTTTCCCTCCACCGCCAGGACCTGATCCCTGGAGCCCAGGATGTGTTCGGCCACCTTCCGCTGGCCTGGGCTCAAGGGCCGGGCGGGCGCGAAGCGGTCCCCGGCCAGGACCGCCTTGCCGGTCCCCCGGCCCTGGCGCATGGCCGCGATGTTCCGCAGTTCCAGACTTATTGCCTGGCGGGTGGTGAACCGGTGGCCGGGGCTGCCATCCGCCGCCACCCGGACCAGAGACGGGTCCTGGCGCAGGGCCTGCTGGACATCCTCCAGGGTGACGGCTCCCATCCCCTGGCGCAGGGCGGTGCCCAGTAGTTCCCGGTCCGCGAACACCGCCTTGCGCTCGGACAGGTGCTCCGTGGCGAAGGCCAGGGCGGCCCGGGCTTGCTCTCTGGTTTCATCCGTTGAAATCCGGTCCCGGCCTTCGGTCCGGACCCGCTCGGCCCGATCCCGGATGGCCTGGAGATCCACCCCCTGCCCCTTCGCCGTGGCGGCCCAGAAAGCCCTCAGGACCTCGGGGTTGACGTCGTGGTCCTTCACCTTCCGGGTCCGGAGTGCGGCGTTTTCCGCGGCGCGGGCCCCGCTCTGGCCCCGGGCCTCCAGGTAGGGTTCGATGTCCTTCCGCCGCCGCTGGCTGAAAGCATCCACCAGGGATTTCGGGACCTCTCGCAACGCCACCACCCCGCCTTCCCGGATCTCGATGGCGTAGCCGCGGGCCTGCAGCCGAAGGGCCAGGTCGGCGTGGAACACGCTCTTCAGGTAGGCCTGGGCGGCGAACATCTCCCGGGGCTCCAGGCCGACGAATTTCCCGTCCGAGCGGCGGGTCATGTTCATCACCACGTTGTGGATGTGCAGTTGGGGGTCGAGCCGGCGGCTGGTCTCGTGCTGGAACGAGGCGATCACCAGGTTGCCGGTGGCTTCCAGCTGCAGGTCCTTCTGCCGGGCCATGGCGAACCGCTCCAGCTCGACCATGGCCTTGGCGTTGGCAGCCTTCACGTCCGCCACAATCCCCGCGTCGCCGCCCACGAGGGCCATGATGGACACGGACTTTTCCGGCGAGCAGGTGAAGTCCCAGCCCGCCCGGTGTTTGCCGGTTCCCACCTGGCCAGGAATGAGCTGATCCCCGGACGGACCCGCCTTCCCTTCGAGCACCGCCTCGAAGGTAGCCTTTTCGATCGGGCCCTGCAGCCCGAGCTTCTCCGCCCCGCGGCCCGACCAGGCCCCGGGCACCGCCCGCTCATCTTCGGCGTAGTAATCACCGCGCGAATACTCCTTGTCGTAGTAGTCCCTGCCCTGGCTGGCGGTCAGGGCCCCGCTCGCGCGGATCATGCACCCGCCTGCCGTTCCTGGATCGTTTCTTGGATGATTCCCGAGGCTCGGCTGTTGGCCCAGGCTTCGAGGTTTTTTGCCTCGTCCCGACCCAGGGAACGGGTGAGGAGCTCGCGGACCATCATCCCGGTGACCAGGGTTATTTCGGTGTTCAGATGGGCCAGGGCATCGGCGTCGCCGCCCTGCTGCAGATCCTTTTCGATGGTGGTCCGCAGGTACTCGGCGATGGAGATTCCGACCGCCGCGGCCCGCATCCTGACCCGCTCGCCCATGAGGGGACTCAAGCGGACCATCCAGCGGCTTTCCCGAATCATGGCGCCTCCCCGCAGGTCCATGGAGCATCACGTTCCAGCGCTTGGTTTTGTTGCACTATTGGCACCATGATGCTCATTTGATGCTCCCGGAAACGTTGCCACCGCTGGCGACGCGGTATCGCAGATACGTGTCGTGTGAAGGAATGGGCAGCAGCCCATTCCGCAGTACCCTCGCGCGAATGCGCGTCCTGCCGGCATTTTCCGAGGGGCCGGAATGCCCCCGGGTCGCCCGGATCCGGGTCGTCCGATCGGACCGAAAAGGTCAGCGGGGGGGATTGGAATCGGCGATATTCCGCCCTATCCTGGCCGGACATTCCGGAGGCCATGTGGTGGAATCTGAACCGAAAAAACCAGGCCGGCCCCGAGCCGAGCAGACCCTTCCCCTGATCCTCGCCCAGAACCGCCCGAAGGTGGTGCGCGAGTTCACCCTGGAGGCGCCCATCGCCCAGCTGATCGAGGACTACGCGTCCTGGGCGGCCGAGGCGTCCGGCATTTCCAGCGACGAAGCCAGGATGCTGCTCATCGGCCGTTCGGTCGATGTGTTCACCCGGAAGGACGTGCTTTACCGACAGCATATTCAAGACCATAAAGGAACCCAGCAATCGTGAAAAACCTAACAAAAAACCTCGCGTCCATCACCCTTCCGCCCCTCCTCGCCGCCACCCTCTCGGCGGCGGACTTCCACGCGGGCCGGACCCAGCTCACCGCCGAAGAACGGGGCAGGATCCTCCAGGTGCAGGACGCTGGCGGGCCCTTCGAACAGCTCTGGAAGGCCCCTGGATTCGATGGCACGTGGGGCCTGCTCAAGTGGGATCCGGACCATTCCTGGGCCGTCGCCGACGCCCCGCCGGACCTCCTCGACCAGGTCCGCGAGGAGGTGGGCCAGGTCAACCAGGAACCGCGCAAGGGCGATGACCTCAGCCTCACGGTCACGGTCTACCGCTTCAAGCGGCAGGGCTTCCTGACCAACCCGGTGGGCTCCTTCGAACTGGTGGCCCGGAACCGGGAAGGCAAGGCGGTCTGGATCGCCCTGGACCGGGTGAAGAGCTCCCAGTCCCTGGCGAATTCCCTGGCCGATTCCGACAGCCAGATCATGGCCCGGGAACTGCGCCGGAAGCTCCGCGTGGCGTTCCAGTAGTAGGCCCCGGCGGGAGCCGGCGCCGGATCCGCAGAAGCTGCGGAAAGCCTCGGCGCCGGCCCCCGGGTTCCCAAGAGAACCCATGGCATCCAGGGGTTGCACAGGAATGAGGGCAGCCGCGGACCCTGCTGGCGGCAGGCTCCGATTCATTTGAGCAGCGCCGCGAAGTCCTGCATGAACTCATCCACCAGGCCTCTCGTCGAATCGCCCGGGTCCAGGATCACGCTTTCCACGAAGTAGGCCTTGGCCTTGCCGCCCTCGGTCAGGGTGCCCTCCAGCATCAGCTGCGGGCCGACGCTGTCCACGGAATAGTAGGTCACCTTGAGGCTCAGCAGGTTCGGGGCCCCCTTCCGGGCCTCCAGTTCGAGCTGGTCGCGCAGGTAGTCGAACAGGAAACCGTTGCGCTCGTCGTGGACCCAGCGGGTCTGCTCCACCCGGAAGCCCGCGGAGGCATCGAGGCGCTTGTCCTTCCAGGACCAGGACAGCGACGAACGGCCGCCGCCCTTTTCCAGCAGCCGGTAGGCCTCGGGCGGCAGGGTTTTCCGGGTCAGGGTGCGCAGGTCCAGGGGCGCGCCGGCGCGGAGAGAGCCGGCGCAGATCAGGGCGGCAAGCAGGGGTTTCAGCATCGGAAAATCCTTCTGAAAAAGGGGTGATGAAAGGGGTCCTGGCCCTGCGGGCCAGGGCTCAGGAAATGGCCCGGTAGACGGCACCCACGACGTTCATCTTGATTTGCGATCGCTGGCGGATCGCCACGGGCCGGTATTCGTCCGGCAGGTTGACCTGGAGGGGCAGCATGGGTTCCAGCACATCGACGATGTGGCTCCAGGACCGGCTGAAATCCTCGAAGCCTCCAGGCCGGTTGGCCGCGGGGGAGCGCACCGCGGCCCGCGTGGCGTCCCGGAAGGTCTCGATGGAGGTCCTGAGCTCGGCCTTCACGTCGGGGCTGAGTTCCTCCGCACGTTTCACGATCTCCGGTTCGGGTGGTTGGGTCATGGGTTCCTCCACAGGTGGGGTTGGGTCCTCGTCGTCATACGGGTCTTCGCCGAAATCCAGGTCCGCCGCGCGCTCCCGCCTCAGGACCTCGTCACGCAGGCGCTGCTGCCTTTCCAGGGCCGCCCCGTGCAAGGGCAGGCGGCTGAGGCCCATCCGGGCCAGGCGGCGGTCGCCTTCGGCACGCGACCCGGCCGCCATCGGCGTCCCATCCTCCGGTTCCATCTGCCAGCCTGCCTGCCGCAGCAAGGGGCCGGCATGGGCGAGCCAGAAGGCGCCCTTCTCCGTTTGCAGGAGGGCGTTCCACAGCGTTCCCCCCTGGTTTCCCAGGTTGCGCCCCCTGGCACAGATGGCCTGCAGGATGGCCCAGGCGCCTTCTCCGGTCCAGGGGCTGCGCTTGGCAATCCCAGGGATCCGGTGCGGGTCCAGGATCGCCCCGAGGCCTTGGAGCAGCGGTTCAGGCCAGGGCTCCTGGGACGCCCCCCTCAGCCATGGGCTCACATCAACAGCGGGCCGTCGGATCTCGCCAGTCCGATCCGTTGTCCCAGGACGCTGGCTTTGGATGGATTGATTTTGATTTGAATTAAATGAATTCAATTCAATAGTCATTTTTTTAATCAATTCGTTGACTTCAATCATTGATGGATTGATTGATTGATTTGAATTGTTAGTAATTATGTACTTATTTTGTTCAATAGAAGAAGTGTCAGTCTGATGGGTGTCAGTTTGATGGGTTTCAAACTGATGGGTGTCATTCTGACGGGTGTCAGTCTGACGGGTTTCAAACGGATGGCCATCAGCCCCATCGCGCTCCCAAGGGCCAGGGTTCCGCTTCCGGTCCGGAAGGACGTGCCCGAGGGTCCCGACGGCAGCGCCGCCACCAGGGGCCCACCGGAGACGGAAGCGAGGGGCCGTGGCGCCCCGGGGCCCGCAGGCCCCGTTCAGGACCTCGACCAGCCCCATCGCTTCCAGGCGGGCCATGCGGGCCTTCACGGCATTGATGCTCCTGAGTTCCAGCCGCTCCATCCACCTGGGCCAGGAAACAGGCACAAAGTCACAGGTCGAGCTCCCCCGCTGGATGGCCTCCCCGACCGTCTCCCGCGCCACGGCGAGCAGGGTGAAGCGGAGATCCTTGTTGAGCCCGTAGCCTTGCAGGTCCCAGATTTCGTTGAAGAACTGGGCTGGGTGGCCAGTCGGAGGGCGGAACCCCTGGAAGATCGCCCCCGGGGCAGGAGGGATGGGACAAGCGGTCCTGGGCTGAGTCTGGCGATGCCCGGTAGGGTCTGGGGATTGCATGGCGACCTCGTTGGTACAATCCAGGCTCCGAGGCGACGGGGGGTCCCTGGAAGCCTCCAGGGGAAGCTGCCCTCTGGAGTTCTGTCGTGGTTGTTGTTTCTGATAGTTAAGTCAAGTAAGGTTGGTTTGGTTTATCTGAATGTCGTGGTTCCCAGGGAGCAACGTTGGCGGCCAGGCCAAGGACCAGGGTTGGATATGCGGAACAGACGGGCTGTGCTTGGCCATTCCCTCGTCCAATCGTCCCTGGCCACCACCTGCCCGGTTGCCAGGGGCGGCACCCGGGTTCGCATGCCCAGGGTTCAGGGTGGTGTCAGCCGCCTCAGGCTGGGCTTCCTTGGCTTTTTTCAGGCGGGTGATGGACCGCTCCCGAGCCTCCATGACCCCCTGGAAGACCTGGGTCCCTTCGCCTCTTCCCAACCGATAGCCATTGAGTGAGGATCCCCAGGACCCGCGTTCGCTGGGGAGGACTTCGATCAGTCCCAGCTTTTCCAACCGGGCCAGGCGGGTCTTGGCGGCATTGGTACTGTTCACCGCCAACATCTCCTTCCACCTGGCCCAGGAAATGGGCAGGAAGGCCGTGGGAGAGCCTCCCCAACGGTAGGCCTCAATGGCGAGTTCGCGCTTCAAGGCCGCCAGAGTCCAACGGATTTCATCGGTCAAGCCGGGCCGGCGCAGATCCCAGGTGTCAGCATCTGCCTGGTTCGGATCGGCGGTCCGTGCATTGAGCGCCCGGAAGTCCAAGCCAGGAAGAGGCCGGATTGACCGGTCTTCCGGCGGTTGGGACTGGGGATATCCCGGTGAATCATGGGAAGCCATTTCATCCTCGTCTGCAAAATCTGGATTCAGAAAACGGCTGTCCTCCATCTTCACGCCCTGGCCCAGCCGCCCCAGGGGTGCAGCCATATTTCGCACTGACGGTTAGTCTGTCAAGTGTAGGTTGTTTGGTGTAATTTACTCATTTAGTTGTCCAAGGGTATTCCGTCCAATATGTCGCAAGTGGACCACTTAGGCCACCGGGAGCGACCACGCAAGCTCAGGTGGCCATGAGGTGAACATCCACCCCGCAAACGGGCCCCGGAGGGGAATCCAGTTCGAGTACGGGGAACCTGGTTCGGTGGAGGCGCAACTTGAGCATGCACGTCCTCGGCCAGCCGCGGGATCGATGGCCGCGCCGGAAGACCGAAGGGGGATGGTGATGGCTTCACGACTGGATTTGATCGATCTCCCGGCCGGCGCTGGCCGGGCCGATGTCCCGTGCGCGGTCCTGCTTCCGGACACCCAGCCCAGAGCGGCCCTGCCCCTGTGTCTCCTGCTCCACGGCGGCATGTCCAGCCGGGACATGCTGGTGCGGATGCGTGAGCCCATCACCACCTGGTGGAGCGAGGGAATCCTCCCGCCCATGGTCGTTGCCACCGCCAGCACCGGCCGTTCCAGCTGCTACCTGGACCACCCCGACGGCAGCACCGCCTGGGAGACCTTCGTCGGCACCCGGCTGAAGGAGGAACTGGGGAAGCGCTACCACCTGAGCGGCGAGGTGGTACTCCTGGGCGTCTCCATGGGCGGCTATGGCGCCCTCAAGATCGCCTTCGCCCGGCCCGAGGCCTTCAAGGGCGTGGCCGCGGTGGAGCCCATGCTGGAACCGGCGCTGCGGGCCGCGGAGGTCCGGCCGAGGAACCGGTTCTACGTCCTGGGCGATGACCTCCCCGCGGCCCTGCTGGGCCCGGATCGCGATCCTGCGCTGTTCGAACGGGACAACCCGGCCAACCGGGCTGTCCGGAACGCCGAACGGATCCGCGCGGCCGGCCTGGCCATCTATCTGGAATGCGGCGCCGACGACACCCTGCTGTTCCAGGATGGCGCCGAATTCCTGCACCGGGTGCTATGGGGCCTGGACCTGACCCACGAGTACCGCCTGACCGCCGAGGCCGACCACGTGGGGCCCAGCCTGCTGCCGCGCCTGAAGGCCGCCTTCCGGTGGCTGGGAGAGCGTCTGGTCCCGCCCCAGCCGGCCGTCCAGAACGAGGCCGAGTGCGCCTGGTCCCGATGGCTGGCGCAGGGGGGCGTGGGACCGCAGCCGGTATCGCCCCTGGACCCGGCCACCCCGACCGCGCTGGAGGTCTTCCGGCGGCAGATGGCGGAGCCCAGGGCCAGGGCCGCGCGGAAGGATCCAACCACCTACAGACGGTTCGGCCGCCTGCCGTCATCGGGGATCTGAAGCCCGCATGGGGAGGGCGCAGTCCCGTCCGGGGCGCCTTCGGCGGAAGGGCGGAATCCAGCCGTTTCGCATCCCGACAAAATGCCACCACAATCAAGGGATGCGCTATGTGGAACCCCTCTTCCGTCCGCCCAGCGAGGCCCATTCCTTCATCCTCCAGGCCACCCTCGGCTGCTCGTGGAACCACTGCACCTACTGCGCGATGTACCAGGACAAGCCCTATCAGGTGCGCAGGCTGGAGGCGGTGCTGGCCGACATTCCCGGACCCGGCACCCGCGGCACGGAGGAGGTGCGGCACGTCTTCGTGGCGGACGGCGATCCGCTGGGCATGGACCTCGGGCACTGGGAGCCCATCCTCCTGGCACTCAAGGCCGCCTTCCCCAGGCTGCGCCGGGTGAGTACCTACGCCACGGCCCGCAACATCCTGGAGAAGACCCCTGAGCAGCTCCAGGCCCTGCGGGAACGGGGCCTTTCCCTGCTCTACATCGGCCCGGAATCCGGAGACGACCTCACCCTCAAGAGCCTCGCCAAGGGCAGCGACGCGGCCGACCATCAGGAAGCCGCCCGCCGTGCCCGGGCGGCAGGCATGGCGCAGTCGGTCATCTTCCTGCTGGGCGCCGGCGGCACGGCCCGCAGCGAAGCGCACGCCCGCGCCTCCGGGCGACTCGCCACCGCCATGGATCCCCGCTTCCTCTCCACCCTGACCCTCACTGTCGTCCCCGGCACCCCCTTGGCCCAGCTGGAGGACCAGGGGCGCTTCGTGCTGCCCGACGTGCCCGGACTGCTCCAGGAACTGGCCTGGTTCGTGGAGGAGACCCACCTCAGCAACGGCATCTTCCGCTCCAACCACGCCTCTAACTACCTGCCCATCGGCGGTCGGTTGCCTGGCGAACGGGAAGCGATCCTGGGGGCCATCCGCGCGGCGATGGAGGGGCGCACACCGCTGCGGCCGGACTGGATGCGGGGCCTGTAGGCGATAGCGCGTCCGTTCGCTGCGGATCCAATGCCCAGATCTGAACCTCGGAGGAGGTGTCGTCGCGGATGTCTGAACCCGGGAATGGCTTGGTTTCAAACGGCGGCGACCCACTCGGGGCGGAGCAAAGAACCATAATCAATTACAGACAGGCTCCTCTGCCTGTTAGCGCCTCCCCCTGCCTACCTCGACCAACTGTTGCGCAGAGCGATGATAATCTCCGTCTCCCCTTAATTGGTACCCCGAAGCCTGCTCCCTACGATAGAATCCATGACATTCCAATCATTACGGTCAGGGCATCCTGATTGGGACCAACCAATGTGAACTTTCCTGGGTTGGGCCATTTCTTGTTAGGCCCGAGCGGGGCTCCAACCCACAGAGATGAGTGCTGAGATGGAGCGGTTCATTGTGGCTGTGCGATGCTCAGGTGAACAACCTCCATGGAAGGTATATCTAGGTCTGTCTCCAACCTGTCTTTTTGGCTTTGGTGTAACATCGACTGAAACCTCTTTTCCCTCGTTTACCGCGTCAGGTTTAGGCCGAGTTAGAAATTGATTGACCAGAGTGCACCGATGCCAAATTTGAAACTCGATTTCATCCCAGAATTGAAGATGCCTCCTTTCTACATCGAGGTTATGAAATTAATCCAATCTAAAATGATTACTGCAATAAAAGAAAACGGTCTCCCGCCGAACGAAACAGGCATTCCAACAGGAAACCTCACAGGATGTGAACGATCTGCCATGTTTATATTCGAATGGGTTTCGGAAGTTAATGAAATTATCACCAACCTGAACATCGTGATCTATGATTTGAAAAGACTGCCTCAAATTAAACCACCTTTTCAAGTGTCACCACGGGATAGGTTGTACCTGGTTATTCGAACATATTTTTCTGAATTCTTTAGGTTTCGTGAATGTTTTGCTGATTTTCTTCACGGCTTAAAATTGGCAAAAATTTTAAATAAGGAAGAAAAAAATTGGTATCTAAATTCATTTAATACCATATTCAAAAATGTTATAAAATTGCGAAATACTATGACTCATGCTCAAGCAAACTGGACAGGCGAAGACCATTTAATGCTGTCACTTGTTGAATCAAATTATCAATTTGGGAATAAATTGATCGGCAATGCTACTGGAGAGTGCATTGATTACACCAAGGCAATCGGAAGGGTTCGTGAGAATTACATACCAATTATGATTGCTGAAGGTAATGATGCCTCCAGGATCCTCGACCAGATGACCCAAGGATTTGCGCAGATTCTTTTTGAGCAGATGTCCTCAGGGAACCCGAATACGGAATCCACGGAACCATAATTGAGCCCCAGTCTTTTTACCTCTGGTCCTGGCCTGCCTACCGTTGCGTTCGACCCCGGACCCCGCCCTCGGATTGATCCTTTCAGCCGGTGCCCTTACCAAGCGCCTTGCCTCCATTGGTCGTACGCCTGGTCGTACGCCTGGAGCGGGGCCGGTCAGCGCTGGCGTTAGGCCGGCCCGAGGTGCCGACGTATTAAGCACGGGGAATTAGCGGAGCCATGAAGGCAAGGTGAGTCAATCGATACTGTGATTACAGAGAACTCCTGCCGAGCAGGCTGAACACCAAATACCGGGAAATCGAAATACCCCCCCCCCAGCAACCTGCTGGCTTCCATGAGCGCACCTATCCTTCCAGCAATTTTAGGTTATGGCTTCTTTTTGAGCGGAGCTTGGGCCAATGCTGAAGCTGCTGCCGTTTTTTCTGCTTTCGTAGCCTTAGGGTTTTGCAGCGTCTTGCTGGCTGCAGTGGCTGCCTTTGCTCCTGTCTGCTTCCCATTCTTTGGCATGCTGTGCCCCCAAAGAGAAATTTCGGAAAAAGGATATCACGCATCCCAGGTTTTGAAAGTCCATGTGATTATCTTAAAATATTAGGAGTGGCATTGGTACTCCTGATATTGCAAAGGTCAATGGATTGATCGATTGTTCCAGTAATTTGAATTTACCAACCAAAGTAGGCATGGTGAAACCTACGAGGGAAAAGGCTCAAGAAGGACTCACGTTGCTCAAGGAAGCGATCCTTGAATACATTCAATCGAACCAGTAGGGTGTCAGGCATTCCCAAGTAGTTACAGATCTTGGGCTTGAATCTGATTTTGAAGGCAAGCAAAAAAATTATCGACCCCGGACCCCGCCCGTGGGCTGATCCTTTCAGCCTACGCCCTTATTAATTGCTATGCCTCCTTTGATCGCGCGCCTGGGGCGGTGCCGGTCAACGCTAGCGCTAGGATCGGAGGGCAACAGGTTTCAGATCGAGCGCGCCAAGGTCCGGGCTCGCGGTATTCATCGTTCGGCCTCCGACGTCCGGTCGACTTGTGCATGAGGTGTGCCCATGAAGTCGGTCTCCTGCATTTCATCGATACTTACCTGATACCATGGAGCCTTCCAACACAACCCAGATGTCCGTACCGCATTTTGGCGAATTCAACTATTAACCAAGGAGAACCCGATGGCCACACACATCGTTTCTTTCGAAATCCCCCAGAAACTCGTCCTGGCGAAAGACATCGAATTTGAAATTAAGTCCGATGGAGCAAAGCTTGGGACCTTGCTTATCAGCAAAGGAAACATTGAATGGATGCCCTCAAAAAAGAGCGTTAACAAGCATCGTATGACTTGGGAAGATTTTTCGGAATTAATGGAAACAGAGGGAAAGGTTGCCAAAGTAAAAAGGTAATTTAAATTATACACCAATTGCTCCGGGTTTGAGGCATTTTGAACGCTGGCTCCGTGCTTTTTCCGTATCCAGTGTTTCATTCCAGACCCCACTCGCTATCGTTCTCCTCTGATCCCCTTTCCTGGCGACTTGTCTCCTACGGCCCATAGCCTGGCACTGGAACGGTAAACGCTGATGTTAGGAACTTTCCCATGAACCACGAAGAAATAATTCAAATTTTCCGAGCGACGGGGATTCCATATAAGCAGGGAAGGGCACAGAAACAATGGCATCAAGTGCGATTTTTTGGCCTCGGAACAGGCCACAGCCTCAATCTTGGTTACTCAATTCCCGAAGGATATTTCGTTGCCGACTTTGTGTTCAAGGCCTTTGCATCAGAGGTAAATATTGGTCAATGTACCGCCTTCTCAACCTTATATGGTGGTGAGGCGCGAGTCAGCAAAACAGCATTCTGCCGGGTTCTTATCCTGGATCCGTGAACGTTTGAGGAAACTGGGCTGATGGGATCCATTTTACCCGACCACGCCACTGCCAGGACCGTTCACCGGGACGTTTCCCGACTCGGGGCCTTTCCGGCCATGCCCAGGAAGCCGCCATGACGTTGCCGGGGCCTTCCCGTCTGAGCCTTCGGCCAGCCGTGGCGATTGCAGGCGACTTCCAGGTGGGGATGGCGGTCAGGCTAGGCTTGGAAAGGGGGCTGCCAGGCTCCGGTACAGGGCCAGGAACGCTTCCCGGCCAGGGAGGGCGTGGCCGATATCCAGCTTGAGCTGACCTGAGCCTCGCAGGATCCGGGCGGGAATCTGGATCAGTTCCTGGATGATCGTCTTCATGCGACGCCGCTTGGCGGGATGACGGTGGCGGATGACGCCCTTCCCGAGGATCCCGAGCAACCGGAGCACGTTGTAGGCCAGCATCCCCAGGCCCAACACGAGGGCGTTGGTCTTGAAGGTGCCGCTCGGCATCCGCTCCAGGTCCAGCTCGTTCTTGATCTCTGCGTGGTACTGCTCCGCCGTCGCGTGTTCACAGTAGAGGTCGAACAGCTTATCGCCGGGCAGGTCCAGGCTGGTGACCCAGGTCTCCATTTCATATTTCGGCCAGCGCCGAAGCAGCAGCCTCTGGCCTGGCGGCACATCTTCCAGTTCCCACATCAGCCGCTTGGTGATCTTGAGGACCCGGCGCACGGGAATCAGCTTCCCCTCGAATTCCCGAGTTTCTATGCGGCTGAGGTAGGTCTCCCTGCGGTTTCGGCCAGTGCGTGTCCAGGCGCGACCGGAGAGCGCCTCGGCCTCCTCCAGCCAGCCCCAGCGCACATGAGCCGGGTTCCCCTTTACCAGGAAGTCCACTTCTTCTGCCTGGCTCATCGCGTAGTTCTCGGCGGCGTCGAAGGCAGAATCCAGCCGGATCAGGATCTTCTCCACACCCAGGCTGCGGAGATCCTGGATCGCGCTACGCATGACTGCCGTGGCCCCTTTCTGACCGTGCTGTTTGCCGGGCCGGAACTCCTCGCGAATGCACCACCCCTCGACTCCCGCGAACACGAACATCGGCGCGAAGCCAAAGACCTCCGGCATGTAAGTCCGGCTCACGCCCTCCTTCTTGGTCTTGCCGTTGTCCTGGGGCGTGGTGTCCCCATCCAGACAGACATGCCCGGTGCTGCACGCCGTGATGGATGCCCCCGACCGGTGGATGAGATCCAGGCTGGCCTGGCGGACCATCCGCAGCGCCTCCCCCAGGTGGCCATCGGCCAGATTGTCGAGGTGCTGTCGAAGCGTTTCCGGCGAGGCAACGCGGTCGATCCGGAGGGCCTTGGCCACCCACGCCTGGCCGAACCAGGGACGCAGGGACTCGAAGTCGCTCTTGCCGGTGGCCAGCGAGGCCACGTAGGGCGTCAGCACGTCCCCCCATGCGATCCCGCGTCGGCCCTTGTGGAAGGTCTGGGTAAAGGTAGAGCGGAAATCCGTGAAGCGAAACAGGGCGTTCCCGATCAGGGCGATCCCGCCCACGCCGGTGAGCACCAACCCCTCTGATCCCCGCATCCCAATCCCGGTCATCTCGAACTCCCAAGAAAATGGACCGTGGGATAGGGCGGAGTGTTTAGGGTAAACATACATATCGTTTATTTTAATCGGTTGATCGCGATGCCTTCCGCGCGACTATAGGGGGCACTGATCGTTTCCTCAGACTGTTCAATCAGGTTTTAAACAGGATCGTCATTTGAATATTCATGCTATATTCATGACCTCCATTTCACTGCAAGGTAATCAGAGGTTTGGGTTTTTGGGACAACTTCTTGGACTGTGAGGGGCCTGTGCGCATGATTCGTTGTTTCAACTTGGTCTTGGCGCTGGGGCTGCTCCTGATCTTCGGGGCAGTGGGGTGTAATAGCACCGGCCATCTCTCTGCTCCATTGGGCCTGAGCTACGCCACAGCAACGGCGGTCTATACCAAGGGGGTGGCGATCACGGCAAACCTGCCGACCACTGCGGAAGGGATCCTTCAGAGCTACAGCGTGGATCCGGCCCTCCCAGCGGGCTTGGTCCTGGCCACCACCACGGGTGGTATCAGCGGTACTCCCACGGCGGTTACCCCCAAGGGCACCTATATCGTGACGGGCAGCAATGGCGGCGGCAGCACCAGCGCGACCCTGACCATCACGGTAAACGATACGGCGCCTGCGGGTCTGTCCTATGGCGTCGGCACGGCGTTCTACACCGCAGGTGTAGTGATCAGCAGCGACAGTCCGACCAGCACTGGTGGAACCCCAACGTCCTACAGCGTAAGCCCGTCCCTTCCAACGGGCCTGATTCTGGATGCGACCACCGGCATCATCAGCGGGACCCCCAGATCGGTGACCGCGACCGCCATCTACACCGTGACCGCCTCCAACGGGTCCGGAAGCACGGCGGTGGCCTTGGCCCTGACGGTGACCTCCGCGCCGGTGGCCCCGACCATCACCACGCCTCCGTCTGTGCAATCGGTGACGGTGGGTGATCCGGTGACCTTCACGGTCACTGCGACCGGGACAGCGCCCATGGGCTACCAGTGGTACCAGGGGACGACTCCCGTGGGGGGCAATAACCCCTTCTATGCCATCACCTCAGCCCAGTTGACGGATGCGGGCAACTACACCGTGACCGTGAGTAACGGCACTGCACCAGCAGCGACCAGCACCCCGGTGGCACTGACCGTGAACCCGGTGGTGGTGGCGCCGACCATCACCACCTATCCCGCCGATCAGAGCGTCGTGACCGGCAGTTCCGGCAACTTCTCGGTGGTGGCCACCGGTTCGGCGCCGCTGAGCTACCAGTGGCATCTGGACAGTGTCAATGTGGGCACGGGCCTCTCCACCTACGCGAGCCCTTCCACGACCACCACCGGCGGGCACACGGTGACGGTGACCGTTACGAACGCGGCGGGGAGCGTGGTCAGCAACCCGGCGGCCCTGACGGTGACCGCCGCGCCGGTGGCTCCGATCATCACCACCCCTCCGACCGCGCAATCCGTGACGGCGGGGGATCCCGTAACCTTCACGGTGGCCGCCGGGGGCACGGCGCCCTTGAGCTACCAGTGGTACCAGGGGACGACTCCCGTGGGGGGCAACACCCCCTTCTACACCATCAGTTCCGCCCAGACGGCCAACGCGGGCAGCTACACGGTGACGGTGAGCAACGGCACCGCGCCAGCCGCGACCAGCACGGCCGTGCAGCTGACGGTGAATGTCGCACCTGTGGCTCCAACCATCACCACCGGCCCCGCCAACCAGACCGTACTGGTCGGTAGTGGCGCCACGTTCACGGTGGCGGCCACGGGGACGGCGCCCCTGTTCTACCAATGGACGTTGAACGGTTCGAACGTGGGTTTGAATTCTGCCACCTACACCAGCGATGCGACGCTGGCAGCAGGCAGCTACGATGTGACCGTGACCGTGACGAACGCGGTCAGCAGCGCCACCAGCGCCACCGTAACGCTGACGGTGGGGCCTCTGGTCGTAACGCTTCCGGGCAGCCTGCCCCTGAGCATGACCCCCATTGCCGCCGGGACCTTCACCATGGGCGCGCCAGTCAGTGACCCTGACTACAATATCAACGGCAATGACGACGAAGGTCCGCAGCATCAGGTCACCATCAGCCAGAACTTCTACATGGGCACCTATCTATTGACCCAGGCCCAGTGGAAGGCGGTGATGGGGAGCAATCCCAGCTATTTCAGCACTGCGGGTGGTGGATCCGGCACGGACGATCTGCAACGCCCCGTGGAGCAGGTCAGCTGGAACGACATCGCCACCAGCACAACGAGTCCCACCTACACCTGTTTCCTGGATTGGCTGAATGCCAACATGGCGACCATCTGTCCCTTGTGCCCGACCAACTATGAATTCCGTCTGCCGACGGAAGCGGAGTGGGAATACGCCTGCCGGGCTGGCACGGCGACGCGGTTCTTTTGGGGGGATTACACGGACACGGACACTACAATCAACGGTTACGCTTGGTATGAAGGTAATGACAACACTACGACCGAGCCTGTGGGCGGGAAAACCCCCAACGCCTGGGGCCTCTATGACATGGCGGGCAACGTGTACGAGTGGTGCCAGGATTGGTACGATGCCACCTACTACACCGCCGCTTCCCAGACAGATCCGGTAGGTCCACATACTGTTGGTTCATACCGGGTTCTCCGGGGCGGGTGCTGGTACGACCACAGTGACTTCTGCCGCTCCGCCTTCCGCGACGGCGGCAATCCGGACGACCGTCTCGACTACATTGGTTTCCGGGTGGTCTTGGCGCCCCCGAGGACCCTTTGATCTTTTGCCCTCTTTGCCCTCTTGTCCCTTTAGGGCAAGGGGGTTTGGTGGCCGAAGGCCTCGAAAATTCTGGAGTGGAGCGTGCCGAAGGATCCAAAGCCTGAACTGCCCATCATCCAGCACACGTACGACTTCATCCTGTACGCGATCCCGATTCTGAACCGGTGGCCACGGGACCACAAACACCTACTGGGGGACCGCATCGCCGAAGGGCTGTACAACTTCCTGGAGGGCCTGGTGGCTGCGCGCTATGCGAAGGATAAGGCGGGTAGACTTCAGCACTTGAACGGGAACCTTGATCTGCTGCGCTACCAGTTCCGGCTCTCAAAGGACCTGGGCTTGATGGATGCGCGGCGCTTCGGCCATATTGCCGAGCGGATGCAGGTCATCGGGGGCGAACTTGGCAATTGGGTGAAATATTGAGCGGTTCTCCAGCGGCCCGGCTGCTTGGACCAGCCGAAATGCCGGTCCCCGCTGGAGGTTCGCGGTGTTGGACGAAGCCGTTGGTGGGCCGAAGGGCTATGGGTATTACGAGTTGCTCATGCCGCTGAAGGCCGTGGGCGGTCCCCGTTCGTGGGGGCCATAACCGGCATTCTGGAAGGGTCTCTGGGGACAGCGGCCTCCTTGCCGCCACCCTTTCGCATCCCGGTGGGCTCGGGGAAGGGGCCTGGGCTGGCGCTGGCAAAGGTTCCCTGAGGCCACCCGGAGGAGGACCGAGAAGGGTGGCGCGGGGGAGCCCAGGTCATGGAGGGCTCCGGGAGGCTCGGGACCGGCGCTGAACCAGGGTTGGCAGCGTCGGTTGGATGAGCTTGGGGTGGTTGGGGCCGCCGCATGCCTTGCAACGGTGGTCATCACGGTGGGTCCGTGGCTCCTGATCTTCCTCTGGGCTGGCATCTGGAGGCGCTGGGCTGGGGAGGGGCTCAAGCAGGTCCCTCGCTTTGACTAGGGCCTTGGGCATGGCGTAGAGGCCAGCGTGACGGATCTTTTTGAACCCTGCGGGTAGGACGTGCTGGACAAAGCGCCGGAGGAACTCCACCGGGGGAATCGACTCGGTGCCTTTGCCCTTGGTCCGGAAGGTGATCCGATCCGGCGTCTTCTCAAGCAGGCGCGAATTGGAGATGCCGACCCGATGGGTGTAGCGCCCGAGGTATTCCAGGACCCATTCCGGCGACTTGAACGCTTCCTTCAAGTAGACATGCCAGTCCAGGTCTTCGAGCCTTGCCATTAGCCCGCCGAAGGCCCCGTCGGTCATGGTGAGGACGCCCTGACCGCGCAGATCGCGCAGGGCTGCCATCAGCTTGCCCTTAAACAGGGCCGCCAGGGGTTTCACGTGCAGCAGGAAGGTCTCCTGGACCGGCTTGAAGGTCGCCATGTCTTGGGTCAGGCCACCGGCCGTGATCAGGACGTGGATGTGGACGTGATATGTGAGCTTGCGGGTCCAGGTGTGCAGGACCAGGGTCAGCCCGAGGGTGGCGCCCAGGCGCGATTGCCCGAGTTCCAGGAGGGTGGCGGCGACACACTGGAACATGGCGTCATAGATCACCCTGGGGTACTGCCGAGCCAGGGGGCGAAGCTGCGCCGGCAGGGTGAACACTCCGTGGAAGTGGGGGATTGGCAGCAGGACGCGGGCCCGCGCATCGATCCAGAGTTGCTGGGCCAACCCCTGGCATTTCGGACAATTCCGGTTGCGGCAGGAGTTGTAGCTGGGATCCTCTTCATGGCCGCAGTTCAGGCAGACGTTCTGATGCCCGCCCAGGGCCGCAGTCCGACACAGGCCGATGGCCGACAGGGCTCGGCCCTGGATGGGGCTCAGGCGCTCGACCGCTTCCAAATCCGGTCGGAATTGGCGGACGATCTCGCCCAGGTCGTGGAGGGGGCGGCCCATGGGGCGCAACCCTATGGGATGTCCAACAGATCCAGGGGACTCGGCGCCTGACGGATCAGCCGGGTGGAGACGTGGAGGTAGATTTGGGTGGAGCCGATGTCCTCGTGGCCCAGTTGGGCCTGGATCACAGGAAGGTCCGTCCCGGTCTCCAACTGCGTTGTGGCGAAGCTGTGCCTGAAGGTATGGGGGGTTACATGTTTGGATATTCCCGCATCTCGGACTGCCAGACCCAGGGCCTCCCGCGCGCCCTTGATGCTGATGGGGCCCCCGCGTTTGCTGGAGAAAAGGAAGGAGTCCTTGGAGAGCGTCTCAGGGTGGGGGTCCTTCATACGGACTTCCCGCCAGTAGTAGCGAAGCATCGCAAGGAGCTTATCCCCGAGTTTCACTTGGCGGTCCTTCCCGCCCTTTCCGCTACGGACGTGGATGACCTTGAGCTCCCGATCAACATCCCCCGCTTTCAACTTGGCGGCCTCGGAAATTCGAAGGCCAGTATCGAAAATGAGAGCGTAGAAAATGCGATACCTTCTCTCCCGGAAGGCCACCAGGACTCGCCCAATCTCTTCGGGGCTCAGCGTCACGGGAAGTTTCCGTCGTTGCCGGGCGTGAGTGATGAAGGAAACCATTTC
>Ga0302275_10001304_pt1 | contig 26898 bp, 18 predicted proteins | sample III_Bog_N2_2_FD_200229 | JGI IMG/M metagenome (GOLD analysis project Ga0302275, IMG submission 200229) | Peat permafrost microbial communities from Stordalen Mire near Abisko, Sweden - III_Bog_N2_2 | ecosystem: Environmental > Terrestrial > Soil > Wetlands > Peat | place: Sweden: Abisko... | reverse complement strand
ACAGGGCGAATTAAAAGCGAATAAGGAATGGCTATTTGGGTACGAATTGCGCGGTTCGGCGCAGCCAGATTCCGCCTCAGCCGATCGCCATTACCAACATGCGGCCCAGCTTGCGCGGCAATACTCTGGGTACATTTCGACATATGGCCAGTTATTATGGCACTCTTCGACGTGCATTCAGAGAATTCGACGCATTGTCGTGGTCGGGTATTGGGGAACAACGGAAAAGAAAACTCGCTTAAGGATTCAGGCGACCTCGACCATCGAATCCGGCGTCCGTCTCAGTGCACTGCTGATCTGCCAGGGTACTGATGGGCTCCTGCCGCCTCGAGATTGTTTACTGAAAATTAACTGAGGCTTGGCGACCACAAATCCGGAATTCAGATTGTGTCCAGGCAGTGCTCACACCCTGAAGGCGATAGGGGTTAATGATCTTTCGGGAGCGGATGATCACATAACGCGGAGGAGACGCGTTTCAGAATGGCCACGTCGCGCCTTCCCTACGTCGTCGCTCTCGACGATGTGGGCAGGGCAGTTCCTGTCATCCCGGCAAAGCAGGTCGCGGTCAAGGATGTGCGTCTGCAGGAAGCGGTCGTCGCCCGTTGGGTCACCAATCTGCGGACGGTGATTGCAGACGCAGTGGCCCAGCGGCGGCTGGTCGATGAGGTCTATGCCGAGACCGGGCAGAACTCACCGGCTGCGGCAACCATTACGGAGTTCTACTCGAAGAACTCGCCGTTCGACCTGCTGACGAAGGAGACCGTGGACGCATCCGTTGAATCGATTGTGCAGCAGTCGCCCAAGACATATGAGGTGGCCTGGACGGAAGTGACGCGCGACCTGAACGGCAACCTCATGTCGAGCCACAGATACCGGGCCTTCGTTTCTGTCGTGACGCAGGAAGTGACGGATGCAAGGCAGGCGCTGGTTAATCCACTTGGCCTCTACGTCACGAGTCTGACCTGGGGCGAAGTGGTCTCGATGGGCACGGACCAGCAATCCACAAATGTTCAAAGCGGCAACGCTCAGAAGCCGAACGGAGGGCAGAATCAATGAAACGGTTCGTAACTATCGTAGTGGTCCTTGCACTCGGAAGTGTGGCGGCTGGAGCGCAGAGCGCTCCGCAGTTGACGCCGCAACAGAAGCAGGATCTTTCCGGCTACAACTTCAAGGGCGCGGAAACCGCGCTCGAAGCACAATCGAATCAACCAGCCAAAAAGCAGGACCTGCGTACGGCGATTCCACCGCTCAAGGTTCCGCCCCTTGTCACTGCCGTCACTCCCGCGGAGTCTCTCAAATCGGCAACGCCAGCAGAAAAGGGATCAGCAGTTCCTTTGAATTGGAGTCCGCCGCATGCCGATCTGAACGCCGCGGGCATCAGTGCAGCAGAGGTTTCGCGCCTTTGGGAGACCAGCGTCTCGATGCCGACGCCTGGTCCGAACGGAAAGGTCGTCTACATCTATGGCCAGGGAATGCCAGTCCTCGTCTGCGCGCCATTGCGTGTCTGCGCAATCGAGCTCGAAGTTGGCGAGCATCTCCAGAGCGAGCCACAGCTCGGCGATTCCCGCCGGTGGGAGATCACGCCGGTTCTCTCCGGATCGGGCTTGGATGAAACACCTATCCTGATCGTCAAGCCGATTGAAGCGGGCCTTGAGACCGATTTGATCGTGCCGACAGACCGGCGCACATACGTTATCCGGCTGGTCTCCGATCCCACGCGGTTCGTATCTCGGCTGGCCTTTCAGTATCCCGACGAGGACCGGGCCAAGTGGGCGGACTTTGAGGCCCGGCAGAATGAAGCCAAGCGCAACGCCGAGTCCATTGCCGAGGAGCGCCGTGCGAATGACAAGAAAGATGGCGTCTTGCCGATGGGTGAGAACGCCGTTGATCGTCTTTACCTCGACTACAAGATGACAGGTGACGAGCATCTTCGTCCGGATCACGTCTTCGACGATGGCCAGCATACCTATCTGATCTATCCGAACGATGGGCGCTTCCGCGAACTGCCGACATTGCTTCTGGTCGTCAACGGCAAGACGGAACTGGTCAACTTCCGTGTCGATGGCTCGCGCTACATCGTTGACCGGCTCTTCGACAAAGCGGTTCTCGTGGTGGGCGTGGGCAAGAAGCAAACTCGGATCACGATCACACGCGAGGCGCCTTATTCCCAGACGGGAAAGGAGAACTGACGATGGTCAAGCCCGATGAAAACCCCAACTCCGTCAATCTCGAAGGAGCGCTCGAAGAAAATCAGGACGAGATCCTCGAAGCGGCTCAGACGGAAAAAGTCGTGCGCGGCGTCAATGGTTCGCTCACGCCAAAGGCCCGTAAGCTGCGCCCGCTGGCCGGAATCATTCTGATCGCGCTGGTTGTGCTGGCCGCGGCCTACATGCGGCATGGGCTGGCCAACCGCCACAAAAAAACGGTTAAGCAGTCCGATGTTGCGAAGATCGGAACAGGACCGGCAACGACGGTCGAAAATGGCCTCTTGTCTGACCAGGCCCGGAACGGGCTGAACACTGGGCAATCGCACGTTCCCGATTCTTCGACGCTTCGTACATCTATATTGACCGGCGAGACCCCGGCGGGCCGCACGGCTCAGCCGGGGGCGGGCAGTTCCTCGAAAACTACATCCATCCCCCCTCTCGAATACCGGCAAACTCCAGTTTCAACTGCTGCTAACGGCTCATTATCCTTTGCCGAGCAGAGGCGGCTTGACGAGTACAACCGCGAGCGCGAGGCGATGGAGGCCCCGACCTCGGTCAAAGGCAATCTTCCCGACACCGGCAAGGAGACATCCTCGGCCTCCGCCGATCCGCTGTCCGCGATCCAATCGGCGCTCTTGAATGCTCGATCCATGATGGGGGCCGGGACTGCCAACGGGAACTCAAGCACGACCCAGCCCGCTCTCGCGCAGGCCGGTACTCCCGGAGCGTTCGAGCAGCGGTCAGACTACGAGCGCCAGAACGATCAGGAGCAAAAGACAGCCTTCGGCCTGCAACACTCGAAACAGCAGACGGAATACCTGAATGCGACGCGCAAGCCTGCCGAGGGCCAATATGAAGTCAAGGCCGGCTGGCTCATCCCGGCTATTTTGGAACAACAACTTAACTCCGACCTGCCGGGAATGATCCGGGCGCTGGTTCGTGAAAATGTGTTTGATTCCGCTACTGGGAGGTACATTCTAATACCGTCCGGGAGTACACTGATTGGTGTTTACAACTCCCACGTTGGCTATGGGCAGAGTGCCTTGCAGGCAGTCTGGCAAAGGGTTATCTTCCCGGATGGCTCAAGCCTGGCTCTCGGCGGCTTTGAAGGGGACGACAATGCTGGCGCAGCGGGATTCCGGGACCAGGTCAACAATCACTGGGGCCGTATTCTCTCCGGCGCTCTGTTGACTTCGGTCTTTGCGGCCGGTATTGAGGTCAGCCAGGGAACGAACTCCTCGGTCCTGCAGTCGCAGAGTGTCGGCCAGACGGTGGGGCAAGCGGTTGGCCAGCAAGTCGGTCAACTGGGCACGGAAGTGACGCGCCGGAACCTGAACATTCAGCCCACGGTCGTCGTGAGGCCTGGATACAGGTTCTTTGTGCGGGTTGAGAAAGACATCCTGTTTAGCGGCCCCTATGGGCCCTTGACCGCGATGTCGATAGGCGGAACCGGGCGGAGCGTCAGCTCCAGCTCGGAAGCAAGAGTAACTAAGGCAGTGAAAAGGGGACCAGGTGGCAGTCAACAAGACAGTCAAAAAGAAATCAACTCGCAAGGTGAACCGTGAGGGGCAGCGTTGGACGGATGATCGGCCGGGCATGACGCTGCGCCTTCCCCTTGATCTCCGCGAAGCCATCACCGAAGAGTCTCGAATTAAGGGCGATCTGGCCAGGATCGTCCTTTTTGCTTTGAGCCATGTAGACAAGGAAGAGGTCGATATTCAACAGACCCGCAAGGCCGGCATGGATCTCACCAACCCTCAGCTCATCCATATTGGTGCAGAAGCCCGCACTAAGCTGAAGGAATGGGCTGAGGCCGAAGGCATGAGCGTAAACGCCATCGTCGTCAGTGTCCTCGACGAATTCTTCAAACGCCTCAAGAAGAGCAAGGCATTGAGGGAAGAACTGCGACTAGAGATTCGTGCGCATCGAGGGTTCTTGCCGGGTTGACGGTCTTATAGGTACAGTCAGGTTCTTGGCGGGTATTTTGCCAATTTGCGCTGCAGGGATCTGCGATGCAAGCCAAGCTTTTTGGCGGCTTGAGAGATGTTGCCGTCGAAGTCATCGAGGACGCGCTGGATGTGTTCCCATTCGACACGCGCGAGGGTCGGTACTGGGATGTCGGCGTCCCTTGTGGGACTAGAGTCGCCATCCGACTCGAATGCAGCGATGATTTGATCGACATCGGCGGGTTTGCTCATATAGTGATCGGCGCCCAACCGGACTGAATCCATCGCTGTAGGGATACTGCCATATCCCGTTAGAACAAGAATGAACATGGTGCTGTCGAGGGCCCGCAGTTCCCGCAGAACGGTGAGCCCGCTCTCGCCGGGCATCCGCAGATCGACGGTCGCCAAATCGGGACTGGAGTCCTTAGCAATGCGGATGGCTTCTTCTCGGCTGCAGGCGGCGAGAGCATTCCAGCCTCGCCGTTGAAATGCGCGGACCAGAGTCGTGCGAAGGCGCTCATCGTCGTCGACGATCAGCACAGTCTTCCTTTCAATCTCATCGGGCGGCGTCAATTGGCAACTCCAGAATTGCGGTAGTTCCCTCACCGGCAGCCGATTCGAATTCAAGCGAACCATGCAGATTCTCCGCGAAGACACGGGCAAGAAATGTTCCCAATCCCATGCCGCGGCCCGGCTCCTTCGTTGTGAAGAATGGCTCACCCAAATGAGCAAGAGTCTCGGCGGTCATTCCCTGACCGAAGTCCCGAACTGTTAGTAACAACCGATTGTCACGAATGTTTGCCGAAATCTCGACTGGACTGCCCGGCGCACTGGCGTCCAGCGCATTCTTTACCAGAGCACTTAGAACCTGGCGCGTCGTTTCTGCGGGCAAATACGCCTCCAGATCTTCGGCCGCCGAAGCGTTCACAGCACCGCGACCGGCCGATGGCAGAGACAAAACTAAGTCATCCAAGAGCGCCCCAACTTTGATCCTTGTGGGCAATTCGCCGGCGAATTCCGGCCCTTGTGTACTCATGGCGCGAAGAATCGAGGCGCATCGATCGACTTCGGCCCGGATGGTCGCCGCATCCGCAGCCATGCTCGGATCGTGAATAACTTGCTGCGCATAGCGTTCGAGATCCTTGGCGACGATGGCGACCGTTGCCAAAGGCGTCCCCATCTCGTGTGCAGCGCCCGCCGCAAGCGTTCCCACTGCAGCTAGCCTTTCGTGCCGGGCCAGTTTGATCTGGAGTTCGAGCGACTGGCGTTCGTGAAGGCGCAGTGCCTCTGACACCTCGCCAACGAAAAACGTGATCATCAACGCTGCCGCAACAAATGCAATCCACATCCCGTATAGATGCACCGAAAAGCCCAGGGCGGGATGATGGCCTTCCAGCGCGAGCAATGGAATATGAAATGGGAAGAGAAAACCGAATCCGAGAATCGAGAGGATGCCCAGCGACCAGGTCCAGGCTCGGCTGAGCACGACAGCCGAGAGCGTGATTTGAACGAGATAGAGCAGGGTGAGTGGGTTTGCCGGTCCGCCGGTCAACGCCAACAACGCGGTGAGAGCCAGCACATCGAGGATGAGAGTCAGGCCCAAGGCGCGTCGGCCGCCAAAGCCGGTAATTAGATGCGGCAACAGCAGGTTTGATAGGAGCATGGCGGCGATGGGGACCGCAAGCCAAGGAAGAGGCAGCGGCACATGCGCTGCAAAAGCGACAAAGAGAATCAGCACAATCAGGCCGACGATCAATCCATAACGCAGCAGAACGAGCCACGGTGCCGCGAGCGCCGGGGCGATATCGCTGCCCAGTCGAATGTCGGATTCCGACACCGCAGTTCGTTCTGTTAGCGAAACACGCATCCGAAGCTCTCGCATTGGAATGGGCAGCGCGCCAATTCATGGAAGCTCTGTCTGAACCATTCTATTCAACGCGCGAGCTGCCCGATGCGACAATATGCCGCACGCAGATCGTGCACCAAATCATTTCTCATGAGAAGGCAAAGTCGCAATTCCAGACAGTTTTCCCCTTGAGAGGTCGAGTCCGTGATCCGCTTTTTTGCATCTCTTCTTTCGCTCACGCTGATTGCAGCGACGCTATACGCCCAACAACCTTCTGGAAGCATCACTGGAACTGTGCACGATCCAACAGGCGCCGTACTTCCGAATGTGCCAATTGTGCTGCTCAATAGCATTGGAACAACTGTGGGGCGTACAACTTCCAGCTCAAATGGCCAGTTCGCGTTCAGTTCGCTTGAAGCAGGCCGTTACAGGCTCATTGTTGATGCAGCAGGTTTCGCTCATGAAGAGAAGTCTGTTTTGGTCCCGATTGGGCTGGTGCAGGTCGAGCTTTCTCTAAAGGTGGGACTGGTGCAGCAGACTGTCAATGTGTCGGCTCAGAGCGGTTATGTAGTTGCGGATGCAACAACCGGAACCAAAATGGATCTCCCTCTCATGGAGACGCCGCTTGGGATTCAGGTGGTGAGCCGCCAGGTAATGGACGACCAGCAGACGGTAAATCTGGTCGATGCCTTGGTCAACGTGAGCGGCGTGACCCCCACCAACGACAGCTTTGGCACGAGTGACAGCTTTTCTGTTCGTGGCTACGATGCGGCAGCATTGATCTACCAGGATGGCGCGCGAATGGACCAGTATTCGGACTCAGGCTTTCCGCAGGACATGGCGAATGTGGAATCAGTGGAGGTGCTTAAAGGGCCTGCGTCGGTTCTTTACGGACAGGGAGAGCCGGGCGGACTGGTGAATGTGGTGACCAAGAAACCAGGGACTCAACGTTTCGCGTCCCTCGCTCAGCAATTCGGCCCGCACAACTACTTTCGGACGACTGCCGACGGCAATCTGCCGTTAATTGGAGATTGGCTGCTTAGCCGCCTGGTCTTTGAAAGGACGGACGCCGAATCCTTTCGCAAGTTTGGCTTCATGAAGGAACTCGCCTTCTACCCTTCAGTGGCTTTGAATCTCTCCAAGCGCACCGAGCTTGTCTTGAGGGTTTCTTATCAAAGAGGCGGCGAGCTGCTCGATCCTGGAATTCCATTTCTGTCACCGCAAACAGGAACGCTGGGGACGCGGATCGTCGCTGTTACCGGCCCGGCAAATGTTCCCGTAAGCAGCAACTTCATTGACATCGGCTCCAATAACGGAACCGGTTGGCAGTACGACATCCGTCCTGAGCTGAAAATTCATTTGGGTGAGGACACGGATTTCCGAGTCTCCTACAAGTTCTTCTACACAACAGTCGATCCGAATCCGCCCATTTCAGAGACCTACTTTGGAGACGCGGGCGTTCCCGGAACCCCAGATGGATCGCTCAACCGGTTCGGTTTTACGGAGACCTATTTCCATCACCGCACCGACCAGGTTATCTCCGATGTGCCGGTGCATTTCAAGTTCGCCGGCATCACAAACAAGATGCTGCTCGGCTTCGACTTCAGCAAGGATTACGGTGCTTACGACTACAACGGCGCCTGCCCGTCTGCGATCAACATCTACGCGCCGGTATACAACCAGCCCATCGACTACAGTTCTAACTGCTTTCTCTATGGCTACGGATGGAACACTCTCGGCTACCTTGCCGAGGGGGCGTACTTTCAGGATTTCGTAGAGCTGCCGCACCATGTTTTTGCAATGGGCGGTGTGCGCATGAATTGGGCCGATGCATTCGAGGACTATTTCTATCCCGATCCAACAAATGACTTCACGCAAAATGTACACGACCGGCCAACCAATCCGCGCGGCGGGCTATTGTGGCAGCCGATCAGCAATATCAGCCTTTACGGCAATTATTCGTCGAACTATGGCGACTCGGCCCAGGGTTCGAACGCGCCAGGACAAAAGTTCCTGCCCCCGCAGTCTGCCGATCAAGTAGAGTTTGGCGTCAAGACCGAGTGGTTCGACAAGAAGCTGACGGCGTCTTCCGCCGTCTACCGAATCATCAAGCACAACGTTCCTGCACCAGATCCCCAAAACCCAAACCTCACGATCGCTATTGGAACGACACGCACCGAGGGGGCGGAGTTTGATGTATCGGGTCAAGTGAAGCGCGATCTGCGAGTCATCGCAAGCTTCTCCAATCTCCAGGACATCGTCACGTACGATACGAATTCACCGAGCCAGCAGGGGCTTCCTTTTGATGGAATCGCGCATGTGGCCGGGAGCGCATGGGCAACCTGGGAGCCTCACGATGGGGTGATGCGCGGTTTGACCGTGGGCGGCGGCTTCAACAGCCATTCGGGCGAGCACTACTTTCAGTACGTCTCCCTGCCGGTTTACTCAAGCAATTCAACAGCCTGCCAGCAGGCGGTCGTTGATCCGACACAATGTACGACTGGATTTGAGGATGACCGTGTGCCGGCCGCATCACTTGTCAATTTAATGGCCGCTTACCACCATAACTGGGGACAGAAGCGCCTTTCGGTTCAAGTCAACATCCGGAATCTGATCGACAGGTACAACTTCTCAAGCATCGGCTACGAGGGAGCGCTTCCCAACACGCCATTCCAGATCATGCCGGAGTTGGAATTCAAGTTCTGAGCAGTCCATCATAGAAAGGCCAAAAAGTGCAGCTTGTGGCAAAGAGATTCTCCCTGAGAGATCTGGTCAATCTGGTTCATCGCTGGACGGGGCTGGTACTCGCCGCGTTCCTGGTCATCGTCGGGATCACCGGCTCGCTGCTTGCTGTCCGCGAACACATCAACCGGCTCTTCAATCCCGGTCTTTACGTTGACGCCAATGGCAGCCAGCCGCTCGATTTGGCGACGCTCGCCGAGCGGGCAGAGGCGCAAGAGCCGAAGATTCGAATCTGGATGTTCACCATAGAGGAGCGTCAGGTCCTGTTTCACGTTACACCGGCTCATGATCCGTTGACCGGCAAGCCTGTCGCTCTGGATTTTGACCAACTCGTGCTCGACCCCTATACGGGCCGTGAGTTGGGCCACTACAAAATGGACGATTGGAGCAACTGGCGTCCCAACATCATGAATATCGTCTACGGCGTACACACGACATTGGCGACACGTTCCGGAGACGGATGGCAGTTCATGGGGTATGTGGCTCTGGTGTGGACAATTGACTCTCTGGTTGCGATCTGGCTCACGTTGCCTCGCGGAGGTGGTCCTTTCTGGGCGCGGTGGCAGCAGGCATGGGGAATCAAGTGGCGCGCAAGTTTTTCGCGCGTCAACTTCGATCTGCATCGTGCAGGCGGACTCTGGCTTTGGCCACTGCTTGCGCTCTACGGCTGGTCGAGCGTGATGTTTACCATGCCACAGGTGTATCAACCGGCAATGCAGAAGGTCTTTGGGACACCACCATTTGACGACTTCATTGCAAGATTCTCTCTGCCAAAGCCGCTCCTCGCTCCGCCGCTGGACTGGCGTTCCGCGCAACTGGCGGGTGAGAAGCTAATGGCTGAACAGGCCCGGCTACATCACTTCTCGGTGATCCGACCCTACGGCATGGCGTACATCGACTCCTTCGGTGTCTACACCTACTGTGTGCGAACCAGCATGGACATCCGCGGTCATGGATGGGACACCGGGATCTATGTCGATGCGACGAACGGTACTCTTCGCAACGTCTTTTTGCCAAGCGGCAACAACCTGGGAAGCACGATTGGCACAGTTTTATGGGGAATCCACTACGGGGACCTGCGGGACTGGCGTGCATACCGGCTCTTTGACGTACTCTTCGGCGGCCTCCTCACGGTTCTTTCAATCACCGGAGTCGTGATCTGGTGGAAGAAGCGCAAGATTCGTATCCTGAACCGCAGGTCCGGTCGTGCTTTTCCCCTTGCGGCGGTGGAATAGACATGGAGAAGCAATGACGCTTATGCAGCATACTCAGAACTGGATGGTTGTTCTTCATCGCTGGACCGGGTTGTTGATCGCGGTGTTTCTTATCATCGTTGGCCTGACAGGCTCGATGCTAGCCTTTCGCGGACCGATCGACGGCCTTGTGAATCCGGGTATGCACGTCTCAGCGGCGCCGGGTCAGAAACCGCTGCCGCTTGCTGCGCTCGCCGAGAAAGCTGAACATCTGAATCCGCATTTGCGGGCCGGCTTTTTTGCCGTGGAGCACGATCAGGTCGTTTTTCACATGGCCATGCGCACCGATCCAGCCACCGGCAAAGCATATCCGCAAGAAATGGATATGCACATCACTCTCAATCCCTACACGGGAGAAAAGCTGACCTGTGGCCCGGCGAGCGATCCAAACCGCGGCTGCTTTGACCTAATGGGATTCATCTACGACCTCCACACCTCGCTTACGACCCGTACTCAATGGGGATGGAGCTTTGTCGGCGCGGTTGCGCTCATCTGGACGATTGACTGCCTTGTTGCATTCTGCGTGACTCTGCCGCGCGGGACTGGACCATTCTGGAAACGCTGGCAGCAGGCATGGCGGGTTAAGTGGCGTGCGAGCGCAACGCGGATCAACTTCGACCTGCACCGCGCAACCGGACTCTGGCTCTGGCCGTTGCTGTTTATCTTTGGTTGGTCGAGCGTGATGCTTGGGCTTCGTCAGGTGTATGAGCCGGTGATGAAAGCGACCTTTGATTACGTTTCCGATGATGAGGGCATGGCGCGCATGATGGTTCCAAAGCCGATCGAAAACCCGAAGCTCACCTGGCACGATACCCAGATGATCGGTGAGCGGGCGATGGCAGAGAGCGCTGAAGAACATCATTACAGCATCGAACGCCCATACGGCATGGCCTACATACCCGAGTACGGCGCATACACCTATGGTGTTCGGTCGAGCATGGATCTGCGTGGTCATGGCTGGGACACAACTGTGCTGATTGACGGCAACTCAGGGGCAGTGCGCGAGATTGACTTGCCGCGCGGACAGCACATCGGAAACACGATCTCGACGCTCCTCTGGGGAATCCACTATGGCGACCTGCGCGACTGGCTGCCTTTCCGCATCATGATCTGTCTCTTTGGAGTTTTGCTTGCGACACTTTCCTACACCGGCATTGCCATCTGGTGGCGCAAGCGGAAGGCAAGAAGACTTGTGCTTGCAATGAGGTCCGCGATGTTGGTCATGCTACTGCTCGGGTTTGCCGCCGGTTCGGCACGCGCGCAGCCCACTCTTCCTTCACTCACGCCCGATCAGTTGGCACGGATCAGAAAGATCGAAGGCCGCCTGATGGCTCCTTGTTGCTACACGCAGACCATCCGCGACCACGACAGCCAGGTTGCCGTTGATATGCGCAACGAAGTGACTGCCTTTGTGGCCTCCGGCAAGAGCGAGCAGGACATCATTACTTACTACAGGACAAAATACGGGGAGACGATTCTCGTGGTACCTGACGGGATGTCTGGAGGACTGTTGACGGTTACTCCTGTGATGGTCTTCGTGGCATCGACCGGGCTTCTGCTTTTCTTAATTAGACGGTCTGTCAGCGCCAGAGACGTTTCCATCCCGCAACTCCTGGTGGACAAACCCGAAATTGAGAGGCTGGCGATTCAGGAGAAGATTCGAGCAGAGATAGGAGAAGGATGGTGACTGCTCTGCCTCTCCTGCTTCATGCAACGAAACTTAACGGGAGAAAGATCAATGGAGGTTTTTCCGCATCATGATGGACCGGCGAACCGCAATCAAGCATCTTGGTGGCGCGGCAAGTGCGCTGCTTCTGACCGAAACACTGCGTCCCGAGGGATTATCCGAAGGCCAGACCCCGCCCGCAAACCCGCCAGCTGCCCCAACCGGACCGTTTACGCTACCGGCCTTGCCCTACGGTTATGACGCGCTCGAGCCCAGCTTTGACGCGGCTACCATGCACTTGCACCACGACAAGCATCACCAGACGTATGTGAATAACCTGAATGCAGCCGTGGCCGCACACCCCGAGCTTGCTGGAAAGACTCTTGAGGAACTCATCACGAACCTTTCCAACGTACCGGATGCCGCCCGTACGGCGGTACGCAACAACGGAGGAGGTCACGCAAATCATTCCTTCTGGTGGCCTACTCTGGGCAAGGGCGGCGTTGCGCCGTCAGGAGAGCTGGCCAAGGCCATCGATGCGGAATTTGGCTCGCTCTCCAGCTTTCAGGACAAGTTGACGGCTGCTGCCATGAGCGTATTTGGCAGTGGTTGGGCCTGGCTGGTCAAACTGCCGGACGGCGCTTTGACCATCGAGACCACGCCCAACCAGGACAGCCCGCTGACCTCAGGGCACAAGCCCATGTTGGCTGTCGATATGTGGGAACACGCCTATTACCTCAGATACCAAAATCGTCGCGTTGACTACGTGAAGGCATTCTTCCAAGTGATCAATTGGGATTACGTGAGCGGGCAGTTTGCTCAGAAAGCGTAGACGGATCTTGGTTGGAATGGCTTGGAAAATAGCCGGATGGTGCGTCGTTTGTACTGGGATGGTGTTCTTCTGGGGCATCGGTCTGGCTGGCTGCCATTCAGCGCCTGCACTCAGTCCGGCGGAACTCGCAGGAAAGCACCTCTATTCCGTACGATGTGCCCATTGTCATGAGGACAACGACCTCGCGCTGAAAAAGGTTCCACCCAATCTGCACGGCCTCTTTGAGCGAAAAACGCTTCCAAGTGGTGCCGTCGCCACAGATGCAGAACTTCGGCGTGTAATTCTGACCGGAAAAGGGATGATGCCTGCCTTTAGTGGTCGCTTTTCGGAGGAGCAAATGTCGAATTTGGTCGCCTACTTGAAGACTGGATTGCGTTGAATTGGCACCCGACCAAATCGCGTGAGATGGATAGACCTGGCCAGACTTGACCCCATTTTGCATCGACAATCGCAGGGACCTCACTCGGGATCGGCCTTACCGGCTCTCGGGCAATCGATTCTGTCGGGAATTCGGTGGGTATTTAACGACCCAGTAGGCTTCTCTATGCGCGCTCTCGTCCTTAAGCGCCGCTATTGCTCTTGCGCTTCTCCGTGCCTCCCGCATACAGCTTCACATCGTCGACAAGCTGTTCCGGCGTCCAGTCACTGCCGGGGTAGAAGCGCGCCACCTTGCCGTCAGGACTAATCAACGTGGTTGAGAGAGTGTGCGTGATGGTTCCGTCAGGGTCGTTGGTCATCCCCAAGTCGAAAAACTTGGCCATTTCTTCAAGCACGGATTTATTCGGAACTGCGAAATCCCAGTTTGAGAATGCGTTCTTCGTATCGCGGCCGATATAACCAACCCCGTAGGCTCGCAGCCGCTCAGGCGTGTCGTGTTCCGGATCGAAACTCACACAAATGAGATGAGCTCTCTCAAAGACTTTCGGGGTGCCAGCCAATTGCTTGTCTATTTCAGCAAAGTTGTGCGTTACCCTCGGGCAGAAGTTCGGCATTGGGCAGCGAGTGTAGATAAACGTAACTAACAGTGCCTTGCCCCTGAACTGCCCGAAATGGATCGATCGACCATCCTGGTTTCGCAATTTGAAGTCAGGTACGACATCACCAGGCGCCGGGACATGATAGGAAACCGGCGGTCGATTATCCGGCTTTGCCTGTGCAACGATAACGATATGATCCAACAGATAGTCGGCATCGGGGTCCGGCGACACCAGCACATCGGCGGTAATGATGTCGCCCGGATGCAGCTCGCCAAGAATGCTCGGGTCTTTCAACTTGTAGGGCATGGTCATCGCCTCCATGAAGCCGGGAATGGCCTCATGATTGAGCGTCACTTCCCCCTTCGCGGTGTCGGTGGAGACCACCTTGCCGCGCAGCTTGTACACCTTGTATGTCGCGTTGCCCGACGATGGCGTATTAACATTCCGGCTGGAGTGGCACCCCGTCAATACGACATTTGCGAGAATTAAACAAAGTAAGATTCGGTGAACCACTGAATCAGATCTCCTCCCAACCGACATATTGCCTATTGTGAATCATAGTTCTGTTTTGTCGAACAAAGCAGGACAAGGGAGAGGCCACCACAAGTGAATGGATCCTCAAGCGCGATCGCGATGTAGAAGAGCGGATCGAGCAGCGCTTCCCGCCAGTCCAAGAATAGCGCCAACGAATCAAACGGCAGGATGGAACTGCGAAGCTCACAACTGGCGACTAAGCGCCAGTATATTCATTGGCTTCGCATCAGCCTGACTGGAGGTCATCGAAGATCGCTCAAAAGGTCGCGGTTAGGTTCACTGACAAGGAGCGGCCGCGGCCGGTAACCGGAGTCATGTTGCCAGTGGCGCTATAGATGTCAATGTTATTGCCGCCCAGCGGCTGTTCGTAGAGACGATTGAAGAGGTTATCCGCGCGCAAACCGCCCTGCACATATTTGCTCCTATAGGCTGCGTGAAGATTGAAGAGTGCATATCCTGGGGTCGGAAGTTCCATGCGGTTGGGATCGAGACGTGACTTGTGGTCCACGATTTCTGAGCCGAGTCCCGCGCTAAACCCCTTGACCTCCTCATCGAAAGCTACGCGGAGGTTCAGCGGCATCATCTCGTAAAGCGGGGTGTTGCTGTCGGTGCGCGTGCCATGCAGCCATCCTCCGCCGGCGCTCAGTTTGCCAACGCCGGCGGTATCGTTGCTCCACAAAGTGGTGAAGCCTGAAAGATCGCCGCCGTAGATGCGGGCGTCGTGGTTGGCAAAACGCAGCAGGGGCAATCCCATTCCCATCATGCCGATTGAGGCAGCGTCCACATCGATGTAGTCCTGGATGGAATTCAGGTGAGGCGTCAGTTTTACCTCCCACGGCTTTGGCACCTGCCCATGCAGCAGCATCGTGCCGCTGACGAGGTTGCCGGTCTCCGGCTTCAGAGCTACGTTGCCGTAATACATGTTGCCGTCGCCGAACCAGCCAATCATGCTGGCCGCCATCATGTTGGTCGACCATGTGTATCGCTCGTAGAGATTCGGTGAACGATTCTTGCGCGCGTAGCCGAACTCAAAAGTGGCGTGCTGACTGGCGTCGAAGCGGACCAGCGCAGTCAAGTCGAAGTTGACGTCGGTGCGAGCGTGACTTTCGGCGTTGAAGGCAGCGGCATCGGCGGCATACATGCTGGAGTAACCCTGGACATTGCCCGCATCAGACCACACTGTATCGTTACGGACACCGAACAGAGTGGACCAGCGCGGGGTCCAGCGACTGAATACTTCGGCGTAGGTCCCCAGCCTCGTGCGGCGGCCATTATTGATATTGATAAAAGTGTTGGGACCCATCATGGGCGCCATTCCGACAACGGGAGGCCACCAGTCATCCAGACGGAAGCGTTGCAGCTCATTACCGGCGCGGAAGGTGTGGCGTGCAGAGAGCGCGGACTCATAGCGGACCAGATAGCCGAGGTCGCGGCCATGCGTGTTCATCGGCATGGAAGAACCCGCGCCGTCTACTGCTACTTTGTCCGACAGAAAGTTCATTTCATGAAAGGTGTTCTGCCAAAAAAAGCGGACATCCACCGTGCCTGTGGCCAACGTGTGGCGATAGCGCACATTGAGCGAAGTGGCATTGTTGTGAGTCAGGTCCATGAAGGCGTTCACAAAGCCCTCAAATGGAACGCGATGGAAGCTCCCTGTTGCCTCAAAGAAGTTGTGACCACCCTGCGCCGCCAGAGTGAGCGCATGGTCCGTGCTCTGCGCATACGTGGATGTGACTTTGTGGTCCGCACCGTCGGAGTAGTCATCGGTCGTGGTGAAGGTGCCGACATAACCGAGGCTAAAGTGCTCGCTGGCGATCCCTTCGTTGAGCGATCCACCCCAGTTAGCGCCATTCGACCGATAGTAGCCGGTAAAAGTTCCTTGCTCACGCAGCTTGCTTCCCGGCTCGGCGAAAACGGGCACAGGAGATTCGACCGAGATCGTGCCGCCAAGGCTGTCTCCACCAAGACTGACAGGCGTAATGCCAGCCAGCACCGTCACCTGCGCGGCCTGGGCAGGGGCAACATAGCTGAGCGTGGGGTTCATATGATTGGGGCAGGCGCTGGAGATTGTCATGCCATCCACTAGGATCTTGGCGCGCTCGTCGCCCAGCCCATGCAGGAACGGAATGGTGGCCAGTTCGCCATTGCCATGCAAGCTGACACCCGGCACATCAGCCAGCTCATCGGCAGTGTTATGACTTTGGGAGGAGTTGGATGGCTGCGGCTTGAAAGCCGAGGCGGCAATGGAACTGGCGTCCTGTCCTTCGACCAGAATGCTGGCCGTTGCTTCGGCAACCTTGAGCGAGAGGTTTGCAGGAAATTCCACGCCTGCGGAAACAGTGAGTGAGCGAAGAACCTGTGTGGCAAAGCCCGGAGCGGTAACGGTGATCTGATAGTCACCAGAGGGAACGGAGACAAAGGAATAATGACCGAAATGATCGGAGACATGGGTTTGATGAAAATTTGTGGTGGTGGAACGCAATTCCACCTGCGCGCCTGCAATTACCGCGCCAGACGGATCTTTGACCACGCCGGCAACACTGCCGGTAGAAGTTGACATAGTCGCAGCCGATTGCTGCGCATCAATGACATGTGCGAGCGCAGACAGGCACGCAATCGCCACGATAGCCGTCCAGAATCTAGTTCGCATTCGTTTTCCTCTTCATTTACTTACACAAGAAATCGATTGAAAGCGCCGAATTTCGTTCCGCCAGAAAGTTGCGCACGACGAACACTGCAACCGCTCCGCAATACAGAACGAACCTCTCACTTGCTAGGAGCGAGCCGACGCGATAACGACTCCGACACCCTATTGAAGATGATGTCAAAATGAAGCGGCTGCCAGGGTGCGACAAATTGTCGCGCTTTGTGGAGAGCAACAGGGCGGGTTGCCGAAGCGGGAATCGAGACGACTTCGCTCTCCTCTGAACCTGCGGTATAGCTGCGCTTTTTAAGCACCGCCTTGAGGATTGACGATTTTAGCAGGCTTCGAACCGCGACGCGGATGCGCAGCTTCCCTGATGCCGTCTACAACTTAGCTCTCCACCGAAAGAGCGGCGGCCTCGATCTGCCCCTCCATTGCAAGATCGTCGAAGCGCTTCCACTTATAGACTGCAAGCGAGAATATCCAACTGGCAGCAAAGAGGGCCACGATGCAGTAGCCGAGCAAGCCAAAGTTCTCGTTGAGCCGGCGCACGATCTGCCAGAAGAAACCGCTCGGGCCGAACCTGTCGGCCAGCAATCCCAGCGCCTCGATTCCGCCCACGGCGAAGGCCACGGCGACCGATACGGAAGTGATGGTGAGGTTGTAGTAGAGTTTGCGGACGGGCTTGACGAAAGCCCAACCGTAGGCTCCGAGCATGAGGATGTTGTCCGTGGTGTCGATCAACGACATGCCGGCGGCGAATAGCGCCGGGAAAACCATGATCGACCAGATGGGCAGGCCCTTCGATGCCTGCGAAGCGGAGATGCCAAGCAGTCCGATCTCTGTCGCCGTATCGAATCCCAAACCAAAGAGAACGCCGAGTGGGTACATCTGCCAACTGGAACGGATCATGGCGAAGATGGGACGGAAGATGCGGGCGAGGAGACCACCGCCGGCAAGCAGCAGGTCGAGGTCTTCCTCGACGTATGGCTGGCCCTTGCGCACACGGGTGAATGCAGCATAGACCGACCGCAAGACCAGAAGATTGGCGAATGCAATACCGAAGAGGAAAAGCGTAGAGACCAGTGTGCCGACGATGCTGCCGATGCTCTTGATGGCTTCAACACGGGTTTGGAGGAAGACAGTCGCCAGAGCGATGGCCACTGACCCAATGACCACAATCGTCGAGTGCCCTAGCGAGAACATAAGCCCAACCGTGACGGGGCGCTTGCCGTCCTGCATCAACTTGCGGGTCACGTTGTCAATCGCGGCGATGTGGTCGGCATCGACGGCGTGGCGAAGGCCGAAACTGTAGGCGAGGAATGCCGTGCCCAGTAGCAGCGGAAAATGATGGAAAGCCGCGAATGCCCAGAGCCAGGCAGCCCCGTTGAAGGCCAGCAGAACCATATAGATCCCGGCGATTCTGCCTTTTACGCTTCTGCCAGCAGGACGGAAGATTCGTGGCATGGATAACCTCTTGGAACGGCGGATCGAAAATAACAAGCCGTGGCACTGGAACACTTCATCGAACGCATAATCATGCTACCATTTTCGTGATCGTGCTACCACGTTTTCTGTGGAATTGCTGATGCGTGTGTGGCAGGAGGGCACAATGCAAAATGGCAGTATCTTTCCAAGTGGACAGGATGAGCGATCCGTATCAGCCAATCACCCTGCGGATACGACAGTAACGATTTCCCTGGACGAAGCCAGCGATCTGCTGCACAGATTCCAGACCGAATCCGCCCAGGTACAAGCGATCTTCATTTCTCCTGATGGGCCGAGTTCCCTGCTGCGCGGGATCCTCCGCCCGCCGCTCGAAGGAAGGTACTGGTGTGTTCGCACGAGTCAGGAAATAGCCGGCTCGGCGTTGTCGTTTGATCTGCTTGCGACCATCGATCGGCGGTTCGGGGATGCGTGCTCGATGCCCGTAGATGCAGCGTTTCCATTTCGCTTCCGCTATGAATCGTCCCTCAGGTTTGATTTTGAAGACGGCTGCCAGCTGACCCTCTTCGAGTTGGAGGATGGTTCGAGGCCGTCCGCCAGCGAGACAAGACCGTAGCGCGAATCGGATCGCAGTGGTCTATTGCGTGGTCACAGGCGCCACCACATAGACATATTCAAGCGGCTCTTTCCCTGTATTCAACACGTCGTGATGAGTTTGAGGGGGAATGTATACCGCGGCGGGAGCCGTGAATGAGACCTTCTTGCTTCCGTCCAGCAGTGCATCGCCCTGCCCGTGAAGAATGACAAGCGTCTCCTCGTTCTTCCCTGTGGTGTGACGGCCTACAATCCTTCCCTGCATCAGGCGAACAAACCCGCTTCGCACGCCCGCGGTTTGTGGAGCCCCCTGAAGCAATGGGCACCCATTTCCCTCGCAGACAAGCGGAATGACGAGCACCTTCTTCTGCGTCTGTTGTCCAAACGCTAAAACCGCGTACACAAGCAGGCCAAATGCCCCTGTACGAAACCTTGTGAATCCTCTTCCGAGCATACTTCCCTCCCGGAACAGCATACGTTATCATAACTCTTCTGCGCATACTCTTTACTTTTTCGTGCTACCTCTGCAACAATACTCCTCAACAAGTCCATTCCTACCGATTTGTCGCGGTTTGGCTGGCCGGGCCCTGGAACCCGGCCAACCAGACCGCATGGTAGAGCCACAGGTTGCTTAGTCCCTTCAGGAGCCAGTGCCCGTGCAATTTCGCCGACCCGTATTCCTTGCCATGCTCACATCCGCTTCACTGCTATCCGCGCAGCAGCCCACATTGATGGCACACGCGCTCGATCCGCAGGATCACCTGCTGACCACAGTCGAGCAGGCGAATTCGCATCAGCTATCGGGAACTGTCGTTGACACCTCCGGCGCGGTGATTGCCGGGGCAGACGTGCATCTTCTGAGCTCGAGCGGAGCCGTACAAAGAGCGATTCAATCGGATAAAAATGGGGCCTTTCAGATTCCCGGCATCGCGGGAGGTCGCTATCGCCTGGTCGTATCGAATCCCGGTTTTGAAACCAAAGAAATCCTGGTCACCATCGGAACCACCGGCACGCCGGCCCCGCTACATATCTCCCTGGTAGTGGGCTCGGTGAGCACCACCGTCAACGTACAGGGCCGAGAGGATGACCTGATCGGAATTGCCGAATCCGGCACGCAAGGGACGGTGGGAGCAACGGAGATCCAAGATCGACCGATTCTTCGTTCGGGAGAAGTTCTGGAGACGGTTCCCGGCCTCATCATCACGCAGCACGCGGGTGGCGGCAAGGCCAACCAGTACTTTCTTCGCGGCTTCAATCTCGACCACGGCACCGATATTGCAATCTTCCTCGACGATATGCCGCTGAATCTGCCGTCGCATGCGCATGGCGAAGGCTACTCGGACATGAATATAGTCATCCCGGAGTTTGTGAAGCGGGTGGATTTCGAGAAAGGCCCGTATTACGCGAATGTCGGCAACTTCAGCTCGGCCGCAAATGCCCATGTGGAGTTTGCCAAGACGCTGCCTCAGAACTTCTTCAAATTGGAAGGCGGCACGCATACCTATGGGCGAGCCGTTTTCGGCGTATCGCAAAAGCTCGGCGCGGGCAATCTGCTCTACGGCGGAGAAGAGACCTACTATGACGGCCCATGGGTACATCCGGATGGCTTTAACAAAATCAACGGCATTCTGACCTACAGTCAGGGCGACGACACCGATGGCGCCAGCATCACTGCTCACGTCTACCACGGAAAATGGAACTCGAGCGATCAGATCCCCGTTGCCGCCCAATCTGTCGTTGGCTTCTTCGGCACACTGAACCCGTCTGACGGTGGGCACAGCCAGCGCTATAGCTTGCAAGGTGAGTGGCATCGCCAAAGCGAGAATTCCGAGTCGAAGATTTCGGCCTATGTCTTCTATTACGACATGAATCTGTTCTCCGATTTCACGTACTATCTGGTGGACTACGCCAAAGGCGACCAGTTCGACCAGCAGGACAGGCGCTGGGTGGCTGGGTTCGATGCGCACCATACGATCTTCAGCACATGGTATGGCCGCAAGATGTCCAATACGTTCGGATTCCAGCTCCGCAATGATTGGGTCAACAACGGCCTATACCGGTCGGCAAATCGTGTGCGTACAGCCAAGACCGACTATTCTGCCAGCGGAGCCAGCTTCTTCCCCGTCGGCAGTACCAGTGGACCTGCCTGCGTCACCATTCCCAACTCCGATATCACTCTCGACCTTACTTTGCCGGACGGCACCACCGACACGACCACGGTTCCCAACACCACCTGCCCCACTTTGCCGGCGACCACGGAGCGCGATAACTTTACGGACACGATCGGCAGTGGTTATGTAGAAAACAAAATCCAGTGGGCGAGCAAGTTCCGTTCGGTCCTGGCCCTGCGTGGCGACGACGAAAGATTTATCGTGACCAGTTTGGCTTACCCGACAGATACGACTACTTTGCCCGACGGGACTACTGCCACGGTGAACGCGGCCAATTCCGGCTCGGCCAGCAAGTTCCTGCCCAGCCCCAAAACAAGTTTGATCTTCGGCCCCTGGGCCAACACTGAGTTCTATTTACAAGGCGGATTCAGTTTTCACTCGAACGACGGGCGTGGCGCAACGCAACAGGTGGAACCGGTCTCGCCTGATAATCCCTACCTCGATACGCCTGCAGCGAAGATCCCGCCCCTGGTCCAAACCAAGGGCGGAGAGATCGGCGTACGCACTACGGCCCTCCCCCATCTGCAGAGCACCCTTTCGCTCTGGTATCTCCGCAGCAATTCCGAACTGATGCAGGATGGCGACACCGGAGGCACGTCTGCTTCAGAACAGTCGAGCAACCGCTATGGCCTGGAATGGGCGAACTACTACACGCCAACGGAACATCTGGCTGTCGACTTCGATATTGCCGATTCCCGCGCCCAGTTCACCCAGATCGATCCGGACGATGCGGCGCAGAGCGTGGTCAAGGCAGCTTTGTCGGTCAACGGCACCCCGGATGGAACCGTCAACTGGCAGGAGAGCGGTCCCGGTGGCAAGCTGGTGCCCGAAGCAGTCAAGGTGGTGATTTCATCGGGCGTCGCATTGCACGATTTGAAAGGCCTCTCGTCGAGCTTGCGCCTGCGCTACTTTGGCCCACGCCCCTTGTCGTCGGACGGACTTTATCAGTCGAGTCAAACAGTGTTGCTCAATGGGGAGTTGGGATATCAATTCCGCGAGAAATGGCACGTTACGGCCGAATTCTTGAATATGCTGAACCGCAAAGATGCCGACATTGACTACGCCTACAGCTACCAAATCTCACCGACCGCCGCTCCGGCATTCGGACGGGTTAACCATCCCACCGAACCGTTTCTGTTGCGGTTTTCTTTAGGGAGAAGCTTTTGAAGAACGCCGCGTGCGTGAGTGCGACTCGCTCCTGGCACTTTGCGAGGAGCGCGCTGCCCGAATGCGCTATTTAACGCGGAGCTTGTGCGTGTGCTTGTGTGCCGTCTTTTTGCCCGCATCCAGCGGATGCGCAGGCACTGTCTTAACGAGCCTGCCGTGTTGTACGCCCTTGAGCCCGATCAGGCGGTCGGCAAATTGCTCGACCTCAGCAGACTTGCCGTGCACGATCAACACCTCAAGACACGATTCGTGATCGAGGTGCGCGTGACTGGTCGAAACAACCAAGTGATGAAAAAAATGCTGAAGATCCGTGAGCTTCTCGCCTACGCCATGCTCATGGTGATCGTATATAAGCGTAACTGTTCCGACTACCGTCGCATCTGGCGCGGCCGTCTGCTCGCCTACGAGGCGATCACGAATGAGGTCACGGAATGCCTCGGAGCGATTCGTGTAACCGCTTTTCTTTATGGATAGGTCGAATCGCTTCAAAAGGTCGGAATCAATAGCAATGCCTATGCGGCTGAGAACACCCATACACACTCCATTCAGAGAAACAGTCACTTCAAGGTATAGAGTAGCCCGAATAGGGAGAAGGTTGTTAGACCTGCTATGGGGGAGGACACCACTTCGGTAAGATCGCCTCCTGTACCATCCGCTCTAAGTATTCGTTATTCGCCGAACGCTCCTTGTGTCAAGCCCTGGGGATAGCTATCTCATTGAATGATTTAACGAAGGTCAATCTCCGGTCCAAGCCCGTCGGGTGGGTCAAACCTGTCTGGCGTGAAGCGGCAGCACATCAAGGACGGTTCAGAAATCGCCCCCCCCAAAAAAAGAACAAATTAAAACCGGTAGCGCAGCGCCAGTTGCATCAGTCGCGGCGGCATGGCGCTGACTGCCTGGCCGAAATCGCTGCTAGAAACATTGCCCTGGACGGTGGACGCGCCGAAGAACTGTGCGTGGTTGACGAGATTGAAGGCTTCGGCGCGCACTTCCAGGGTTCTAGTTCCCTCAATAGAAATGGTCTTTGAAAGAGTTGCATCCAGGTTTTCCATTCCAGGGCCGGAGAAAAACCGGCGGCGTGCATTGCCCATGCTTCCCAACGCAGGCAGCGTGAGTTGCGTAGCATCGAAGAAGGGAACGCCTCCGCGTGGGTTCCGGTTGATGCTTAGGGATTTTCCGCTCCACTCGGGCGTGTCCACTCCGTTGTTATTAATGCCGTTGGGAATGGTGCCAAGCAGAGAAGTGTCGTTGTTGTTGAGCAGAGTTACGGACAATCCTGAGGTGAAGCGAGCAATGCCGCTGAGCGCCCATCCGGCAGCCATAGCATGTAGCGGACCTGCCGTCTTAGGCTCGGGCAATTGATAGTGAAAGCTCGTGACCAGATTGTGGCGCAAGTCAAAGGACGAGAGTGCGCGGCTGAGTGAGGGGTTCACTGGATTCACTGGTTCCGGCAGGCCAGCGGATTGATCGATGGACTTGCTGAACGTGTAACTAGCCAGCAGTTCGAGTCCGTGGGTGCGGTGGTTCAGCGTGGCTTCGAGTGCGTTGTAATTGGCATTGGCAATGGTGCGCTGCAGCTCGACGCTGCCGAATGCGGAACTGAATTGTGTGCGTGCCGCCTGCTCGTTGAACGGACCGCAAACTGTCGAACCCAAGCTAAGGCACAACGCAGGATCTGCCGGATTTGCCTCTTCGAGCACCAGCAGATGGTGTGACTGTGCCCCGATGTAGCTGAGATTGGCCAATGTGCCTGCGCCAAATTGCCACTCAACGCTGAGCATCCAGTGTTCGGCATAAGGAGTCACATCGTGCGGATCGACGGCTGGAATGCCCACCAGCGGCTCGAAGTTGCTCCAATCGACAGTCGAGTTCGGATTCGCGCGAGAAGCTCCGTAGGCTACTTTTTGCAACGGGAATCGCTGACCTGCATCGGCACCTGTGGCGGCGACGGTGAAGGGTTGGGCAAAGAGCGGTGGTGCAGCGCTCGTATACGTGTATCCATAGGGCGGATTGGCGCTCATGATGCCCGCCGAGAGCCCCTCGTAGGCCGTATAAAAGAGGCCATAGCCGGCTCGAATGCTCGTCTGACCCGCAGGGCCGAAGAGCTTGCGCAGCGCAGGGGCAGCAAAGGCCGGCGTGTATGCCAGACCGAAGCGCGGAGAGAAATCATTGCGCGCAGAGGCCAAGGAACGCGGTACGCCAGAGTCGCCGGGGAAGACCAAGCCTAGCGGCGCATCAGGGTATACCTGGGACTGCTGGCCTTTGACAAGCGTTTGCAGCTGGTTGAACTTCTCACTCCAAGGGCGAATCCGATCCCAGCGCACGCCGTAGTTGATGGTGAGTTGGCTGGTGGGCTTCCAACTGTCTTGCACAAAGGCCGCCAAGTAGAGATTGCGGTTATAAAAGCTGCCTGCCTGCCCCTGCGTGTAACTCGAAGTTACGCCAAGCAAGAAGTCGGCAAAATCCACCCCTGTTTCTGAGCCGTTGAAGGAGAAGCTGCCGTTAAAAATCACGTCAGGGTGGGTGTTGATCTGGTTTGAGTGAATCTCGCCACCTACTTTTAGTCCGTGCTTGCCCAGGATGCGGGAAAAGGCATCGCTCATCTCGTAGATGTTTTCTGCCTGAACGATCGCCGTAGTGTCCACGCCAAGAGTGAAGTCGTTGAAGGCGACGTTTTCAATCCCCTCGGTCGAGGGCTTGAGTGGCACAATGCCAGTGAATCCCTGATCTACAATGGACGGTCCCACACCGCCTCTCGGCTGGCCGACGGAGTTATCGTTGCGCATGTAACTCAGGTGAAATTCGTTTAGCGCCGTCTGCCCAAATGTCATGGTATGGCTCAGGTTGGCCAATTGTGCCAATCCGTTGGACGTTGCGTCGAAGCCCGGAACACTCGCTCCGCCTGTGCCCGTCGGGTAGGGATTGTCCAGTGAATAGCCGTCGAGAAAGTAGTAGCCGGTCAGCGTTCCCCTTCCATGGGTCCAATCCAGGCGCACAGCGCCTTTGTTGTCTTGCAGGGTCTCAGCCTGTGCTGCGGTCTCAAAAAGCGCATCGCCGGCGTTGGGCTTAGGAATCGATGCAAGCAGATATTTTGCCGGAGCAGACCAGATGTATTGAGGAATCTGCCCATCTGGAAATACTGTGGAATATGGTTCACTGACAGAAACGGTCTTGCCCAGTAATGTGGAGAGTTGTGCGGCCCACGAGTTGCCGTTCACGTTTCCAGTCAACGGGATTTGGCTGAAGTCTCCGCCCCGCTCGGCAGTCGAAGGAACTGCGATGTTTCCCGTGTCGATGCCCTCGGTGAGCCGCGTCCCCTGATAATCGGCAAAGAACGCGACACTTTTGTGAAATGGCGTGCCGCCCACCGTGCCGCCATATTGGTTCTGTCGGTAAGCTGCTCGATCCTGCGAAAAATAGTTCCGGGCGTCAAGAGCGGTATTGCGAAGAAACTCGAAGGCGGAACCATGTAGCTGTGCAGAACCAACCTTGGTCGTGACAAGCACCTGTCCACCGCTGGAGTTGCCGTACTCGGCATCGAAGTTACTGGTCAGGACGCGAAAGCTGTCAATTGAGTCCAGATTGGGCACGATAGAGGTGCCCATATTCACATCCTCCTCTGCGTCGCTGCCATTCACCCTGAAGCCATTCGACGACTCGCGCTGGCCGCTGATCGAGAGGTTGCCGGGGTTGGCATCACCGGAGGGAGGTGTCGAAGCCACACCGGTCATAATCACGGCACCAGCCTGCGCCGTGTTGACGGGAACAATTCCGGCCTGCACTGCCATAAGGTCGGTAAAGCTGCGCCCATTTAGTGGTACATCCTCCATCTTCTTCGCGCTCAGTGTCTCTCCCAGTTGTGTGCTGGTGGTTTCGGCAGCCAAGGCATCCGCCGTTACTTCCACAGTTTCCGAATGTTCGGCGATTTGAAGCGTGAGGTCGAGATTAACGACAGTCACGCCTTGGGTGAGAGCGGCCAGTTTTGTGATAGGCTTGAATCCCTCTGAAGAAACTTCAACCTGATAGTTGCCCGGTGAAGGAGCTTCGATACGAAACTCGCCTTGCTCACCCGTCTCCGCTGTCAAGAGAGCACTGGAACCATTCTGACGAACCATGACCTGGGCGCGTGAGATACGAGCTCCGCTCTCGTCGTGCACGGTGCCGGTGATCGTGAGCGCTGGATCGGCAATCAGCATAGGCGAGAAATAGACTAGAAAAATGGACAGTATGACGGCGTGGCGAATGCTCTTCAACAGGTACCCCTAAGCATCAAAAATCGAAATGGTATTGACGAGCCGGCCAGGGGCGCAGAAAAGCCAGTGCAGATGCAGTCACTTCCTGAAGTATCCGACCGATTTAGTCTCTATTTAATATACGACCAAGTCAGTCGGATTTCAATGAAACACCGGGAAAGCGATTGAGCATAGAGCTTCTCTGCTCGCAAATAACAGATTGTAAATACGATTGCTTGGAGTGCACTCCAAACTCGTCCGGAAACCAGGCCTTCTGAGTAAGCGAAGATTGACGAGCGTAATCACTATTTACTCTCGCGCAGAGCGTGCAAGCCCGTCGGGTTCTATAAAAGGGGATGTCAAGTAAAAACACTTCTCCTCAGCCGCGAGGAGGGGATATTTTTAGGACATCCAGCCCAGCTCGCAGCTCCACGAACTCTTTCCGGAGCGCGGCTCGCCTCACCGAATGCATCGGACATTTGCGGGATCATGTTTCTTTGCGTTCTTTCGCGCGGGCTCATTGCGCCATTAAGCAGCGTGATGGCAATTGCCAACCATGGTTCTATTTGAGACTCGTGGCCTATGGCTTTGTTGGGTTGTCCGAGGGGGCATAGGGTGGGCCTGAAACTTTGCCTTTGATG
>Ga0302275_10001302_pt1 | contig 26904 bp, 22 predicted proteins | sample III_Bog_N2_2_FD_200229 | JGI IMG/M metagenome (GOLD analysis project Ga0302275, IMG submission 200229) | Peat permafrost microbial communities from Stordalen Mire near Abisko, Sweden - III_Bog_N2_2 | ecosystem: Environmental > Terrestrial > Soil > Wetlands > Peat | place: Sweden: Abisko... | reverse complement strand
ACGAGATTTGCCCGGCCAGGGTCGTGTCGCGGTAGCTCCGGATGCCAAAGTAGATGAGCAGGAACGACGCCACCATCATGGTGTAGCCGAGAAGCATGCTGTTGTGGCCGGTGCCGATCTTGTTGGCCAGCAGAAGCGATCCGTCCATAAGGACGGAGATCATAACGCCGGCGATCAGGCCGAAGGTGAGGACGGTTTTTTTCATGTCGGGCTCCTGTTTCGAGTGAGGATCGGGTGAGGCTTGAGTCACCATGCGGTGCAACGGGGCCGGATGTCGTCATCCTTTTGTATGATTTTGCGGGAATGGAGCAAAAATCGTGCTTTCGGGTGAGGCGGTCACGGCAGCAACCCCAGTTCTTTGCCGCGCAGGACGGCCTGGGTGCGGCGGGCGGCTCCGAGCTTGTCGAAAGCGCGGGCACAGTGTGTCTTCACGGTGTTTTCTGAAACGAAAAGCTGCGTGGCGATCTCGCGATTGCTGAGGCCGCGTGCGACCAGGGTCAGGATTTCCAGCTCGCGTGCCGTGATGCCGAGGGTCTGCTGCCGAGCCGAATCAGGAATGAATCCGGGTGCCCCAGGTCTCGCTTCTGAGACCTGGGTTTCGGTGGCTTCCGCGGAGACCAGCACTTCCTTCACCACGACAGTCTCCCGAATGATTTCTCGACTGCTGGTTTCGCCCCGGCGCGTGATCCTGAGGCCAAGCCAGATGCCGAAAGCCGAGAAGAGGATGGCGACCAGCGCGCTGTACAGCTCGACCGAGTGCTCGATGACGACGAAGCGGTATTCGGTGTATTGGAGGATGGCGATGAGCAGCCCGCCGACGAGACCGAAGATGAGGACGTGGCGCTTCATGATGGGTTTGTGAAGCAGTATAACGGAGGCGGCGATGGAAATTGCTTACCGATTGCTGGTGAGGCGGGAGCTACCCACAAATAACCGCAGCAATCAAATGCCATATCGCGCGCCTAAGGAGTCGCAACGGAATTCCGGTTGCAGATAGATCTTCCCCGCGAGCGGCTGTGCGAGTGCATGCTTAATAGCGCGCATAGCGATCTTCACGGCCGCCATCCGGTTCTGAAAGCGTCAAGAGATTATCCGTCAGCACCAATTTGAATTCCGGTTTTAAGCCCGGCACATTCAGATGAAGCGCTGAGCCGGAGATTGTGTAGGTGCCGTGCTGAGTCGCGAATGGCATCAGAAGCAGGATCTTACCACCCGGGTAAAACAACCAGTGGGCTTCCAATTTGCGACCAGCCATTTCACGGTTTTCGATCCACTCGCCAAGCATTGGGTTGCCTGCATCAGCACGATTGCCGACGCGTGCGAGTTCAATGACGCCGGCTTCGGTTGCCCAGCTAAGTTTGTTGTCGCCGAGCCATTTCAGATTAAGCTTCTGCTCGGTACCGCCAGTCGTAGCAGCAGGTAATATAAGCTGATTGTTTTCGACGCGCCATGGCATTTCAACAACAGCTCCCGGGCTGAAGTCCACGGTACCGTCCGAGCGAAATTCATACAATACTCCGATTCCGCCTTTGGATGTTTCCAACGAGCGCCAGCGCCCCACAACGTTATTGGAGGTCGGCTGCTGAGCCGATGCGCAGAACCCAAAATCGAAACTGAAGCAAACCAGAAGCATCAGGCAAGCTGCGAAATTGCGTATTGGCGGAAGCTTACTGGCCATCCTTCGCACCCTCGTGAGTCTCTCCATACTGCCTCCGCATAGAGCTTCCCGTAGACTTCTACGCCCAGCTAAACCCGCTCTTCTTCAACGGCAGCGTCCGAATGCGCTTGCCCGTTGCCGCAAATATCGCATTGGTCAGCGCGGGCAGAGTCGGTGGCAGCGTGGGCTCGCCGAGGCCGGTGGGCGCGTAGTCGGTCTTGCGCCAATACACGTCGATCTTGGGCGCCTGTCTCATGCGCATCAGTGGATGGTTGTGGAAGTTCGACTGCTCCACCTTGCCATCCGCTAGCGTGATCTCCTGCCCCAGATGGCTCATGCCTTCGATGATTCCGCCCTGCGCCATGCTGTCCGCTGCCTGCGGATTGATGATCTGGCTGCCCACGTCGCCAACCGCCCACACGTGGTTCACGGTCACTTTGCCATCGGCGTCCACAGTTACGTCGGCCACTTCGGCAAAGTAGCCGAGATGGCAAAACCATGCGGCTATGCCCATGCCGCGACCCGGCGTCTTGGTGCGCTGCGCCCAGCCGGATTTTTCCGCCACCAAGTTCAGAACGCCCTTGAAGCGTTCGGGAATGAGAACAGACGGCCCGGTTGGCTCATGATCGCCCACCGCATCGCCGCCATCGGACTTCCAGGGCGCCTTCTTGTTGCTCAGCAGGTCGAGCTGGAACTCCAGCGGATCGCGGCCGGCTTCGTGCGCCAGCTCATCAATGAAAGAAGCCGCCACCCAGCAGTAAGCGTTGTCACCGGGGGCGCGCATGGCTCCGGTACGCAGCGTAAGCGGCTGCACGGAAGTGTAAAGCGCGTAAGCCGGCGGAAAGTCGGCAGGATACGAGTCCCCTCCAATGCCGCCGCCGGAAGCTATCTCGTTTCCTTCGCCGAAGGTGATCAGGTGATGCCGCCATGCAGTCACCTTGCCCTGCGCATCGAGGCCGGCTTTCAGGCCCACCGTTCCGCCGGGGCGGAAAGGGTCGTGGGCAATGTCGTCTTCGCGCGACCAAAGCAGCTTCACCGGCGCATCAATCTGCTTGGCAATCCATGCGGCCTCAACCAGCCAGTCGTTTTGCAGTCGGCGGCCAAAGCTGCCTCCCGAGCGCACCATGTGCGTGGTGATGTCACTGGCGTGAATGCCCAGCGTCTTGGCAACCAGGTCGCGGCCGTTGCCCGGCAAGGTGCTGCTCGACCACATCTCCAGCTTGCCGTCTTTCCAGTGCGCGGTCGCGCCCTGCGGCTCCATGGTCACGTGCGCGATAAACGGGTACTGGTAGGTGGCTTCAACCACCTTGGCCGACGACTTCAGCGTGGCATCCACGTCGCCATATTTGCGGACGGTTTTGGCGGGCGGAGCCTGCAGCAGCGCCTCGGCACGCTTGGTGAAACCCTCGCTGCTCTGCGAAACGGCGGGACCCAGGTCCCAGTCGACTTTGAGCTGTTTGCGGGCCGTCTGCGCCTGCCACCACGTGTCGGCCACTATGGCGATGCCCGGTTCCATGCCCGGCTCCCACGGCGTAATGGGCCCTGGCGTAATACCGCCGTCGATAACCAGAACATGGCGCACGCCGGGCAGAGCCTTGATGACATCGACGTTGGCCGACTTCACTTTGCCGGCAAACACGGGCGCCTTCTCGATGGACGCGTACAGCATCCCGGGCAGTTGCACATCGATGGCGAACTGCGACTTGCCGGTGACCAGGGCATGGGTGTCCACACCCTTTTGCGAGTGCCCGATGATGCGGTAGTCTTTGGGGTCTTTCAGCTTGACGGAGCTCAGCGCGGGCACCGGCAGCGTGGCGGCTTTTGCGGCTAGCTCGCCATATCCTGCGGATTTCCCGCTGGCAGCGTGAAGCACGCGGCCTGACTTGGTGGTGCATTCGGCCTCGGGAACGCCCCAGGTTTGCGCGGCGGCGGCAATCAGCAACTCGCGGCCTGCCGCGCCCACGCGGCGCATCGGCTCCCATCCCATGGGGGTATTCGCTGAGCCGCCGGAGAACTGCGTGCCGTAGATCTTTTCGTTCAGCTCGGCCTGCTGCACGCGGACGTCTTTCCAATCCACATCCAGCTCTTCGGCAATAAGCATGGGCAGCATGTTGCGCATGCCCTGGCCCGATTCCGATGCGCGGGCCATGATGGTGACCACGCCATCGGTTCCAATGCGGATAAACGTACGCGGATCAAGGTCAGGTGGTTTTCCGGGGCCCTGCGCCATCGCCTTGGGATGTTCATAAAGACCCAGCGCCAGGCCACCGCCGGCCAGCACGCTCAACTGCAGAAAAGATCGCCGGTTCATCTCGAGGACTCCACTCCGGTTCATGGCCACTCCTTCACTTTGCGGGCGACATCGCGCCCGCTTCTGCCGCCTGGTGAATGGCTTCCCGAATGCGCGGATAGGTTCCGCAGCGGCAAATGTTGCCGCTCATTGCGGTATCGATCTCCGCATCCGTGGGATGGGGGGTGCGCGCCAGCAGCGCCGCTGCGCTCATCATCTGGCCGGCCTGGCAGTAGCCGCATTGGGGCACGTCCAGCGCCTCCCAGGCCACCTGGACCGGGTGCTGGCCGTCGGGAGACAGCCCTTCGATGGTGGTGATGGGCTGGCCCACGGCGGCGCTGGCGTGGGTCATGCAACTGCGCACCGCCTTGCCAGCAAGCAGCACCGTGCATGCGCCGCAAAGTCCCATGCCGCAGCCGAACTTGGTTCCTTTGTAGTCAAGAACATCGCGCAACACCCACAAGAGCGGTGTGTCCGGCGCTACGTCCACCGTCGTTTCCACATTGTTGACCGTCAACTTCAAGGCCATGGGCACACTCCACAATCGGCGAGAGGAAAAGGGGAACGATCGCGACCAGGAGATCGCAACTGGAGTGTAACTCATTTCGGTTGCGGCGAGCCAGCGGAACGACGAATGTTAGATTCCTACGCTGCAAATCGTAAACGGAACCTCCTCAACAATTCCGAGTTAGTCTTAACCTGTCAAGGATGTCCTGCGATCCATGGGACTTCAAGGGCGAATCCCTTGGCTAGGGATTCTTTCAGCTCGGGGCATGGCAGGATGCATTTGCACCGGTAGTTCCGTCAGAATGGAAAATCCTTACACTGCACTGCAAACTTATGCATATTGTCCATTATTAAAGGGCGCTGAATCACGCTATTTTCCCATGGCGGTTCGCTCATTAAGCAGCTTGATTTCAAATACTTAGTGGAGATGGGAACGTTCCGTTCAACGGGCCACTCGGAATGGCCCATCGAGTGCTTCCAGTGAGTAGGTCGGGGCCGCTTTCGTCCCGGCAGCAGTATTCATTCACCCCCCGGGTACATTCCAATCTGCGCGGCCTGCCGTACTCCGGTCGGCATCCGCATTCATCAATCCGGTTCAAATCGGGCTGCCGAACGACGAATCGCAGCCAGGGAGTAATCTGCATGACCATCTCTACGTTAAGCCGGGTGCGCGGCAACTTGCTTGTGTTCGCCTTTGTTGTGGCCGCCACAGCACCGCATGCCTGGGCTGATACCAATGTCGCGCTCAATGCTCCAGTCACGCTGTATTCAACAGGCACAGGTGGAAATTGGAATAACAGCACTTCTGGAAATCTGGCAAATATTACCAACGGCACGCTCCTGCCCTATGGTACTGGATACTCGTCCAGTGCTGCGACAAGCCAGGCCGTGGAATGGTCCAGCCCCGATTCCACCGGATGGAGCTTCGATATCAGTCTTGGCGCCGACGACACTATCGACTCGATCACCCTGGACGCGGACGATAACGATGAGTATGTGTTGGATTACTGGGACCAGTCCACTTCAAGCTGGCAGCCTCTCTGGGATCGGAGCATACTCAGCCAAGGTGTAGGATTAAGGGTAGATTCGACTACTCTTTCGACCCCCATCGTCACGGATGCCGTGCTCTTTTACGGCGGCGGTAGCAACGATGGTAATCCTGGCGGTTACGCCGTCAGTCAGGTTGAACTCTTTGGAACCCCCGCCGCCAACAGCGAAACCCCCGAGCCGGGCACGCTGCTTCTTCTCGGCAGCGGATTAGTGGCGATGGGACGCATGATCCGCCGCCGCCGGACCGCCTAGCCCGCAACTCATAGCTAGCCTCGGCCGCCGGCAGCAACTCCGGCGGCCGTTGCTTGTCCCAGTAGTAGATCTTTGCGCTGCAGTCCGTAAACAGAACTGCCCTCTGGGCCAGCATCAGTGAGACAAGTTGGTCTTAAGATGTTGAGAATCTTCTGTGATCCTTGAGATTTCAAGGATGAAGCCTTTGGCTAGTATTCCTTCCTCTCCAGCACCACCACCGGCGCAAACAACCAGAAGCCTGCCACCGCTCACTTCTTCACTTCGTCACTCCTTCACTTTTTCACTCCTTCACTTCCTCACTCGTCTACCATCAACTCAGCGCATGCCCTCCAAACCCAGGCTCGGACAGAACTTCCTTTGCGATGCCCAGGCCATCGATCGCATCGCCGCATCCCTGGGCGACCTCAAGGGCCGGACCGTCGTCGAGATCGGCCCCGGCGCGGGCGCCATTACCGGAGCCCTTGCCGCGCGCGCCGCCCACGTCGTCGCGGTTGAGCTGGACCCCGGGCTTGCCGCTCATCTGCGCACACAGTTCGCTCCGGAGCGGGTCACCGTAGTCGAGCAGGATGTGCTGCACTTCGACTTTGCGGCTGCCTCAGCCGCGGCCGGGCAGAGGCTGGTGGTGGTGGGTAACCTGCCCTACTACATCACCGCTCCCATCCTGCTGAAACTGGCCGCCAGCCACGCCTCGGAAGATGGCGCGGTTCTTGACCGGGCGATTCTGATGGTGCAGCGCGAGGTGGCCGACCGCATTACCGCCCATCCGGGCTCGCGGGATTACGGCCTGCTCTCCATCACCGTCCAAATGCATGGCCCCGCGGAGCAGTTGTTCACGCTGCCGCCGGAGTCGTTTTCGCCGCCGCCCGACGTCCACTCCACAGTCTTTCGTTGGCGGTTTGCTCCCCGCTTCGCCGAGTTGGAAGTGGAAGAGCGCAGCTTCCTGCCCTTCGTCCGCAAGGCCTTTTCACAAAAGCGGAAGACTCTGGCCAACAATCTCCGCGCCGCCGGCATTCCACCCGCCGCTGTTGCCACCGCCCTGGCCCAGGCCGAAATCGATCCCCAGGCCCGCGCAGAAGCTCTTACGATGGAAGCATTTGCCGCGCTTTGGCACAGTCTGGAAGCCCAACCACAAGTTTCTTGACAGTATGTGCTGCAAGCAGATGGAGAGCCGCGTTGGTCCTTCGCGAGGGAGATTACCGCCGTCGCTTGCCGCTCTTCGGACCAGTTATGACCAAGGTTGCATCGCGTGAAACGTCAACGGCGGCGTAGTGTTTCGGAATCGGGGCTTTGTGAGAAAAGCCCTCCCCAACCTCTACCACCTGGCACGCATCCAGTTGCAGGGTTCGGATGTTTGCAGGATCGCAACCGGCACAGGGTGTGAAATCCCCTCAGCACGCGGGTGGAAACGTACAAATTGAAGCGCTCTTTTGCCTCGTGGAGGTGAACATTTCCTCGCATACGCCGATATCCAGAAGTAAGTCGTGGCGGAAATAGAGGCCCCGGCCGGAACAGCGCGTGGGTAGACAAGAGAAAGCTGGCTGCGAAGATGGGGAGGGAGACGATTTTTCCCGAAACAGCAAGAGTGGGCCTGCGCGGCTTTGTGGGTGGCTGTGTCCTCGGCGCTCTTCTTCTTCCTGTTTTCTGCTCTTCGCAGGTGAGCAACTCGGCCGGGCAACGATATCCAGTGCGGACGGTGGGCGAGTTGCAAAGGTTGAGCGCCGCCCAGGCGAGCCTGTCCATTCCCGTTGAATTGGAAGGGGTGGTGACGTATTCCGATCCTGGATGGAGTCTGCTCTTTCTTGACGACCCAACCGGTCCGTTGTTTATCCAGGTCGATGGCACAAAAATCCGGTATCCCGCCGGTACGCACATTCACGTGAGCGGCAAAACGGCTGCGAAATCCGGCGCGGCAATTCTGGTTCAGCCGAAGATCCGCGTCCTGGGCCGCGGCAAGCTTCCCGTTCCGGAGCGTAGAACGCTGGCCGAGCTGAATGAGGGAATGGGCGACAGCCAGCTAGTGGTTACCAAGGGCGTTTTGCAATCGTGCGACATGGCATGGGGCCGCGTTTGTTACCGAATTTTCGACGGTGAGATCAAGGCCTGGGTGGTGTTGCCTGAACCCAATAGCCCGGCGGCCCAGCGTCTTATCGGCTCCGAAGTGGAATTGAAAGGCGCAGCCGGCGGACACTGGGATTCGTCGGGCAAGCGAGAGGCTGCGCAGATATTCGTCGACAAGCTGGAAGACATTGAAGTCAGGAAGCTTGCCGCGACGGGAGCAATTCCATCCGTGGACAAGAATGCGCTGCGAACGGTGAATGCGATTGAGCGATTAAGCAATGCCGAGGCCGCCAGGGCGCTGCCGGTTGAATTGCAGGCCGTGGTCACTTATTCCGATCCGGAGTGGGGCTTGCTGTTCCTTCGCGACGCAACCGGCTCGATCTTCGTCAATGTTCATGGCATAACCAAATCGTACCCTCCAGGCACGCGGGTTCTCGTTGACGGTGAAACCAGCGCCGGAGACGTTGGCCCGCTTGTGGCGCAGCCGAGGATTCAGGTTATCGGCCATGATTTACTCCCCGATCCGGTTAAGAAGAGCGTAGCCGAACTGAACGCTGGAGAGGCAGACAACAGCCTGGTTGCGACCGAGGGAGTGCTGCATCAATGCGAACAAGACATCAGCCGCATCTGTTTTCGCCTGGTCGATGGCAAGAAGAGTGCATGGGTAATCATGGCGCATCCAGAAGGCCCGCCGGCCCAGGAACTGATTGGCGCAACGGTCAGGATTACAGGCGTCAGCGGCGTTCGCCTCGACGCTGCGAAAACGCGCCTGGCAGCACAGATTTATGTCAACAGCTTCGCAGATGTCAAGGTTGAGCAGGCTTCCTTAAATGATCCATTCTCCTCCGCGCCAACTCCCATTGGCAGCCTCTCCCGCGCAGAGGCGGACCAGCGATTCGCTCCCCAATTCCATATCCGCGGAACGGTTACATGGACGTCTCCGGAACGCTTCATCGTTCAGGACTCGACCGGAGGAATGAGCGTTCAGACCGCGCAGGCCGTCCAGGTCCATCCGGGGAACATTGTCGATCTGGTCGGGTTCTTGGGCCGCGGCGAATCGACTCCGCTGCTGTTGTCCGATTCCATGATGCGCGGGCCCGCGGCCCCGTCAAAGCAGGATGCAATCGTAACTCTCAATCTGACCGCACAGGAGATACTCAAGCGCTCATTGGCCGGAAGGCAAGTACGCGTGCGCGCCCGGCTGCTGAGCCAGACGGCAACGGCAACGGGGTATGTCTATGTGCTCGAAGACGGCGACCAGCGCTTTACAGCGACACTGCTCCGCAACGATCCCACGCGTGAGATCGTCGGCCTCGCGCCCAATTCGCTTCTTGAATTGACCGGCGTCGCGATCATCCAGGGCGGAACGCCGCAATGGCCCGCATCCCTCATGATTCTGATTGAATCGCCGGCGGACATGGTGGTGCTGCGAGACAGTAGTTGGCTATCGCTCAAACAAAGACTCGCCTTGGTATTCGGAATGGCCGTATGCTTCGTCGCTCCGCTGGTCTGGGTTAGGATGCTGCGGCGAACCGTCCGCAAGCAGACGGCGATCATTCGCGCCCGTCTCGAGAACGAATTGCGGATGGAAACAAAGTACCGGCGGCTGTTTGAGCGCAACCTGGCGGCGGTGTTCAGTTGGCGCCCAGACGGTATCATCGTCGACTGCAACATGGCGTTCGTCAAAATGCTTGGGCTTGGGTCGCGCGAGGAGTTGATTGGCCGATCCTATTGGGATTTCGAGGTCGACCCGGTGGAGCGGGAGAAACTGTGCGACGTTCTCAACCAGGACGCTTTGAGCAACCACGATGCCAGCCTGCGCCGGGACGATGGCGCAAAAGTGGATCTGCTGATGAACATTTCGCCGCTGGAATCCCGAGAGGGCGTGACGTTTGAGACTACGGCTATCGATGTTACCCAGTTGCGGCACCATCAGGCGGAACTCCAACGAGCAAAGGACGCGGCGGTTTTTGAGTCTTTGAACGACCCGCTGACCGGTTTGCCGAACCGCAGATTGCTGATGGACAGGCTCTCGTTCCTTTTGGAAAAGGCCAGACGGGACGGCGACATGATCGCCCTGCTCTACATGGATCTGGATGGTTTCAAATTGGTGAACGACAGCCTTGGCCACCCGACAGGCGATGCGCTCCTGGTTCAGGTGGCCGATTGCCTGCGGTCGTGGGTTCGGGAGAACGATGTTCTTGCCCGTCTGGGCGGAGACGAGTTCATGGTCATCCTGGACAAGCTTCCGAACCGGGAGGACGCCACGCTGGTGGCGGAAAACCTGCTGGACGCAATCTCGAATCCCTTTCATGTGGAAGGGCACGACCTGGCCATCGGCGCCAGTATTGGCATCTGCATTTTTCCCGATAACGCATCGGACGCCGATGAAATGATGCGAAAGGCCGACAGCGCCATGTATGCCGCCAAGCGCGAGGGCAAGAACCGCGTCATGAGTTTTACCTCGGAGATCGGCTCGCTGGTCCATGAGCGGTTGAGCCTGGAGAGCCTGCTCCGGGGCGCAATCTCGCGGGACGAAATCTCAGTGCATTATCAGCCCGAGTTCGAAGTGAATGGCGGCCGCCTGGTCCGGTTTGAAGCCCTGGCTCGCTGGAGCCACCCGACTCTGGGCCAGATTCCGCCGGTCAAGTTCATCCCCATTGCCGAAGAGAGCGGGTTGATTGTGGGTCTGGGCGCCTACATCATGGAACTGGCCTGTACCGAGGCCGTCCGCTGGCAGAGTATCCTGCCCGATCCAATCCAGGTTGCCGTCAATGTTTCCAGCATCCAATTTCGGCGCAAAGGATTCGTGGAAGAGGTGAGCGGAATTCTGAAGCGCACCGGACTCAGGCCTGAGCTTCTGCAGGTCGAGGTGACCGAATCGGTGATTCTCTCCGGCGCGCATTCGTCAACCGAGATCATGAACCGCCTTCGCGCTTTGGGTATCGGCATGGCCGTGGACGATTTCGGCACCGGCTATTCCTCGCTCAGCTATCTGCCGTTTCTTCCCTTCGATGCGCTCAAGATCGACCGGTCGTTTGTCATGAATCTCGACACCCAATCCCAGAGTGAATCCATGATTCCAGCGCTCATTGCACTGGCCCATAATATCGGCATGCGCGTGATTGTCGAGGGCGTCGAGACGCAGGAGCAACTGGACTTGATCCGCGCATTTGGCGCCGAAGAGGTGCAGGGATACCTGCTGGGGCGTCCGACCCCAAATCCCATCGCGGAGTTCATCGTCCCGGCGGAAGACAGCCTGAAGGTCTGATACGGCGTCCATCACAGCCCGCGAGCTAGTTCTCCACCGGCGTTGCCGACACGCAAAGGATGAAGCTGTGCCCCATTCATCGGACGTTTTTGTCCGATGAGTGGGAGTCCGCGGAACACCATGGCGCCATGTTTTGTCGAATCTGCATTTTTGTTTCGTCCGAGGGTAGCGCCGGTTTCCAGACCGGCTGTACGCAGGGTCTCCAGACCCTCCGCCGATGCCACCAGGCCGCCAATTCGTTAACTGCACCTGCTGTGAAAAAAAGGACCCTAGCGGTGTCCGCCGCTCGCAGCGTGGCTGGGAGCCGGTGCTGCATGCGAAGCAGCGGGCCGCGGCGCGGCGCTGGGGCGCGATGCAGGGCTGGCCGGGGCGGTTGCCGGCCGGGCGACTGGCCGTCCGGGGCTCGAATACACACCCGGTGCGCGCGCCGTCCCGCCTAGCGCTGCCCACGCGCCCTCATACGTTTCGCGGCCTGAAGATGAGAAGGCCGAGCGAGAATACTGCGGTCGCGGAGAAAGCGGACGAAGCGCCTGCACCGATTGCCCGGCAATGGTGACCGTGCTGGTGCGGTCGCGCGCCGGCAGGGAAGTAGCGCCCGAGGGGAACTGGCGGTGGACCGCAATCATCGGGTGCGCTCCCTCCAGCGGCAAGGGCCCGCCGCCAACTCCTGTACGGCGAACGGGATTGCGCGGCCAGCGCGGCCGAATCGGCGGACGATAACCGCCAAACCCGGCGCCGATGTTGGGACCGCCGTAAAAACCTCCCACCCACCACCCGGAGCAGCCGCCCGCCCCCGGCGCCCAGCCCCAGCCGAATGAATTGTAGTAGTTCCAGTTGCCGCAAGCGAAGGGCGTATAACCCCACGGGTAGCCCGAGACGAATATGTACCCGTAGCCCGGAGTCCACATCCAATTCCCATTGCCGTAGGGATCGAAGCTGGTATCGGCAGCCTCATTCGGCGACCAGATTTCGCCCTGTCCCGGCACGTTGTACCAGTTCCCGTTTGCGTCCAGGTCGTTCCACGCCGGGTTGTTGGTTTCGCCAAGCGAGTTTTCCGCTCCCGTCCGCAAAGCTCCTTCCGCGGTCAGCGCCTCGTCCCGGTCACTGTTCCATGTGTCCCAGGAATCCGGTTCGATCGATTCGGAGATGTTGTCCTGGCCAGTAAATGCCGAACTCAGGGCCACGCTCTCGCCGCCGTGCAAATCCAGCGATTCCGAGCTGGGTTGGTCTGGATTTCCGCGTACCAGGTGCGCGCTGCCGGAAAAGACGGCCAACTCGCCCGGAGGAATGTCCATGTTGATGCGCAAAAGGGTTGCGCCGGCGGCCGTTACCTGGGCGTCGCCGAATCGAACTCGAATGGCCCCGCCCTGGGTTGCATCTTGTGTTGCGCCTTCCAGCTCGAAATAGCCCAGACCCGACTTCAGGGTGATCTCAGCATCGCCGGCTGTGCCAGTGCCGTGCAGCACTGTGAGTGCGAACGAGCTATTTGGAGTGAGCCGGGCCACGCTGCCGTCTTCAAACTGAACCTCGGCCCGCCCATTGTCCCCGGTCGTCACCAGTGTCCCCTCAAATAGCGGAGTATTGGCAAGCGCCGGGCTCGCCAGCACCTGGCCTCCCAGCGCAATCTGCACCTGACCGTCCACGCTGCTCAGCCGCAAAGCCCGCGCGGGCGGCTGAGGGGCGGGCGTCGCGGGATCGTCAGCCCAGGCCCCAGGAACGAGCAAAGCAACCAGACAGACCGCGCTGGCTGCGAATCCCACCAGCCCAAGCATCGTTGCGCCTCGACGGCGCCAATCCAACCTTCTGCACTTCATGATGCCCCCGCTTTCTCATCGTCCCCGGCCACCTGGCGAAATTCGCCCGTCCCGGATGGCCCAACTTAGTTTTGACACCCATAATCCCCAAAAGTCTCGACAAAACAAACTCTCGACTGCGCTTATTCGGCCGCATCGCGGTTTCGCGCACTCACTCCCCCATCCGATAAACTCAAAGAGACCCAGAATTCCCCGGAGCCCCCATGTCCGCCGCCATTGAAGAACGCATCGTCCGCCCCGCCCGCAACATCCTTGGAAGCCTCACCTTGCCCGGCGACAAGGGGATCAGCCATCGCTACGCCATGCTCGGAGCGTTTGCTGAAGGAACTTCGCGATTCACCAACTTCTCCACCGGCGCCGACTGTGCCTCGACCCTGGCCTGCATGGAAGCCCTTGGTGCTAACGTCAACCGAACCAACGAGGGCGCAGTTGAAATCACCGGCGTTGCCGGCCGAGTGACCCCCGCAAATCATCCCCTGGACTGCGGCAACTCCGGGTCCACCATGCGCATGATCTCCGGACTGTTGGCCGCCCAGCAAGGCAGCTTCACCCTGATTGGCGACGCATCGCTCTGCCGCCGCCCCATGGAGCGCATCCGCAAGCCTCTGGAAGAGATGGGCGCGCGCCTGACGCTAACCGAGAGCCACGCTCCCATCGTGATCCACGGCGGCCCGCTACGGCCCATCGATTACACCACTCCTGTTCCCAGCGGCCAACTCAAGACCTGCATCCTGCTCGCCGGCCTGCAAGCCTCTGGCATCACCACCGTCCGAGAGGCATTTCGCACCCGCGACCACAGCGAGTTGGCCCTGCGCGCCTTTGGAGCCAAACTTGACCGCACCATCGATTCGGTGTCCATTTCCGGCCCTCAAGCGCTGCGCGCAATGGAAGCCTCCATCCCCGGCGATATCTCCTCCGCCTCATTTTTTCTCTGCGCGGCGGCGCTCTTTCCCGGCTCCAGCCTGGTGCTCGACAGGCAGGGCCTCAACCCCACGCGCGCGACATTGCTTGACGTGCTCACGGCTCTCGGCGCTCATATCGCCGTGCTGAATCTTGAAGAAAAGAATGCCGAACTGGTGGGCGCGGTTCAGGTCACCGGTCCGGCAGAAGGACTTGGCTCGGCGACGGTCAGCGGCGCCTTGGCCGCCCAGCTCATCGACGAACTGCCGGTGCTGGCGGCCATTGCGCCCTTTACCAGCGGCGGCATCCGCATCCGCGACGCCATGGAACTCCGTATCAAGGAGTCCGACCGCATCGCGCTTATAGTCAAGAATCTCCGCGCCATGGGAGCCGAAGTCGAGGAATTCGACGACGGCGTGGACGTGCCTGGAGGCCAGACCCTGCACGGGGCAACCATCGACTCCGGCGGAGACCACCGCATCGCCATGGCCTTCAGCGTGGCCGCATTGCGCGCCCAGGGCGATACGCTCATCCAGGGCTCGGAGTCGGCCAACATCAGCTTTCCGGAGTTCTTTGATCTGCTCGATCTGGTAGCGGAACGCTGATCGCACTCGTCTGCCGCAACACGACCTTGCGTAGAACAAGAAAAAGCCCGCCGGCTCTCGTGGGAGCCGACGGGCTTTTTCAATGTGCGAACAGGCTAGAAGCTAGCAGCTAGAGGCTAAGAGCTACTCTCACTTGGTCGCCGGCGGAGTTAACGTCGGCTCGTTGCCTTGCCTGGCCGGTGTCAATCCCGGTATCACCGGAGCCGACTTCACTTCGCCCGTTGCCGCATCGTTCAGGTTAATGCCATAGTGCTGCAACGTGCTGGCCAGTATCTGATACAAGCCCGCACGGTCTTTGGCGTAGGTGGCGTTGGCCTGGATCAGAGTGTTCTCCGCCAAGGCCAGCGCGCGCTGCTGTTGAAGCACAAGCGCGGTCGTCGAAGCACCCAGGTGGAGCTTCTTCTGCTCCGCGTCCAAGTTCTGCTGCGCATAGTCCTTGGCGGCGATGGAGGCCTGGACCTGCGCCCGGTCGTTGGTAAGCGCAAACATCGAGTTCACCACACTGATGCGGGTTTGGGTATAGAGCTGTTCCAGGCGCAACTCTGCCTGGCGGTACTGGATCAGCGCCGTCGCCTGCTCCGCCTGAGCCGTGCGGTTGCGGATGGGGATCGCCACATTGAACCCGACCCCTTTGTCTGGCGACGAGTTGTCGAACGTGTTACCGAGAGCCGTTCCATAGCCGCCGGTGGATGGGGAGCACCCGAATCCGGATTTCGCGCAATTCGGGTTCTGCGTGCCCGCTAAACCCGAACCGCCCAGATACCCGTATATATCCACGGTCGGCAAGAGGCCATTTTTCGCGCCGCGGAGGCTGATCTCATCGTTCTTCAGCGCCAGCGCCGCCTGTTCCAGCGCCGGGCTCTGTTTGAAGGCCTGCTGCACCAGATCGTCCACCGGCTGCTTCTCCTCGGGAATCTCCTCGATGCTTACCCGGTCGGTGGGAATCACGGCCGCCGCCACCAGCGCCGGATCGTTGAGATTGCGCGCAATGGCCTGCTTGATGATCTGTTGTTGGTAGTTCAGAGTGTTCTGCGAGCTGATCAGGGCCTGCTTGTCGGACGCCACGGATTGGTCGGCGTTCAGCACGTCGAGCGGCGCCATGGTGCCGATCTCCAACTGCTTGCGGTTGTCGCTGGCCACCTTGTTGCTCTGCTCCAGCGCCCGCTCCTTGGCCTGCACATCCTCATAGGCGTTCACCAGCCCCCAGTAAATGTTCTCCACCTGGTTGACCGTATACAGAATCTGCTGGCGGAAGGTCGAGTCGGTGATCTGGCGATTGTTGATTGCCTGATAGACGAAGCGCTTGTTCACCCAGATGCCCGCGCCCTGCAACAGGTGTTGGGTCACCTGGGCGTTGAAGCTCGCGTTATACTGCGGGCTATAAGATGCAATGCCATTTGTGTTGGTGGAGGAACTATTGTTGAAGGTGAACTGAAATGCTGTGCCCGTCACAAAGCCCTGGTTATAGGTGAAGTTATAGGTGTTGGTGGTGCTTGATCCGCCGGTAAAGAAGTTGCTGAAGGGCGTGCTTGCGCGATCGAACTTGAGCGCCGCCGTGAGGTTCGGGTCCATATAGCTTTGCGGCGCCGGACCGGCGCCGGACGCTGTGATCTGTAGACCGCCGCTGCCCGCCGCCGCGCCGCCCGTCGCAGCGCCAGGACCACCGCCCACACCTGTGGTGGAGGAGTATCCGCCCTGCGTAAAGCTGTTGACCGTGGCTCCCGAACCTTGCAAGAACTGTCCAGCTTTGGCGCGCAGAATATCCAGATCCGCCAGATCCATGTAATAGCGAGAGATGGCGATATCGTAGTTGTTTTCAAGAGCAAGTGCCAGTGCATCGGAAAGGCTGAGGTAAATCTTGCCGTTCTTCACCAGGTCCGCAAGGCGCGGCGAGTTTTGAAAACTCCCGCCGGGTACCTTGGTCGGCATGTACCACTTGAGGGGGTTACCCAGAAGTGGCGCGGGTGCTTTTGAAAAATCGCGCTGCGACGCTCTCAGGTTCAGCGGCTCGGTGAGCACCGGCTCCGGTTCCGCCGGAAGATCGGAGGCCGTATTGGCCGTTGGAGTGGTAACTGTTGCCTGCTGGGCGTAACCGCAAGGCATTCCCGCCGACAGGGTCAGCAAGACCGCCGCAGTCAAACGCAGCCGGTCGCCTGCTTGTCCGCGCCTTGCCGGCCTTGTCTCTGCGCCGGAATCCAGCGCGGTTTCCTTCTGCTTCTCAAACACACGTATACCGAACGAATGCATGATTCCTCTCCACGATCTTCTGAGGCATGTGGGTTGCCATTCTTCAAGACGCCCGAAGAGCCTCTCCGGACGCAAATTGTTGGATAGCCGGGGCAATTTTTGCCTCCAGCGCGGCCTGCGGGCTCCTCTGGCAATACGCACGCGGCCCCAAATTCGTTCCCGTGATGCCGTCTCCCGCTGCTCGATCTTCACGGTTTGAGCCGGCTCGCTCTCATCAGAGGTCGGAAAGCTGAGTATACCCCAACGCGCTCTCCGGCTCTTCACGGGGGTGCGCTCAGCTACCCTGTTAACAAGACGGAAACCCGTGACAGATATTGCCGAGCCCGAGCCGCAAACCCAAACCTGGAAACTAACCCTGGCCTACGACGGTACGGAATTCCACGGCTGGCAGGTGCAGCCCGGAGAGCCGACCATCCAGGGAGAGCTGCAGGGCGCCCTGGAACGCGTCACCGGCGAAGCGCCTCTGCCTCAAGGCTCGGGCCGCACCGACGCCGGCGTCCACGCCCTGGCCCAGGTGGCGAGTTTTGCCTTGCACGCCAACATTCCGCCCCGGAACCTGCAGCGTGCGCTCAACCGGACCCTTCCTCCATCGATCCGCGTCCTGGAAACGAAAAAGGTTCCAGACACGTTCCACGCCCGCCACTCCGCGGTGGCCAAAACCTACGAATACCGAGTGTTTCAAGGGGGCATTTGCCCTCCGTTCCTGGCCCGCTATGTTCACGCTTGTCCATGGCCAATGGACGTTGAGGCTTTGCAAACGTCTGCTCGCTTTTTTGAAGGGGAGCATGACTTCTTGAGTTTCGCGGCCACCGATCCCGACCTGGCAAACCGCCGTTCTTCTCCGGTTCTGGACTCCGGCCAGGAAGCAATACCCTCTGCAGGCGCTGTCAGGACCATCTTCTCGTCGGCCTGGGAGCAACAAAGGACTGCGGCCGGCGACCTGCTCATCTATCGGGTGCGCGGCAGCGGCTTCCTGCATCACATGGTGCGCAACCTGGTAGGGACCATGCTGGATGTAGGCCGCGGTCATCTCGAACTCGCGCAGCTTCCATCGATTCTGGCCGCGCGCTCCCGCGCCGCCGCCGGACCGACAGCCCCGGCATGCGGTCTGTTTCTGCATTCGGTGGAGTACGACGAAGCAGAGTTAGCGCCTCAGTCAGAATAGAAATCCGCCTCCGAAATCTATCTCCGGCGCAGCGTGTAGTTTAGACCCGCTCTGTGTCAGGGCACGACTTCAGTCGTGCTGAAAAGGCGTGGAAATACGAGGGGTTTTAACCCCTGCGGGATGCATTTTCGGCAATCCGGACTTTCACCACAGGCTGCTAAGTCAGAATGGGAATTTGGTCCCGGAATTAATTCCCACCGAGTTACATCTTCCGCGCATGCACGATAAATCGCTTCGGCGCCGGGCCAACATAGTAGAACGGATAGCAGGTTACAAGAGTTAGCGCGGAGTCGTTCGAGGCGGCCAATGCCCCAGTGTCTTCAGGCGCGGCGACCCGCACCCAATCGACCTGGTAATGGGAAAGACCTGTCGCCGTCTGAACCAGAATCTCGTCGCTCGGATGAATATCCTTGAGGCCGCGGAAGTAAGTGTCTCGATGTCCGGCGACTCCAATATTTCCGGCATCTCCAGGCAGAGCGGTGCCGGCTATATGTCCAACCCCGCGCCGCAGTGTGCGCGATGTGGTGCCCTCCAGGATTGCCACCATCAATCCCAGCCTCGGAATCTCAATCCTGCCCAGAACCTCTCCTTCTTTTGCCGGCGCGCGGATCGGGCTTGGTTGTTGCTGGTCCCCATGAACCGCGTCTGCGGCTGCCATTTGCCGTTCCAGGTCGCTGTTGGCGGCTTGCTGCGAAAGCCTTGCATCCAGAAGCATGAGCGCAACATAGCCGATGGCCACAGCGCCGGAGATGAAAAGCAGCGCCTGCACACAGCGAAGGAATCCTCGGCTGCGCCTTGCGAAACCCCTGCTCTCAGTGGCTTGCATCATGGATGCGCCTTTAACTCGGCAGCCGGACCACTCGCCGGCACGGAGTATCCGGTCCGTGTACGAACCGACAGGCGTCCACGACCCTGCGTGCTTGCCTTCACTGAGATAGTTCGATAACTCAAATAGCGCGAGTTTATAACTGGAACATAGGTCAGCGTGTACTGTGCGCGAATATCGCCAGCTATCTCCTCGCAAATTGCGGGGATCTCCCTGGATGACTCCGGAAAGAAAGCCTCGCCGCCTGTTTCTCTTGCAAACCGCGCCAGCACATTGGGATTCCGATCGTTGTCTTCTTCATCGAAAATTCCGATGGTATAGATGATTGCGGCGGAATGCTTGGCCATGTCGATAACCTGGGGCAGGGTGTGCTTGCTGGCGTTGTCGCCGCCGTCACTGATCAGGATGATGACCCTCTTGTCGCTGGTGCCCAGCCTGGCGTGATTCAGCGCGGCAGCCATGCCATCGTAAAGCGCGGTCTGGCCAATCGGGTTGATAGTCGAGAGCGCGAGCTGCAGTTGATCGGTCCGGTCAGTGAACGGAGTGTCCGCGGGAAGCCCAAAGGTCACATGCTCATTGAAGTTGACCACAAACATCTGGTCCTGCGGATTGCTGGAGCGGGCGAAAGCCAATGCCGCGGCAATTACATCGCTGCGCTTCGGCGCCATGCTGCTGCTGTTGTCCACAACAATTCCGGCAGTAACCGGGATATCTTCGTGGCTGAAATGCTGTATCTGCTGTATAACTCCATCTTCGTAAATCTGAAAGTCGTTCTTCTGCAGTCCGGAGACAAGGGCATTGTGGCGATCCACAACCGTTGCGCTGAGCAGAACCATGTCTGCATTCAGCTTCAGGGTATAGTCGCTGCCGCTCTCAGACTGCTGCGGCACTTGTGCGGCAGCAAGAATGGGAAGAGAGATTACGGCGACAATTGCAATAAGACGCCGGAGAGTTGAAGCGTTGGTTTGCATGGCGCACGTTCCAGGGTGGAAACGGACAACGGAGGCGATGCATGCGCGCCGCCTCCGTTTGTCCTAATTACCAGGTTAGCTTGAGGAGTTATCTGTTTCGCTCCTCGAGTGGCTTACGCCGTGCGCTTCAGCAGGCCCGTGAGAAGGAAGCCGCCGCCCAGGGTAAACATTCCAACCAGCCCGATGAGGGGAAGGTTGCTTGCTGTCTTGGGCAATGCCGCGGCAACCGGTGCTGGCGCCATAACCGGCGCTGGTTCCACCGCGGCAACTTCGACTGGTGCCGGTTCAACAACCGTGGCCATTGCAACCGTATCTCCGGCCGGGGTCACTGCTTCAATCGGCGCAGTCTTCAGGACCGCTGGCTCCTCCGCCATCGCGACTGGGGTGGTGAGAATAACTTCGTTGGTCTCCTTGGCAAGCAGGACGGCCTTGGGCTTTTCCCACACAAACGACTCACCGTAATGCTGGCCCGAGAAGAACCATGCTTTGATTGCCTGGGGCTCGCCGGCGGGCTGTTCGCTGAAGGTCAAGATCGATTTGCTGCCCGCGTTGATCCTGTGGTTGGTGATGGTAAGAACCGTGGTCAGAATCTTGGTTTCATCCTGGTTGTAGATTTCCACGATGTGCCGATCGACCGGCGAATTCAGGAGCTTGAAAACATAGGTGCCCGGAAGAAGCAGATGCTGGCCCACGCCCGGAACTTCGACAGGCATGGTTAATGTAATGGTTGTCTTCAAATCCGACGTGTCGGCCTTTGCCTTGGGGCCGGCGAGCACGCAAACTGCGGTGAGGCACAGTCCGATTCCAATTCCTTTAAGCAATTTCATATGTCTCCGCTGTTCTCGCCGACTCACATCCACGGTGGTTATCATGCGCTCTCTTTATGCTGTCGGCATCAATTGAGGTCGCACGCCGGAGAATCCGGCAGGCTGGGGGTCCGTGGCGTGACACTCCAACGTCAGTGTTACGCAGTTGCCATGCGAATGATGGCCAATATAGACCGCCCGGTTTCTAAGCGCCGATGGACGCGCCCGTCAGCGCGCTCGCGGATGCGTCCGATCGTAGACCTGCGTCAACTGTGCGGTTGTGAGTTGCGTATATCGTTGCGTGGTCGACAGCCGTTCGTGTCCCAGCAACTCCTGTATGGCTCGCAGATCGGCGCCTTCCTCCAGCAAATGCGTCCCAAAGGCGTGACGAAGCGTATGCGGATGCACATCGGAAGAAAGTCCGCGCAGGATGGCGATGCGCTTCACGATCCGTCCCACGCTGCGGGTGGTCAACCGGGCCTGGCTACCCGATTTGCCTTGGACCTTGCCAAGCCCGCGCAATTGTAGATTGAGGAACAGCGCAGGCGTTGTATTGACCGTTCTGGGTCCAACCGCGGCCAGGCGCGCCGACCGCTCCGCTAGATACTTGCGCAGCGCTACAGCCGCCGCGTCGCCCAGTGGAACATAGCGTTGCTTCTGGCCCTTGCCGTGAACCAGAATGGCTTCGTTAGCCCAGTGAATGTCATTGAGATTCAGCCCCGTCAACTCCGCATTGCGAATTCCGCAGCCATATAGCAACTCAAGGATGGCCCGGTCGCGCGAAGGCCAGGTGGCGGCATCTTCGCCCACCGAATCCACCACCCGGTTCATCTGCTCAATGGATGGCACCCGCGGCAGATGCTTGGGCAATCGCGGCGTAGCCACCAGCGAAGCCGCATTCTGATCCACAAGCCGGGCGCGCGCCAGCCACTTGAACCAGCTTCGAATGGCCGCCAGCGCTCGCGCCGCAGATGCCTTGGAAAGACCGCGATCGTAAAGCGTCCCCAGGTAGGCGCGGATGTCCGTATGCTCGATGCGCTTCACGGTTTCGTCCGCGCTGTGTCCGGGCCCGAATCGCGTATCGACAAATACTGCAAATCCGTGCAATTCGCGTTGGTAGGCTCGCAAGGTGTGCGTGGATGCGCTGCGCTCGTTGGCAAGCACGCGCAAATAGTCATTTACCAGCGGACCAAGAGAAGCAGTCTCCAATGCAGCATCAATCGCAGCGCCGGCCGGGACGCTCATGCAATCTCCTTTTGAGATTCAAGCGCCACATCCCGCGCATCCTCGCCATCCAAGTCCTCTGCGCGCTGCTTTCCGCGCGGATGATGCATGCGATGCACAGCCTTGAGCCTGCCCAGTGCAAGATGCGTATAAACCTGTGTGGTTGAGATGTCGGCGTGGCCCAGAATCAACTGCACGCTGCGCAGGTCCGCGCCGTGCTCCACCATGTGCGTGGCGCAACTGTGGCGCAAACGGTGCGGGCTGGCGGCGCCGTTGGCCATCTTCACCACATGCCATACCCATTGGCGGGTTAGCGGCATGCCGCGCAACGAGAGAAACAGGCGCGCCGCATCCTGCCTTGGCGCACTGGTTTTTCGGGCTGAGCTGATGCGCGCCAGGTGCGGTCGGCCCATCGCCAGATACTGTTCCAATGCAGCCAGCGCGGTGCGTCCCAGCGGCACAATGCGTTCCTTGTCGCCCTTGCCGCGCACCTGCACGCGCCCCGCGTCCAGAGCCAGATCGCCGGTTGACAGAGCCGTCACTTCGGAGACGCGCAACCCGCCGGCATAAAGCAACTCCAGAATGGCGCGGTCGCGCAACGCCGTTGCCTGTGCCTGCGGATGCGATGCGGCCAGGCCGGCCCGCTCCAGCATCTCAACCACCTCCGGCTCGGCCAGCGACTTGGGCAGCACCTTCCACGCCTTGGGCGATTCAATATTCACGGTCGGATCGTGGTGAATCCGGCGATCCAGCAGCAGCCACTTATACAGGCCGCGAAGACAGCTCAGCTTGCGCGCCGCCGATCGCGAGTCGATGCCATGGTTGCGCAGGTGCTCGAGGAACGCCGCCACATCCTGCTGTGCTGCCGTCAAAAGCACGCCGTGCCGGCCCTCAAGAAACTCGGCAAACGTATGCAAATCGCCATCGTAGGCCTCGCAGGTAAGCGGGCGCAGCCCCTTTTCCACGCGAAGATAAGCCTGGTAGTCCTTCAAGAGCGCAAGATTGCTTGCACTTTCCACACTTTCAATTATCCGCGTCTTGAAGTCATCCGCGGCGAGTGCGCGCAGGTTGCCGTACCTGGTTCATCACGGAACCAAACTCATTACCCCGTGCCCAGCGCAGGCGAATTGCGTAACTGCGTTGAGCCTTCTCGAAACGTTAACGTGCAAATGCATGCCCGAATGGAAGAGAATAGAAGCAGACATTTTTCATGAGCATGACTGAGGAGCGCGTGACCCCTACGCAGATAGAAATCCCCAAATGGACTGCCCAGCAGTTTGAGCGGCTGGTACTCGACAGCAATCCCAGGGTTGCGGTGTTCGATTGCGATGGAACACTGTGGAGCGGCGACGCGGGCTACGAGTTCATGGTCTGGTCGCTCGAACAGGGCCTGGTGTCGCGTTCCACGAGCGACTGGATCGACACCCGTCATCGCGCCTACCGGGCTGGCCACGTGAGCGAATTGCAAATCTGCGGTGAAATGGTGCAGATGTACTCCGGCCTTCGAGACCACGAAATGCGCGCGGCCGCCGCCCAGTATGTACAGGAGTTTGTGCGCGCCCGCGTGTTTGCTGAGCTGGTCTCGCTCATTGCCGCGCTCCGCCAGGCCGGCGTCGAGATATGGGCCGTCAGCTCCACCAACCGATGGGTGGTTGCCGAGGGAGTGCGCGATTTCGGCATTCTCGAAGATCATGTGCTGGCAGCGGAAGTTCGTGTGGCCGACGGCCTCATTACCAGCGAAATTGTGGATGTGCCCACGGACGAAGGCAAGGCCGCCACTCTAAGAAGGATTGGATTGCCAAACCCCGATGCGGTCTTCGGAAACTCCATTCACGACCTGGCGATGCTTGACATTGCTCGCCATCCGTTTCTCGTCAACCCTTCACCGGCGCTGCTTGAGGTTGCGGCAAAGCGGGGCTGGGGCTACTTTCGGCCCGCAACCGCCGAGGGCATCGGAGCTGCGGTTGGCGGAGAATAGGACCGTTTCGGGAGGCGAAACCTTCTATCATCCGTCCCGCCGACCCTTCATCGCGTGAAAGAAACTGTTGATTCATAAGGTTCTTGAATCCTAATGGCGCATTTACACTAGAACTGTGGAGGAAGCCCAGCCAAACTCCAACAATCGGTCCGGTGGCCCAGCCCTCCGTTTTGTGGCTGCTGCGCTCATTGTGCGCGGCGGCGAAGTGCTGATTGGCCAGCGCCGTCCGGAACAGCCCATGGCGCATCAGTGGGAGTTTCCCGGCGGGAAAATCGAGCCCGGCGAAAGTCCCGAGCAGGCGCTGGCCCGCGAACTGCATGAAGAACTCGGCATAAGCGCCACCATTGGCGCACGCGTCACCCGCGTCCGCCATAACTACCGTCACGGCGGCGCTGTCGACCTGCAATTCTTTGCCGTGCACGAGTTCTCAGGCGAAATCGTTAACCACATCTATCAACAGGTGCGCTGGGTCCGGCTCGACGACCTGCCCGGCTACGATTTTCTTCCCGCCGACCGCGACCTGATCCGCGATCTCGCCGCGGGCAAGCTGCTGTAGCGCTACGGTTCTGTACCGCCGGTCTCCAGCCCGGCTGTACACTCGTTGTGCGCCAATGCTTCTTGTGTTCGCGGCGATCGTCACGATGTATCGTTATAGCCATGAGAGCAGGCCTTCAAAGCAACACTCTGATCAAGATATTCATCGCAATCTCCGCCCTGCAACTCACACTTGCCAGCGTCGTCTTCCTGTTTTCATTTGCTCCCAAAGAGGTGGTCACCCATGCGGTTCTTGGCATGGGCCTTGGCCTTTATCTCTTCTGGATCATCCTCTTCGGCTCGGCCACGGCACTCTTCAGGAACCAGATCCGGCGTGCAATGGAGATCCTGAAAATCGAATGGCATCTCAAGTTTGTTATGTTTTGCATCGCGCTGGCCATGCTTGAGGAAGTGGTGACGACCACCATGACCAACCTCGCCCCCATCTTCGGCGCGCGCGTCGGCCAAGCCTACATCACCGCATCGGCAAATTATTGGGACGTCGTTCTGGGCCACAGTGTCATCGTGTTTGTCCCCATGTTCATTGCCTGGGCGGCGATGCTCTCAAGGGTTGAATTCACCGCCAACCAGGCCCTCCTCTGCTTCGGCCTCACCGGCACCATCGGCGAATCGCTCTTTGGGGGTCCGCAGCACATGCTCGAGATAGGGATGTGGATGTTCGTCTACGGGCTGATGATTTACCTTCCCGCATATTGCCTGCCCCGGCGGGAAAAAGCGCGCCCACCCCGGTGGTTCCACTTCATCCTCGCCGTGTTGCTTCCGTTTGTGTTCGCCGTGCCATTCCTCGCCATCGCCGCCCCGGCCGTCCATCATTGGCGGCCATCCTCAGTCACGGATTTCCCGCCGCTATCGAGTAAGTTGAATGGCAGGTTTGGGCTTGATCGCTGGCGGTCTCAGCGCAGCAGGTGGATCGGAATGCTGAGCTTCAGCTTCTTCCATGCGCGATCTGCCGTGTATACCGGGGCGCCCAGCGACATGGCGAGAGCAAGGCAGGCACGGTCCCCCAAAGACAAACCCAACGCTCTCGTCTGGTCGACCAGGGTTCCCGTGACCCTGGCGAGATCCCCGGTGAATGCTGCGATTTCTCGGATAGGGCTGCACGTATCACGCCAGGCATCGTCGGGCGTGATGCCCCGATTCACCAGAACCGTCTGTACTTCAGCCAGATTAACCGCGCCTACGACGGCATGATCGAGTAGATCCGTCGTCAGTTTGTCGGCGCCCGGTTCCCCGTTCAAAATGGCCATGATTGCCGATGCATCCAGGACGATCTCATTCATGCTTGGCCGCCTCGCGTCTCATCGCGATCAACTCGTCCACAAGAGAAGTCCCCGGCTTGACATACTTCCGAACGTGGTCCTGCGCCCGTTGAATGCGCCGCTTGAGGGTTGTAATGCGCAACTCATCGTCCTCGATGCGCATCACCAACTCGTCCCCCGCCCGAATGCCCAGCGCAGTTCGCAGCGGGGCGGGAATAACTACTCGGCCATTCTCGTTGAGCTTCATGCGCGCTTCATTCATGACATGGTCTCCAGAATATGTACAGATTGTACCACAATGTCACGATACCTTGAAACGTGACATCCGTCAATGCCCCGGCATCACCAGCACCAGCGACATGCCGATAACGATGATGCTGGTGGTCCAGGCAATCACATTCCAGAGGCGCGAGTTCTTATATTTCCCCATCAAGTCGCTGCGGTTGATCAGCATAAGCATCAGGATAATGACCACAGGGAGTAGAACGCCGTTCAGCACTTGCGAGTAGATTGCGAACCTAATGAGCTGAGAGTCGGGCAACAAAAGCACGGTACCCGCGCCGCCCACGATCAGGAGCGAATATAGCCAATAGAAGAACGGAGCCTCCTTGAAGCTCTTGTCCACCCCCGATTCCATTCCCATGCCCTCACAAACCGTGTAGGCAGTGGACAACGGCAAGATGGACGCGGCGAACAGAGAGGCATTGAAGAGGCCGAAGGCGAAGAGGATGTACGCAAAATCGCCTGCCAGCGGACGCATGGCCTCGGCAGCCTCGGACGCCACCTTGATCTCCCCCATCCCATGCACATAGAGCGTGGCTGCACAAGCCACGATGATGAACCATGCCACAATGTCGGTGAACAAACTGCCCACAATCACGTCGAGCCGCGAGGCCGCATAGTCCTTTACGCGGATGCCTTTCTCCACGATTGAGGACTGCAGATAGAACTGCATCCACGGCGCGATGGTGGTACCTACAACCGCGACGGCCGTATACATATAATCCTTGCCGCTCCATACCGAGCGGGCCGGAAGCTGAATCGTGGCCAGCAGCGCATCGTGCCAATCCGGTTGCGAAAGCACGCCCGCAAAGATGTAGGCAATGTAGACAACCGATGCGACGAGGAAGATCTTTTCCGTGCTCTTGTAATTGCCTTTGACCACCATGAACCACACCAGCGCCGCGCACAACGGCACTGAGATGAACTTGGTTACATGAAACAAATGCATCGACCCGGCGATCCCGATGAACTCCGTAACCACGTTGGTATAGTTCACCACCACCAGCATCACCATCAGCACAAACGTGAGGCGCAGCCCAAACTCCTCGCGGATCAGGTCGCTCAAGCCCTTGCCGGTAACCACGCCCATGCGGGCGCACATCTCCTGCACCACGATCAACGCAATGGTGATGGGAATCATGGTCCAAAGCAGCGTGTAGCCGTACTGCGCGCCTGCCTGCGAATAG
>Ga0302275_10001301_pt1 | contig 26907 bp, 24 predicted proteins | sample III_Bog_N2_2_FD_200229 | JGI IMG/M metagenome (GOLD analysis project Ga0302275, IMG submission 200229) | Peat permafrost microbial communities from Stordalen Mire near Abisko, Sweden - III_Bog_N2_2 | ecosystem: Environmental > Terrestrial > Soil > Wetlands > Peat | place: Sweden: Abisko... | reverse complement strand
AATTTCAGCACTTCTGTCGAGCCTCTAACGCATCAAAAGCCAAGAGCCAACAGCTAAGAGCTTTCTTCTACGCAAACACCTTCGCTTCGGGCTTTTGCGCTTCGTGGGGATGCTTGTCTCCACGATAAACTTTGAGTTTTGTAAACATCTGCTTGCCCATTTTGTTCTTGGGAAGCATGCGCGACACGGCGTCTTCAATGATGAGTTCAGGCTTGCGCACCAAACGCTTCTTCATTTCTTCCGAGCGGATGCCGCCGGGATAGCCGGTGTAATGGTGATACATCTTCTGATCCGCCTTCATGCCCGTGACCTTGACCTTGTCGGCATTGATCACGACGACGTGATCGCCGGTATCGATAAACGGCGTGTATTGCGGATTCTCTTTGCCCATCAAAATGCGGGCCACGCGCGAGGCCAGGCGGCCGAGCGCCAGCCCGGTCGCATCGACCACAAACCACTTGCGCGCAATATCCCCTTCTTTGGGGAAATAGGTTGACATCGGAAATCTCCCAGAAAATTAAGAACGCAAAAATTGAAGACTGCTGAGTGCCCTGATCTATCTTTTATCAATCATCTATCCACGCAGAACGCGCTAGGTGTTCCAGGCGGGCAGCCGCAGGACTTCCAACTTCTCTTGCAAAGATAACTAGAATAGCCCAGTCGTAATGACCTTGTCAACGAACGGCTTTATACAAAAGGGCTTACGTCATGTTACCGCGGGAAGCGGCAGTGTTCAAGCGGAAATCCGCGGGCCAAGCCACGTGCTAATGCGGGATAAGCAAGCTCTTTCGCTGCTTTAGGACGACAAACTAGCTAGAGAAGCTCGGATCGCCCGCAAAACTTGCTCCATCTGGACCGGCGTTCCAACCGTGATGCGGACGCAGCCTTCGCAACCGGGATTACCCGAAGCATCCCGGACCACGACCCTGTGGCGATGCATCGCTTTCACAAAGTCGTTGGCTGGCACTCCTACGCGGACCAGAACAAAGTTTGTCTGGCTGGGCCAGAATTGCAGTCCCAGTTCCTCGAACAGATGTGCCAACTGCTCGCGGCCGCGCTTGACCTGGGCGACGTGCTCGCTGACAAATGAGCGGTCCGCCAGCGCTTCTTCGAGGCAGGCCAGGGCGACGGAATTCACGTTGAAAGGCAAACTAACCCGCCGGAGATAATCGACCTGCTCCGGCGCTCCCACTAAAACGCCGAGGCGCAATCCCGCCAGCCCGTAGGCCTTCGAAAAGGTCCGTCCGACAAACAGATTCGGATGCCGCTGCAAGTCCGGAATCAGGGTTCTGCAGGTGAGCCCGGCAGCGCAAAATTCAAAATAGGCTTCATCGACGAGTACCGCAGCATACGGGGCGGCCTCGACAATCTTCAGTAAATCCGGCCGCGATGCCGCAAGGCCGGTAGGATTATTGGGATTGGCAATCGCAATGACCCGGGTACGCGGAGATATGCGCGCCAGGAAATCAGTCACGGGGAGCGCCAGGTCTTCGCCGGAGCGCAACCGAACGACATCGGCCCCCAGCGCCTCGCCCAGTAGGGGATACATCACAAAGGTTGGATCAGCAAACAACAGTTCATCGCTCGCACCCAGGTAAGTCGAAAACAGCAGCGACAGGCCTTCATCCATGCCATTCGTGAGTAGAACCTGCTCTGGGGCGACTCCCAGGAAGTCAGCGACCAGTTGCTCTCCAGTTTCTCGTTTGGGATAACGCGACAGATCGGCCGCGGTGAGGGAGTGCAGGCGCGTTAGCACGCGCGGGGAACATCCCGCGAGGCTCTCATTCAGGTCGAGGCTGAGACCGTCGCGGCTGAGAATGGGCGAGTGATACGGGCTTAGTCCGGCGATGATTTTTCGTGGCTTCAGCTTTTTGTGGCCTCAACGTTGATATTGGGATTAGTCATTCGAGGACGACATTGCGCATGATAGACCAATAAAAGAGTTGTAGTTGCCGCTTGCCGCGATCATTGGAGTTGGGCGGAGTTGGCGGAGTTAAAGGAGTTGGCGGAGTTAAAGGAGTTGGAGGAGTTGGAGGGACGAATGCGTCCGTCGCTACGTGGATTGTGGCGAGTCTTCGGCATTGTTATTCTTCTTCGCGCCGCATATATTTCACCACGCCAAAAATCACGCAGCAGATCGCAAAATCCACGACTAGCCCCCAGTCTTCCCGGAACAGACCGTGCCGGGCCACATCCGGCAAGTGGGGCATGGCCAAGTAATAGATAGCGTTTCCCGCCAAAACCGCGGCCAGCGCGTCCAGAAAGTTCTTCATCGCCGGACTTTTCGTTCGCCCGTTAGTGCCGCCCTTCCCTGCCTTCGCCAGGCTCTTATCGTCGTTCAAGCCCACCTCCGCTCGCGACTCTCGGCCGCGGGTGCGATTTCCCAGGGCCATGGTCGCTGCTAACGCCTGCTAACATTCCTATCTAACATTCTTATGATGCTGGAACCCTCCACTCCAGTGCAGTTCGTCAAAGGCATTGGGCCGCGCCTGGCTGAAGTGCTTGCCGCGAAGGGCATACGGACCGTCGATGACCTGCTCCACTACCTGCCGTTTCGCTATGAAGACCGCCTCAACCCGCGGTCGGTGGCCGAACTTCGCGCCGGCGAAATGGCCACGGTGATCGCCGAAGTCCGGAATTCCGGCCTGTTTCGCACGAAACGCATGCCTATCTTTCAGCTCACCGTAGGCCAGGGACGATCCAAACTGAAATGCCTCTGGTTCAATGCCACCTACCTGCAGGATAAATTCCAGCCCGGACAAATGTTAGCGCTTTACGGCAAGGTTGAAGAGGATCGCGAGGGCGGACTGCAAATCATCCAACCGCAATTCGAAGTCTTGGGCGACATCAACGAAGAGGGCGGAGCAGACGAGGCGGAGAAAAAGGCAGCCGCCTCGCTGGAAATTGGGCGGATTGTGCCGATTTACGAGTCCACGGGGCAAGGCAAGTTATCACCGCGCTGGTTTCGCCGCATCATCCGGTGGACGCTGGAAAACCTCAATCCCGATTTACCCGATCCCATCCCTGCGAGAGTACGCGCCCATCTTAATTTGGCCAGCCTCCGCGAATCGCTGTGGAAAGCGCACTGGCCGGATGCGGGAGAAAGCTTCACCGATCTGCAGTCCTGCCGGACCGCGGCGCATATAAGGATGATCTTCGACGAACTGTTTTTCGTTGAATTGGGACTCGAACTGAAGCATCGCGAGCAGAAAGCGCAAACGGGGATTGCCTTCCAACTGAACGAGGGAGTTCGCAGCGCGATCAAGAAGATATTGCCGTTCCATCCGACCGCCGCGCAGAAACGAGTATTGAAGGAGATCGCAACTGACATGCAGCAGGGGCATCCGATGCGGCGACTGCTGCAAGGGGATGTGGGATCGGGCAAGACGATCGTGGCGTTTCAGGCCGCGATCATCGCGATCGAAAACGGCTATCAAGTCGCGTTGATGGCGCCCACGGAGATCCTCGCGCAACAACATTATTTTTCCGCCCGCCAGATTCTCGAACGCGCGGGATACCGTATCGTCCTCTTGACCGGCTCACTGGAGAATGATCGCAAGCGCGACATCCGCCGCCATATTGCGCGAGGCGGCGCGCAACTCATCATCGGAACCCACGCCCTGATCCAAGACAAAGTCGAATTCGAAAATTTAGGCCTGGTCGTAGTCGACGAGCAGCACCGCTTCGGAGTGATGCAGCGGCTGAAACTGATGAAGAAGAGCGACGAACCTCGTTCGGGGACGGGAGGGGACGGCGCGTCGCCCGCCTCCACACTGGCCGCTGCTCCTACGCCGAAATCGCGGGATGCTGAACCGGACGTTCTGGTGATGACGGCGACGCCCATCCCGCGGACCCTGGCGCTGACGCTCTACGGGGATCTCGACGTTTCGGTGCTCGACGAACTTCCTCCGGGACGGACTCCGGTCGTGACCCGCTCGATGCCAGATGAGCGGGCGCCCGAGGTCTGGGAGTTCGTCGGCAAACAAATTGCCGCCGGACATCAGGCCTATGTTGTCTATCCCGTGATTGAAGAGAATGAAGAGCGCGAACTGAAAGCGGCGCAGCAAATGTTTCGGCAGCTACGAGAAAAGATTTTCCCGAAACTTCACGTGGGCCTGCTACACGGGCGGCTCGACGCGGGCGAAAAAGAGCGGACCATGCGTGAGTTTCAGCAAGGCAAGATAGAGATTCTCGTCGCCACGACGGTCATCGAGGTGGGCGTGGACGTCCCGAACGCAACGGTCATGGTCATCGAGCATGCCGACCGCTTCGGCCTGGCGCAACTCCACCAACTGCGCGGGCGCATCGGACGAGGGGCGGCTAAATCGTATTGCGTGCTCATGCGTAGCGCGAAAGTCTCCGAAGAAGGAGAACGCCGGCTGGACGCGATGGCTCGTTCGAATGATGGATTCCAGATTGCCGAACTTGATCTGGAACTTCGGGGTCCGGGAGAATTCTTTGGCACTAAGCAAGCGGGGATTCCGAGCTTTCGGGTCGCCAACATCATCCGCGACCGCGAACTACTGGAGGCGGCGAAACGCGAGGCGGCGTTTGTGATGGGCGGCGCGAATTCCGAATTGTCGAAAGAAGAGATCGAGCGAGCGCTGCGAGAGATGCGGGCGCGCTGGTCGATGAGTTACGGGCTGGTGGAAGTGGGGTAGAAGAAACGAACTTTGAACATGCACTTTCATTGACTTGGCCCTGTCTCGCGCGATCCGCAGGCGTGGGCGCGCTTCGAGCGAGAAGCGCAGGCGGCTTCCGCTCTGAATCATCCCAACATCTGCACCATCCACGACATTGGCGAACACGAAGGGGGCGTCTTCGCATTGTGGAAAGACGCGGACCCAGATGTTCCAATCTTGAAGGCAGCGAAGGCCGAGTACGAACAACTGCGCTAGATTCGGCAGGACTCAGCTGGGCGCTCTGCATACCTCGAAAACCACTTCGAACTCTTCGGCATCTTAGTTTCGCTGCTTCTACCCGGCAATCGTAACCTGCACTCGTACCAGGCAACGTACCGGGTACTTCGAGGTTTTATGTCTGTCCGCTCCTTTCTCCCCGCCCTCCCTACAGTTTTGCTTTTTGCAGGGTTCACTGCTGTTGAAGTTTGCGCTGCTCAGTCAACCGTTGACATTCTGTACGTCCAACAAAACTCTTCAATTTTGACCTACGACGTTGATCGGGAGACTCTGCAGGCCGCGCCGGTCGGGCAAGCGCTCGCTGCGCCCGGAGGAGCCGCCTTCGTGCGAGTATTCCCGGCACCGAACGGGCACTTTCTCTATATTCTTTCGCAAACGCAACCATCCGGCGAGCAGACGCTCTCAGTCTATGCCACGGATGAGGTGGGAGTTCCCCAGACTCCGCCCGTTCAGACCCTGGGTCCAGCCGCGATCTCCAGCTTCGCACTCGATCCCAATGAACGTTTTGCCTACCTCTTCACCGAGCACACGAATGCTAAGAGTGAATCTACGTATGATCTCAAGCTCTACGCGGTTAACAGTAAGAATGGAAAACTCCAGTCGCCACAGGTGGAAGCGACTTACTCGGAGAATTCTTACTGCGGGCCATCGTTCAACACGTTTAGTCCGGGCGGCAATCGTCTATTTGACGAAGTTGCCTGTGAGTACCCGGATTCTTCGTCCATCATTTACTACGCTCGCGCGGTCGATCCCGAGACCGGACAACTCGGACCGGACGTGCAGTTCTTCGCCGTAAACGACGCGTTCGGGTCGAACGCAGACGAGGTCACGATCACTCCCAACACCATCATCGACTTTCAGCAGCAATTCAGTCCTTTTCAGGAGTCGCTGGTGGTGTATCCGCTGGAGAGGAATCCAAAAACACCGCTGATCAATTGCACGTCATCGATGCTGGCTGCTTGCGGCGAGGCGGGAAGCTACCTCGCGGACCCTTTGGGCAAGTATCTGGTGATGGAACTTGGCAGCAATTCGGAGATCGTCAGAATCGATCTGGCGAGCCAGCAAATTGTCGATACTGGCAGCACGATTCCCACGACGCAGCAGCCATTTTTCAGTCCGGACGACCGGTTGCTGTACGGGCTGAGTTACGACCTGCAAGGAGACGCGACAATCCAAATCTACGGTTTTGATCGGGAGTCGGGACAACTGACGACGGGAGGGCAAATCAGCGTTGCGCCAACACTCTGGAATGTTTTGCCAGCGGTCAGAGAATAGGACGACGCGGGCTTGCGGCCTTAGGGAGGCACTCTCTGGTCATTGCTCAATTCGAGGGCTCAATTCGAGGCTCAATTCGAGAGCGTTAACCACTAAGGGCACGAAGGCACACCACGGAGAAACTTGAAACCGAAGATTTCTGTAAGACTTCGGAGCCTTGGGGGGGTGACCGTTTCGCCAAATTGAGCCCGTACTCACGTTCTTCTGCGTATCGGTGTTGGGTGCGGGCTTCTGCTATCATCGGCGCGTAGCAAGAATCGCCGGGAACCCGGCCCATTCATCCTTAAATTTACGAGGAGTTTTATCATGGAAATGCCTGGCCTTCCGATTGGCTCTCGCCGCGACGAAGATATCGCCCTCGACCTCATGAAATTCATCGCCATGACCACCAGCTATGGCAAGACCACGGGAGCCGGAGTCGGCTTTCAAGGCACCGGGGCAGCCGCCAAACCCGAAGACTACGCCGCCCATTTGCTCGAACTCTATGGCCGGTGCCTGCAATCCGTTGGTGGAAAGTAAGGCCAAGCCGTCCAACAGGGGGTCACGGAATACGCAGGGCGGATCTTCAATGTGGCTCTTTGCTTCCTTGGATAAGATAAGAAGTTGATTTTCTCGGCGTCTCGGCGGTGAGTGGGGCGTTCCCATTGCGCAAACCCCCGCCCTCCGGCATAATATTGGTTTGTCTGTCCATTGCAAGTCACCCCGCCGGACTCTTCCGGAAAAAGGATACTGAAGTCTGTGTTAATGATCCGACTGGCGCGCTTCGGTGCGCGCAAAAAACCGTATTACCGAGTCGTAGTGATTGAGAAGGAGCACGCGCGCAACGGCCGTCCCGTCGAAGTTGTGGGAACCTACAATCCCCGCACCAACCCGGCGACCACGGACCTGAAGCGTGAGCGCATCGACTACTGGGTTTCCAAAGGCGCACAGCTTTCGGACCGCGTCCGCAAGCTCGCTTCTGCTCCCGCGCCGGTTGCTGCCGCTTCCGTCGCGTAGTCGCAACTTCGCATCTACACTCGCCAACTAGCGAACCATGAGCATCAACTCAGGAGCAGCAACTCAGGAGCAGCGAATGATTGAGCCCGCCGCGAGCAGTCCGCGCGCCATGATCGAGTACATCGCCAAGGCGATCGTCGAGTCCAAGGGCGAGGTCTACATCGACGAGTACGAAGACGGAAACGAAACCGTCATCGAACTCGAAGTAGCCGAATCCGATTTGGGCAAGATCATTGGACGCTCTGGGCGCGTGGCCCGGGCACTGCGCCATATTCTGAGCGCAGCCGGTTCGAAACTGAACAAGCGCTACGCGCTCGAAATCATCGAGTAAGCGGCAGCACATGGCGGCAGATCGAAGCGCCGATTGGATTACCCTCGCGGTCGTAATCAAAACCCAGGGGCGGCACGGAGAGGTAGCCGTCCAGCTGCATACCGATGTTCCGGACCGCTTCCGCCGAGACATGGAGTTTTCGGCGCTAGCGAAAGGCGGCCAGCGTCGAGAAGTTAGAGTCGAAGATTTGTGGCCGCATAAGAGTTTTCTGGTTCTCAAGTTTCAGGGCATCGAAACGATCAACGATGCTGAGCCGCTGATTGGAGCCGAGCTGCAGCTGCCAATCAGCGAACGAGCAAACTTGGAGCCGGGCTGGACGTACCTCAGCGATTTGATTGGTTGTACAGTGTTCGACGGCGAGCACGAGATCGGAAAAATAGACGACGTCCATTTCGGGGCCGGAGAGGCGCCGTTGCTGGTGGTAAGAAGCGAGGATCACAAAGCGAAGCTGCCTTATGAAATCCCCTTCGCGGAAGCGTTTTTGGAGAAGTTGGATTTGAAGCAAAGGCAAGTCCGTATGAATTTGCCGGAGGGCTTGCTGGAAGTGAATGGGCCGCTGGCGAGGGAAGAGAAGGAAAAGCGTCCTTAGCAATTCGTCGTTCGTCGTTCGCTAAAGCGGGGAGTAGATTAGGGCGCTGGCGATTGCTAGCGGGCTAAACGACCAGCGACCGGGTCTCCCGATGAAGATCGACATACTCACGATCTTTCCCGACTTCTTTGCCGGACCGTTGAATTTTGGCATCGTTCGCCGGGCACGCGAGACGGGGTTGGTAGAGATCAGTATTCACGATCTGCGGGCGTTTACGAAAGACAAGCATCGCACAGTGGATGACCGACCGTTCGGCGGCGGCGAGGGGATGGTCCTCAAGCCGGAGCCGATCTTTGAATGTTTGGAGTCGTTGGGCAACATCGCCGCTCGGGAGGAGCGATTAGGCAGATACGCCGATCGCAAAAGCGCGAAGCAGTCGGTCATTTTGCTTTCCGCGCAAGGCCGCAGGCTCGATCAGTCGCTGGCGGCGGAACTTTCCGCGCTCGACCAGATGGTTCTGATCTGCGGACGCTACGAAGGAGTTGACGAACGCATCAGCGAGTACCTGGCCGACCGTGAAGTTTCGATTGGCGACTACGTGCTGAGCGGTGGAGAGTTGGGCGCGGCGGTGATCGTTGATACTGTTGTGCGGCTGATACCCGGCGCTGTGGGCAATCAGAATTCGACGCGGCAGGAGTCGTTCACGGAGTCGGTAGCCGAGGTTGCGAGAGAAAACGGCGATGCGCCGAGTTCGACCTGCGTTTCCGGCGGATTGCTGGACTATCCGCATTACACGCGGCCTGCGGATTTTCGCGGGATGGTAGTACCGGAAGTTTTGGTAAATGGAAATCACGACCAGATTCGCAACTGGCGTAGAAAAACAGCATTGGCAAAGACGCTGCGCAACCGCCCTGATCTTTTGGACCGGGTGGCGCTGACGTCGGAAGATAAGAAATTACTGGCCCAGATCAAGGGCGAAAATTAGGAAGGAAACGTTATGCGCAACCCAATCATCGAAAAGTTGCTGGCGAAATCGCGCCGCACCGACATTCCAAAATTTGGACCTGGCGACACCGTCAAAGTCCTGGTCAAGATTCGCGAAGGCGAAAAAGAACGCCTGCAGGCGTTCGAAGGCGTGGTCATCGCGCGCAAACATGGCGCCCAGCCCAGTTTCACGGTCCGCAAAATCAGTTTCGGACAGGGCGTCGAGCGCATCTTCCCGGTCGATTCGAAGGTCATCGACAAAATCGACGTGATTCGTTCCGCCAAGGTCCGTCGCGCGAAACTTTATTATCTGCGGGGACTTAAAGGCAAAGCTGCCCGTCTGAAGGAAGTCGAACAGCAGCACTAGATCGGGATTGCCTAGGACATTGTGTGGGGACGCGCGACGTCGCCCGTCCAAGCGGGGCGAAGCCCCGCTCCCACACAACCTCCTGCTTCAACTTTTCCTCGCCCCTTGCGTGCTCGTCTTTCTTCGGCGAAGATGCTGCTAAGCATCTGTGGCCAAATCCTCTCGCACATCGAAAAAATCTCCGGCGGATAAAATCTCCGCGGCTGCTGCCAAGCTGCGTCTCCTGAAAAAACTACGCTGCACTTTAAAATTTGAAAAACGTGCATGGGCCATGGCAGACCACCTCATCGCGGGAGTCGATGAAGTCGGGCGCGGATCGCTGTTCGGTCCGGTAGTCGCGGCTGCCGTGATTCTCGATCCCACTTACCGCATTCGCGGACTGCGCGATTCCAAACTTTTACCCGCCGAGCGGCGTGAAAAACTTGCGTTGCAGATTCGTGAACACTCCATCGCGTGGGCCATCGCAGCCGTGGATTCCGCTCGCATCGATCAAATCAACATCTACCACGCGTCGCGCCTGGCAATGCTGCGCGCCGTCCAACAACTGAGCCCGCAAGCGACTTACCTTTTGATCGACGCTATGAAGATCGATTGCGATCTACCGCAGCAACCCATCATTCATGGAGACGCGCTCTCGGTATCGATTGCGGCCGCTTCCATCATTGCGAAAGTCGAACGCGACCGCATGATTGCAGCATGGGATCCCGTCTTTCCGATGTATCACCTGGCTTCGAATAAGGGTTACAGCACTCCGAAACACCTTGCCGCTCTCCGCGAGCACGGGCCGTCGCCGCTTCATCGGCAGTCGTTTGCGCCGGTGTGGAACGCACCTATTCCGCAAGAAGTTTTGAGTTTCATGCTGGATGAAAGCGACGCGGAAGAGATTGCTGCTGAAGAGCTGGCCGCCAAGTAAAAACTTGCGTAGGAGAAGGCGTGGACTGCAGATCCCTCGCACTGCTCGGGATGACCAGGCTACTAGCAGATGACAAATTAGTAGATGACAAGGCTAATAGCAGAGGCGTCTATTTCGCCCGATAGATCTCCGAGAGCAAGTCTGGCTTTGAATCATCCCGCACCAGATGCGGATACTTCTCGCCCTCGTGATAGTCCAGTTTCACGACGCGAAAATATTCCGTGTTTTCGACAATCAACTCGATCGGCGCGGTACTTTTCTTCGCCGCATGAATTGCATCATGCCATGCATCCGCTGTAAATTTGCGTCCATTCACCGCAACGATTTTCATCCCCGGACCAATGCCGGCCCGAGCCGCAATCATGCCCTCGACGGTATCGCGCACGACGCCGTCGCTGTTGACCCACATGCCAACCGAATAATGCGCTCCCAGCCCCTTGGAATCGCTATTCGCGGCGCGCTCTAAATCTGAAGGAAATTCGTCGTACACCAGTTTCCACCCACTGCCTTCAATACCTCCGAGGGGAGCGCCCGGCCCATGGTTGGAGAGTCGCTCCGTCCAAAACGCGCGCCAATCGTAGGGCGCGACGGCATTCAGGCCGTTGACGATGTCATCGAACGTATAGGTCTTCACCACTGGAGGCCCACTCGGCGCCCCGTGAAATGCCTGGCAAAAATCATCGAGCGACTTTGCGCCCTTGGTTTGCTGCCGGATTATCACGTCTGCCCACAGCCAGTTCAGCACGTCTTCGTCGTAATAATCGAGACCGCGGCGCCAGTCTTCCCACCCCTTCGGTGCTTCCTGCATGGTGGGCACACCATCGGCGGTGTCCTGCAGATCGCGCCATACGCGGCCTGAGCGATGATCGAGATCGGCAGCAATTTCGGCGAGCGCATCGCGCGCCAGAGCGGGAGTCCGCTCCCCGCTTCGAGCCGCCAGCATGTCTCCCAAATAGGAAGTTAGGCCTTCATACACCCAAAGCAAATCTGTCTGCATCGGGACTTCGTAATCCGGCGTCGCCAGGTCGTAGGGACGCCGGAACTTTCCATTCCACGAATGCACGAACTCATGTGACAAAAGGCCCGCCGAAGTCTTTCGACCATCTTCTTCAATCAGTGAGCGCTCATCGATGCGGCTGTCGTTCGATTCGTGATGCTCCAATCCAAAGTGCGCGACGTGATCGCTGAGAGTGAGCAAGAAGTGATAATCGCGATAGTGCCACCCGCCAAATAGAAGCCCAGCCTGCTTCACCAGATTGCGGTCATGCTCCCAAACTTCCTCGGGAGCATCGAGCGCTGCCACACTATCCGCCGCTAAATCCAGTTCTGCGGGAGGCCCATCCTCACCCGCCGAGAGCGGCACCACCTTCATGTATTGCCCCGCGAGCACTGGACCATCCACCAGCATGGTCAGAGATACGGGCGCAAAATGGATTTCGCTTCCATCTTGATTAGCAATCTTGAGCGAGGTGCCAAACTTCCAGCCTGGCGGCAGTTTTAGACTCGCGCTGTAAGTGAGTTGATCGGACCCATACCCGGCCGGATAGAGCAGCAGCGTGTTCCAACTCAGGATGTACAACTTCTCGGTCGCCGACATCCCGGAGCTGTAGCCCGGTTCGTAGGACGCGGGAGACGCGTAATCCAAGTCCGCGGTCACTTCTTTTACTCCCGCCGGAACCTCGACATGAAAGGTAAATCCGTCGAGCAAATCCCGGCGCCACTTCAACGTCCTGCCGCCTGCCGTGAACTTCAATCCAGTCAAATCCGTGATCGGGCCGGTCGGCCCATGCTCTCCGGGCAGCCATTTTGGATAGTAGAGCGTCAGGGTCCCAGACTTCGCGGGAATATGCAGCTGTGCATGAAACATCTTGCGTGGTGCATTGGAAGCATCGACTGCAAGCGTGATGGTCGGAGGATTGTCTGCGAGCGCCGAAAGCACGAGTCCGAGAAACCAAAAAGAAACTACGACTTTGACCCAACCGCGTGATCCCATTCCCCCTCCAGATTCTGCAGATCGTTTGTACAGCAGTGTGGATGGGGCAACTCGCCCATCGCACCCGGACCGTAGGACAATATATCAGCAGTCCGCAGCGCATCGCTTCGGCGGGCTTCCCGCTGGGATGCCCCTGCTATGATTCCGAAGTGTCTGCGCGCGGAAAATTTATTACCTTCGAAGGGCTTGACGGCACAGGCAAGAGCACGCAACTCGAAAAACTGGCGCGCTCGCTGCGGGCCCATGGTTTTTCGGTCACTGTCACCCGCGAGCCCGGAGGGACTTCGACCGGGGAAAAAATTCGCGAGGTCCTGCTGCACTCCGCGACAGCTGGACTTTCTCCGTATACCGAAATGGCTTTGATGTTCGCCTCGCGCGCTCAGCACGTTCACGAAATCATACTTCCCGCGCTGGCCGAAGGACGCATCGTCCTCTGCGATCGTTTCACGGATTCCACCGAGGCTTATCAGGGCGGGGGGCGGAAACTAGGCTCCAAGCCCGTTCTTCAACTTCATCAACTGATCTGCGGAAATTTGCAACCGGATCTGACGGTCTTGCTGGATAACGACGCGGCCTTCAGCGTGGATCGCGCTCGCCGCCGCAATGAGAAGCACAAAGCTCTCGGCTCCGAAAAAGAAAAAGACAAGAAAAAGGATCAGGGGAAAGACAAAGACGAAAACCGTTTCGAGCAAGAGAGCCGGGCCTTTTTCGGACGCGTCCGGCATACTTACCTGGCGATCGCCGCTCGCGAGCCGCAAAGAATGCAGGTGATTAATGCCAGGGGCACTCCGGCCGAGACACACGCGGTTATCATGGAACTGGTAAGAAAGAAACTCAAGATTTGACGGCCGAGTGGCCGGTCAGCACCTTTGGCATTTAGTCTTGAGCGAACGGCTAACGTGCAATAGCCGATGGCGATTCTTTTATGCCCTTTTCCGATTTTGTTGGTAATCCCGAAACGATTCATCTCATGCGCGACATGCTGGCGCGGAATCGCTTTCCCCATGCCGTCATTCTTTCGGGAGGGCAAGGGTCGGGAAAATACACGCTGGCTTTAATGCTGGCGCAAGCCATGAACTGCCTCGAACCGCCGGCCACCGAGGATGGGCTTCCCGATTTCTGCGGACGCTGCGGCAACTGCACGCGGATCGCGCAGTCCGCCAACCTCGATGCCCGCTTCGCCGAGGCCGTTGAAGCTCGCGAAAACCTGCGCGACTCGGACAAGAAAGAGACGCGACTCTTCGTCCAGACGCATCCCGATGTGCTGATCATCCCGCCTGATCCGCCGCAACTGATGATCAAGGTTGATCAGGTCCGGCACGTCATCGACACCATCTATTACCGGCCTGGCGAGGCGCGCGAACGCGTCTATATCTTTACCGCCTCGTCGTTCATGAAAGAGGCCGCGAACTCGCTGCTCAAAGTTCTGGAAGAGCCGCCTGAATTCGCCACCATTTTTCTGCTCACCGAAAATGCGGGTGAATTTCTGCCTACGATCCGCTCGCGCTCGATGACCTTCAACCTCGGAGCGATCGCCGCCGCCGAAATTGAAACTCGGCTGGCGAAACTTCGCCCTGATTGGAATCCGCGGCATCGCGCTCTGGTCGCGCGTCTTAGCGAAGGTGCGATCGGCCGCGCCTTGTCGTTCGATCTGGAGAGCTACATCGCCGCCCGCGCTCACGCGTTGGTTCTTTTGAAATCGGCATTGGGAAGTAGCGATCACACTGAACTGTTCAAGACGACGGAAACCTATCGCGCGGGCGCCGAGGGCCGCGCCAAGATCGACGCGCTGCTTCGTACGCTGTACTCGCTTCTCGAAGACTTGATGTTTCTAGAATCCGGCGCAGAAAAATTAGTCCGTAATACGGACATCATGGGCGAACTAAAAAAGCTTTCTGCAGCCGCGGATTTCGCCTGGCTGCAGCGCGCCTCCGAGGGATTGGCCGAAGTCGAGCGCGGCCTGCGCCGCAACCTACTCCGCAATCTGTCTCTCGATGCCTTCGCGACCGCGTTGGAACGAGCTTCTTAAGCCTTCGGCACTTGCGGCGCGGCGAAATTCAAGTTTCATTGAGGGAGTGGCGAAGGCCATCAGTTTGCCCGGTTTTGGCCGCCCGTGGCAGCTTCCACGAAAATTGTCAGTGCCCCAGCGCACATAACTCTGTCCGTACAAAATATTGTCATCCCTTGCCCTCTGTGATACCGTACCTGCAGTTCACACCTCTGGACCCACAATCACAGCGTAAGTGTTGTGGCATTCTGCCCGCCCAGCCGCATTTGGTGCGATTGCAGATGGTGCAATGCAGGTGGTGCCATGAAAGATGCACTCGACTCCATGCCAGCCGAACAATCCGCCGGTCCTCTCAACGAGCAAGAAGCGTTCGCGAATCGCAAACTGATTCGTCCGACTTTAACCCGCGCGAGCGCCGAGCACGCGCACAATAACCACGGCCATAATCACGTGCCCAGCGAACGGCGAGACAGTCACCGCGACAGAGATAGAGACAAAGACCGCGCGAGCAGCGCTCCGGCAAAAAAGGTTCCACCCACGGAGCAGACGAACGCCGAAAATTTTTATTATCAGAAACAGATGCAGTCGAAGACCCCCATGGTCGTCGTCCTGCGCGACGGAGAAGAAGTGCGGGGCTACATCGAGTGGTACGACAAACACTGCATCAAACTCAATCGCGCCGGTTCCGCGAATTTGATGATCTACAAACCGGCGATCAAATATATGTTTAAAGAAGGCGAGAACGTTCGGAAATAGTGTGGTGGCGAGTGAGTCGTTTCTCGCGCTCGCCGAGCCGAGAAACGTGGATCCTGGGTCCGAGTATGTGGATCGGGTCAGATAACTCCCGGAAAATCTGATTATCAGCGCTCCTTCACAGCCCGCTTCAGAACCCATTTTCTCAGTCGATCTCCACCCTCGTGGGAGCTCCGTTCTTCGCATCTTCCTCTACGTCCTAACCACCCTGTATATCGCTGGCACGGTCTTGGGTGGCATCGGGCTCGGTTGGATCGCGCTTCATCCCTATAGTCACCGCATCACCTCTGGAGAGGAACGCAATGCGCGAGCAGCGGCCCAGCAAGAGGGAGTTGAATTTCGCGATGCCGAGATTGTCGCGGAGGACGGCACCACTCTCCGAGCATGGTTTCTGCGCCCCGCCGAGCCGAATGGAAATGCGGTCATCCTTCTTCACGGCGTTTCCGACAATCGCATGGGAACATACGGATACGGCATGTGGCTGGTCAAGAATCACTACATGGTTCTTCTCCCCGATGCTCGGGCGCACGGCAATAGCGGCGGCGAACTGGCGACCTACGGACTCAAAGAATCCACCGACATTCACCGCTGGATCGACTGGATCGAAGCCAACGGACATCCGCACTGCATGTTTGGACTTGGCGAGTCGATGGGCGCAGCGCAACTCTTGCAGGCGCTCGCGACCGACACTAGATTCTGCGCCGTAGTGGCTGAATCACCCTTCGCCACATTTCGCGAAGTAGCCTACGCCCGCTTCGGCCGGCCATTTCACACCGGACCATGGCTCGGCAGAACATTCTTCCGTCCCGCGGTTGATGTAGGCTTCCTCTACGTTCGCTGGCACTACGGATTGAACATGGAGAAAGCTTCTCCGGAAAACGCTGTCGAACATTCGAGGGTTCCTGTGCTACTCATCCATGGACTCAACGACACGAACATTCCGCCCTACCACTCCGACATGATCCAGGCAAAAAATCCATCGGACATCGTGATTTGGAAAGTCCCGGGAGCGGTTCACACTGGGGCACACCAAGCCGCACCGGAAGAATTCGATCACAAAGTTCTGGATTGGTTCGCGTCGCACCCGTCGCTGCCCATGCAGTAAAGAGGAGCGCGTGGCCAATACGACGTCGTAGTGCTAAAGGCGAAGCCTCCGTGGGCTCGCGCTACAACCGTCACTTCCCTGCTTTCTCCAGGCTCTGCAATCGCACTTGCGCGTCAGCAAACTCCGGCGCAATCTTCAATGCTGCCCGGTACTCGACGACTGCAGCGACTAACTCGCCTTTATCCTGCAAAACGCGGCCCTGCCAGTAATCCGCGAGCGCGGACGGCGCAACCTGTGCGGCTTGGGCAAAGTCCTGGAGTGCGGCGTCAAGTCTTCCGGAGTCGTACTCGATCATTCCGCGGCCAATCAAACTATTTTGCTCTTGTGGATTCGCCGAGATCGCCTGGGTAAATTGTGCTGCAGCCTCATCCTTGCGGCCAGTCTGGCTGAGCAACACTCCCAAATTGTTGTGACTTTGTGGCGCTTCCCGCTGGTCCGAGGCATAGCGCGCGGCGAGCTGATATTCGGCAGCCGCTTTTTCTAACTCATTCTCGCGGTGCCAGAGCATTCCCAGGTTGTAGTGCGCTGCGGCGAGAGTTGGCATCAACTGGATGGCGCGCTCCAAGTGCGCCTGCGCCAGGTCGGGACGCCCCATCTCCATCAATGCCGAACCAAGATTCCCCTCCGCAATCGGATTCGCCTGCGTCACTTCAATCGCGTGGGTGAACAAGGCGTAACTGTTTCGCCAATATCCAATCTGTATATGCGTGGCCACGGAACAGGCCAGCAACACCGCCGATGCGACTGCGACTTGCGCCGCGCGGCTCAGTGAAAAACGATTCGCAGCTGCCGAAGCCAGCCAGACGGCGATGACGAACAATCCCCAAAGCGGAATGTACGCGTAACGATCGGCCCAGGCCTGCCGTCCCACTTGCACGATTCCGATGACGGGAACAAGCGTTCCGAGAAACCAAAGCCAGCCCACCATCAGATATCGACGATGCCGCAAGCGCCAAAACAGAGCCGTAATGCCGATCAGGACTACGGCCGCGGCAACGACCTTCCAGAGTTCGAGCGAGGCTTCGGGATGCGGATAAAACACCGCCAGCCGCGAGGGCCAGACCGCTTTCTGCAAATAGATCCAATAGGAGAAGATTGCGTTCTTGCAGCGAATCGGCAGCGGCAGGAGCTGGTTCGAGCCAACCGCGCCGCCCGCGCGTTGCGCGTAGACCGTGATCACAGCACTACCTACGGACATTAAGAAGAGAGGAATTTTTTCGATCGACAGCCGCTCGAACGAAGTCGCGGGAAATCTTTGTAGTGGCCAGAAATCGATCAGCAACAAAGCAAAGGGCAGCGTGATCGCCATGGGCTTCGCTATCAGCGCCAGCGCGAAAACGATTGCCACCAGCAAATACCGGCCGGCGCGGGGCCTCTTCGCATACCAGCCATAGGCACCCAAAGCTAAAAGAAAGAAGAAAGTGCAGAGGACGGTTTTCCGCTCTGCGATCCAAGCGACTGACTCCACATTCAGCGGATGCGCCGCAAACAACGCCGCCACGACTGCGCTGCGCCCGGCAAATCCCGTAGCCTTCGTTAGCAACAAAAAGAGCAAGACGACATTGACCGCGTGCCAAAACACGCTCTGGGCATGATGTCCCTCGGGAGACATGCCGAACGCTTGCACATCCAGCATGTGCGAAATCCATGTCAGCGGGTGCCAGTTGGCTTCCGCGGTCGAAGCAAAAGCCCACGCCAGCGACCTGGCGGTAAGGCCCTCCGCCACCTGCGGATTTTGAGTTACATAAGCAGGATCATCGTAGTTTACGAATCCATTTTTGAGCGCGGGAACATACAACGCGGCCGTTCCGAAAAACAGCAGCAGTCCGAGGAGCGGCGTTCGCATTCGACGATTCGGCACAATTATTTTTTAGCAGGGGCAGGGCGCGGGGGATAGTCCTCGGTTGGTGCGGGAAGTAAGAGCGAAGCTGCAGGGAGGGAACTAGGGTACGCCAGCGCTCGCCTCGAGTTGATCGAGCCGCTGGTTCAGCAAGCGCAAATCGTCGTCCAACAAACTAGGGGCCGACAGATCAATTTCCAGAAATTGCCGCAGCAACTCCGCTGGTGGCCTGTCGAATCCGTTCTTCAATAGAGACAGGTAGCGGGGCACAAACCACTCTCGTCTCGTGGTATAGAGTTGGTAATACTTCAGTGCGAGCAGCCCTCCGTAAACATAGTTCACGTCGTACAGCGGATCTTCACACATCAGCGCAACCATTGCCCAGCGCGTCTTCAGCTCGGGCGTTGATTGCGGAAACTGGGAGAATCGACTGTCAATCTGCAAGGTCAAGCGATCGAGGTCATCGGCGTTGCGCACGGTGCCGTCGGCGACTCCGTCGTAAATCGCCTGCTCGAGAAGGGCGTCTTGCGCGCCATAAAATGCGTCCAGCCCCTTGATGCCCAGCCAGCGCTCAAGATAGTAGCGCTTCGATGCAGGAGAAGCGGCATGCTCGGCCATAAAGTCGGCGAGCACCAGCTCGTTGAATTCCGCGAAAGACTCGAAGAGGAAAGACGGGCCGTGATCGTATGCTACCGGAACGCCGCTCTTGGTCATCAGTTGACGGTGCACTGCGTGTCCGCCCTCGTGTGCAATGACCGAAAGATCTTTGAAGGTTCCGTCATAGCGCCCGAAGAATAAGATGCTCGTGTTGCCGCTCGATCCGATCGAGAAGCCGCTACCGTAGCGGTTTGGCGCGCCTCCGGGAACGATGTCGGCGCGTCCATTCGCAGGGTCGAGCAGGGCGTCGAATTCCGCCTGATACTCGGAGCCCAGGCCCGCAAAGGCCTGGTGGTAAATGCCGCGCGCCTCTGCGAGCGAAGTGATCGGGGCGACGAATCCCTTTATCGGAGCAGTTACGTCCCAGGCGCGTGGTCTTGCGTCGGAGCGCGCTAGTCCGCGAGAACGGATCGTCTCATAGCGCTTCGCAATCTCTCCATGCTGCGCCATCGACTCGAGCAGCTTGCGCGTGTCGTCAGGCCTGCTGTACATGCTCTCGTACTTCCGCGCGGGAGCGTCCGCATAATGATGGGTCTTCGCGAGGAGGTCCTGCGCCTTCACGGTATGCAGCAGAGCAAACGAGAGCAGATCGCGCTGGCTGGCGTATCCCGCCAACCGCTTTTTAAATCCTTCTTCGCGCACACGCGGATCGGGGTCGACGGCAATCAGATTGCGCTGGCGAACGACATCCAGCGGCCCCGGCCCCGTTTGCACGGTGCCAAAAGAAATGCCGCCCACGATTTGTTCGTACAAATCGTATTGCCAGTCGCCAATCTCGGGCCCGAAGCGATCGAGGAAAGCCTGTTCTGGTCCCGGTAGCAGATGGGGCGCGTCGCGCCGAATATCGGAGAGCGCAAACCGGTACGACGCCAGGGCGGGTTCGGCATCGAGAAACGTATTCAGGCGGTCTTGCGGGATCGCCAGAATTTCTGGATTGAGAAACGCTGTCTTCGCGTCAACATCTGACTCGAGCGTTTGATCGTCCTGGCAGGCCACGTCTTGTCGATTTTGCGAGCAGCGCAGATGGAGATAACCTTCATGCCTGGCAAATAGTATCTTGACCGCGTCGTACTGTTGCAGCGCACCGAGTAACTTCCGCGCAGAATTGAGCTGACCCTGAAACTTATTCAGCACACTGAGCGCGGAGTTCAATTCGGCGCGTGCGGCAACTTCATCCGCGGGAGTTTTGAAGTAGTAGCGCGCCAGATCGGCCGAGATGCCGGAATAAGGAGGCACGGAGGCGCTGACGGGGGATTGCGCGTGAAGAAATGTTGCGAAGCCGAAGGCGAGGCAAAAAAGCACCCAGTCCGCGCAATGCCTCATCTCAGCCTCATTCCGCATAGACGGACAGCTCGGAATTTCGATAGCAAGTGCGCGGATCGATCCCTTACAATTTCGGCAACACAATTCCCCTTTGCGATTGGTACTTGCCTTTGCGATCCTTATAACTGGTCTCGCAAACTTCGTCTGACTGAAAGAAGAGGATCTGGCAGAGTCCTTCGTTGGCGTAGATCTTCGCTGGAAGCGGCGTGGTGTTCGAAATTTCCAGTGTGACGAAACCTTCCCACTCGGGCTCAAACGGAGTGACATTCACGATGATGCCGCAGCGCGCATAGGTTGATTTGCCGACACAGATTGTGAGCACGTCGCGGGGAATCTTGAAATATTCGACTGACCGGGCGAGGGCAAAGGAATTCGGAGGCACGATCGCGACATCCGCATTCACGGTGATAAACGAGCGCTCGTCGAAGTGCTTGGGATCGATGACAGTGCTGTTGACGTTGGTAAAAATCTTGAACTCGTCGGCCACGCGCAGGTCGTATCCGTAACTGGACACGCCGTAAGAAATCACACCCGTACTCACCTGTTTTTCGGAGTACGGATTAATCATGTCGTGCTCCTGCGCCATGCGCCGGATCCAGCGATCACTCTTGATCATGAAACCCCTTTTCAATTTGGTAATTGGGTAATTTTGTAATTTGGCAATTGAAAAGCGGATCGCACTAGAGGCAATTCGTGCCACGACGGTTTTCAAATTACACAATTATCAGACTACCAAATTACACAATTTCTCTCGGCTGGTGCCAGCCATATTACGAGATTGATCCCCCGGTTGACAATCAAACCTATCTCCCTTAGCATCAATAACTTGAGGAAGGAAAATCCTCGCGAGACAAGGATCGCCTGTGATTAAACTGGATATCATCAACGAAGTTGTCAATCGTACCGGGATCACCAAGACAAAAGCGGAGCTCGCGGTTGAAACTGTTTTCGAAAGCATGAAAAAGGCGCTCTCCGCGGGCGATCGTATTGAATTGAGAGGATTTGGCGTCTTCAACGTGCGTCCCCGCAAGACCGGGATCGGACGTAATCCGCGCACTGGGGCCGAGGTTTCGATTCCACCAGGCAAGGCTGTCCGCTTTAAGCCGGGCAAAGAACTGCAATCCATAGACTAAAGACTAACCATCATCGATGAATCAACCATCGATCAACCGACCCGCCGACGAGATCAAGAGCCTATTAAATATGGGCGGCGCAAATCCACTGATCTAATCTCATCCACCACTCCCGGACAAGCTAGGCGAACCACATAAGCCCTCAATAGTTTAAATTGGCAGTAGGCCCAATTCTCGATGTCTGAACCGACGATTCCTTCTCCAGCGACTCTTCCATGGGAGCCGCAACTCGAGCCAAAAGTGTGGGTGATTCCCCGCCCCCGCCAGCGCTGGCCGCTTTACGCACTTTTTTTCGCCCTCACCATGTTCAGCACGATGGTGGTTGGGGCGCGCATGATGTTTTATTTCCAGCGTCAGCAATCGGTCTTCGGGTTGAACGACGAAAGACTCTCGTTCTTTCCTATCTTTTGGATCAAGGATCATCCCCACAACCTGCTTTTAGGCCTACCTTTTTCGCTCACATTAATGTTTATTCTCTTCGCCCACGAGATGGGACACTATCTTTATTGCCGCTATTACCGCGTCTACGCGACGCCTCCATTCTTCGTACCTTTTCCCAGTCTGATCGGCACGCTCGGAGCCTTCATCCGAATCAAGAGCTCGATCCCGTCTCGCGCCGCGCTCTTCGACATCGGCATCGCCGGACCGATTGCGGGGTTTATCCCGTCCTGCATCGCGTTGCTCTACGGATTATCCCTGTCGCAGCCGGTCGTCCCGTTCCACGCCAGCGACACCCGCGCAGGATTCCCGTTGGCCTTTTATCTTGGGGCAAAGCTGCTGCACATCGGGCTGCCGCTCGCCGTCCTTTCCCTTCATCCCATCGCCGCCGCGGCATGGGTTGGGATGTTCGCTACCTCGCTGAACCTGCTTCCTGGAGGGCAACTCGACGGCGGCCACATCGTCTTCTCGCTTTCGCCGCGCTGGCATCGCTGGATCTCCCTGACCACGGTGTTTGTCATGCTGCCTTTGGGAAAATATCTGTGGACGGGCTGGTTCCTCTGGGCGGTGCTACTCGCGCTGACTCTGCGCCATCCGCGCGTTCCGAGATATCCGAACGTTTCCGGTTGGCGATTGCCCGTGGCCCTATGTGGAGCGCTCATGCTGGCGCTGACCTTCACGCCTGCGCCGTTCACCAACAGCTCGGGACGCGATGTTTGGCAGCAACTCGGACCAGGAATCATGCAGGAGGGTCGGGACGCTCGGCGCTATCTTAAGTTCGAGACGGAGCACCTTCTGCATCGAAAATAGCTGTATGGCTCGATAGGATTTGCTACAACCACGGGCCATCCCCGCGTTGGGTTTGTTCAGGACGAGGCACCGCCAAGTAATTTTTGCGATCGAAAAGTTTAGCGAAGAGCGATTCGCGAACAGCCTTCAGCCGGTTTCCCTACATCAGCCACACGGCGTCCACATCCACGATTACCTGGGTTCGCGGAATTTTCCGCAACGCCGCTTCCGCCAACATCCCGCGTAAAAGGCCGTTCATCTTCTCGCGGCTGGGCGACTTCAAAATAAAATGATAGCGGTAATCGCGCTTCAGCCGGGTAATCGGAGCGGCCGCCGGACCGAGCACACGAACTCCCTCATGCCGCGTCTTCTCAAACCAGCGTCCCAGTTCGCCCGACCAGGTTAGCGCTTCGTCCAGCTTCTCGGAGCGGATCAGCACATTCGCAATCGCGCTGTACGGCGGATAATGCATCCAGGCGCGGAACTGCAGCTCTTTATCGTAGAAGCCGGCGAAATCGTGCCGCGCGGCAAACTGCACGGCGTAGTGATCCTGGAAATAAGTTTGGAGCACAACTTTTCCCGGCATATTGCCACGTCCGGCGCGCCCGGCCACTTGCGTGAGCAGCTGAAACGTGCGCTCCGCGGCGCGAAAATCTGGCAGCCCGAGCGCCATGTCGGCGCCAACCACTCCCACCAGCGTCACGCCGTGGATGTCATGTCCCTTCGCGATCATCTGGGTGCCGACCAGCATATCGAGAGCGCCTTCGTTCAAAGCGTTGAGCGCGTGTTCGAAATCCTCGCGTCCGCGTACCGTATCGCGATCAAGGCGCCCGATTCGCGCTTGCGGGAACATACCATGCAGCAGTTCTTCCAGCTTTTCCGAGCCCGTCCCAACGAAATAAACGTATTCGCTTCCGCAAAGGGCGCACTTATCCGGGATCTTCGCCACGTGCCCGCAGTAATGGCACTCCATCTTATGCTCGCGTTTGTGGTGCGTCATTGAGACGGCGCAGTTCTCGCATTGCAATGTTTTCCCGCAAGCGCGGCACAGCACCACGGGAGAATATCCGCGCCGGTTGAGAAGCACCATGACCTGCTCTTTTTTCTGCAGGCGCTCGCGAATCTCCTCCGCCAATTTGCGCGAGATCACCTGCTCCTGGCCGGTCTCCTGAAATTCCTGCCGCATGTCGACAATTTCAACTTCGGGCAGCGGACGCTTTTCGACCCTATCCGGCAACTCGACCAGCGCGTATTTATTTTTCTTCGCGTTGTAGTAGGACTCTAGCGAAGGCGTCGCCGATCCCAGAACCACCACCGCACCCGCCATTTTTGCCCGCATGACGGCTACGTCGCGCGCGTGATAACGCGGAGTCTCTTCTTGTTTGTAAGACGAATCCTGCTCTTCGTCGACGATCACCAACGCCAGATCGCTTACCGGAGCAAAGACAGCGGACCGCGTCCCAGCCACCACCCGCGCCTCGCCACGCCGTATGCGATGCCATTGCTCGGCCCGCTCCGCATTCGACAGGCCCGAGTGCAGAATCGCGACTTCATCGCCGAAGACCTGGTGCAGATCGGCCGCCACGGCGGGAGTCAGCCCAATCTCAGGAACCAGCAAAATCGACGATCGCCCCGCATCCAAAACCTGTCTCATGCACGCGAGATAGACTGCGGTCTTTCCCGATCCCGTGATGCCATGCAGTAACAAGCCGCCAAATTTGCGGGCGGCAACGGCATCGCCGATCTGCGCCAGTGCAGCCTTCTGCGCTGCACTAAATTCAAACTCAAACGGAGATCGGCGCGGCTTGAGCTTCGAAGTGGTGAATTCCTCAGGCTCATCGACCAGTTCAATCAAGCCACGTCGCACGAGCGTGGCGAGCGTAGTACGCGGCACGTCCAGAGCCCGCAGGCTCTCGACTGGGAGTCTGCCTCGAGCGGCCGCAAGTGTGTCGAGCAATGTCTGCTGGTTCGCGTTAAGCTTTTTTGTCGCGGTGCCGTTGCCCGCGTGGGCGGGGACGGATTCGTCCGTCGCTGCAGAGCGCGGCTCGGCAGCCTCCAGGGCCCGCAGCACCGCGACTTTCACGAGTCGCGCGGCATCTTGTGCCGCGGACAAATCTTCGCGCACAATCCATTTCTTGCGGACCATCCCCGCCAGCAGCGACTTGGAAACGCGAGTAGCCCCGCGCAGACTGCCTTCGCGCACGCTCTCCCGTTCCGCTAGACAATCCAAAACGCGAAACTCGACCAGTTGCTGCTCGGGAGTGCGCTTCGATCGCGCCGGAGATCCCGATTCTCCCGCAAGATGCAGCGCCATCCGGCCCGAGTCGGTGATGCGATATGAGATGTTTCGTTTGAACTCGGCGGATAGCGGAAGCATGGTACGAAAAACCTCGCCGATCGGCGCGAGATAGTAGTCGGCAATCCATTTACCAAGTTTCAAAAGCTGGTCATCGAGGACGGGGGAAAGGTCGAGTGCCTCGATTACTTTCTTGATTTGAACTTTCTTGACTTGCCCCGCCGAATCAGAATCCTGCGGCGGACGATCATGTAACTCCACTACGATTCCGGACAGACGCTGCTGGCGAAAAGGGACGAGCACGCGTCCGCCCACTACCGGCTCCATTCCAGACGGAACGGAGTAGGTAAAAACCATGTCGAGTGGCACGGCAAGAGCGACGTCGCAGTAGAGGGGCATGTGGGAAAAAGAGGTTGAAACCTTGTCATCCTGAGCGTAGCAGAACGCTTCGCGAAGCGAATCGTTCTGCGGAGTCGAAGGACCCCTGCGACTCTCCGACCATGCAAGGTGCGTCACGGAATTCCTAACCCAATCCCCAAGCGCTCGAAGCAAATCGTGCGGCGTCAGGTCCCCGCTCACAATTCTCGTGAGAACTCGATGCGGCTATGGGGGCCAGTTTCGCCGGGTAGGGATCCTTCGACTCCGTCGAGCCACGCGCTTCGCGCCTGACTTGGCTGCGCTCAGGATGACAATCTTGGCTGAGGGCGCAACAGACGAATGCGTCCGTCGCTACGTGGTTGATTTCGGCGGCTTCATCCCCAACTCTTTCATAACCATCTGTAAGTCTTTCCAGGCCTCGGCCTTCTGCCGCGGATCGCGCAGCAGAAATGCGGGATGATAGGTGACGGCTAGTTTGCAGCCATCCCAATCTGGATCGATGTTTCGAATGCCCGTTGGCTTGAAGTCGTAAAAGCGCCCACGCAATTGCATCATTGACGAATTCATTGCCAGCAGCGTCTTCGCTGCGGTCGCGCCCAGCGCCACGATTACCTTTGGCTTGACGACCGCAATCTGGCGCATCAGGAACGGAGAACAGGTCTCGCATTCCTCCCGCTCCGGCTGGCGATTGCCCGGCGGACGGCACTTAACGATATTCGCAATGTAGACGTCTTCGCGCGCGATCCCCATCGCCTTGATCATGTTGGTGAGCAGTTGTCCAGACCGTCCGACGAAGGGCTCGCCCTGCTCATCTTCATCCGCGCCCGGGCCTTCGCCGACAAACATCAAGTTGGCCTTCGGATCGCCGACGCCAAACACAATCTGCTTTCGTCCCTGCTTATGCAAGGGGCAGCGGGTGCAGTCGCCCAAATCTTCGCGGATGATCTGCAGCGCCGACACGGGATCGCTCACACTCTGTTCCGGCTTCAACGTAACCAGCGCGGGAAAATTTTCTTCAATAACCGGCGTCGCGGTTGCGCTGGACTTCCGTGGACTCATGTCTTCTCCGGGGTCGAATGTGTGCGCTGCAAGAACGGTGTCGGTTTGGTCGATGACAAGGGCAAGCGCCGGCGTGTCCGACACAGGGCGCCGGTAAAAATCGTAGATTCCCATTTCGTTGTAGTAGCGAATGCGCGCCGCCAGCGCGCGGCGAATTTCAGGATCAAAGGCAGGGGGCATTGCGGATAAGAATAACAACTTTTCACCACGGAGGCTCCGAGGCCGGAAAAATACCTGGAGGAATGCGCGGAATGGAAGGAAAATTTCTAACGGGACGCGACGCCGCTGCGCTTCCGCAACTTCACAACCTGATCGAGCACGCGGTGCGCGACCTCCCACTTCGACGTTTCAGGAACCTCGACCACTTCGTTTTCTGAAATGATCGTGACCGCGTTGCGATCGGAATCAAAGCCGACACCCTCGCGCGAGACGTCATTCACTACGATTGCGTCGAGCGATTTCGATGCCAGCTTCTTGCGCGCATTTTCCAAGACGTTCTCGGTCTCGGCGGCAAATCCGACGACAAGTTGCGCAGTCTTTCGCCGCGTCACTTCCGCAAGGATGTCGACGGTCGGTTCCAATTCGAGGGTCGTTGCGCCCTTGCGCTTAATTTTCTGCGTTGCGGCTGTCTTCGGACGAAAGTCCGCTACCGCCGCAGTTTTGATCACAACCGTGCTTTCCGGCAGGAATTTCAGAACCGCTGCGAGCATCTCGTCCGCAGATTCGACCGCCGTCAGTTCCGCCGCTCCCGGAGCCGCGATCGACACCGGGCCACTGACGAGCAGCACACGCGCTCCACGTCGCAGGGCCGCTTGCGCGAT